>Ga0209515_10003742_pt1 | contig 21258 bp, 22 predicted proteins | sample Subgroupgradi54m_FD_187454 | JGI IMG/M metagenome (GOLD analysis project Ga0209515, IMG submission 187454) | Subsurface groundwater microbial communities from S. Glens Falls, New York, USA - GMW60B uncontaminated upgradient, 5.4 m (SPAdes)... ... | reverse complement strand
CAGAAAAAACAGGGAAAGCAAATTGCTTTTACCGTCGAATCGACCGCTTGGGACAAACCGTTGAAGCGCGGTGAAAGCATTTCAATAAATGGGGTTTGTTTGACGGTCGTTTCAATCAAAAAAAATCAATTTACGGTTCAAGCCGTTCCTGAAACTTTGAAGCAAACAACGCTTTCCCAGATTCGAATCAAAGAGCCGCTCAACTTGGAGCGATCTCTAAGTTGGGGCGACCGTGTCGGCGGTCATTTTGTTCTGGGCCATGTGGATGGAATCGGCCGTGTTCTGCGAAGAAAATCGAGCGGCAAAAGTTTTAATTTGGAAATTCAAGCTCCCACATCGGTGCTGGCTTTTTTGGTTCCCAAAGGTTCAATTGCCGTGGAAGGGATTAGTCTGACCATCCAGCAAATCGGAAAACAGTCGATTCAGATCGCAGTTATTCCGCATACGGCAAAAACCACCACGTTGGGAAAAAAGAAAGTCGGAGACTTAGTTAATTTGGAAGCGGACGTTCTTTCAAAACACCTGACCCATCTGGTTCGGCCTAAAAGTATGGAAAGTTTAAAAAAATGATCCCACCACCTGCTTTTCCGCCGCAGGCGGATTTTCATAACGTTTTGAATTCAATGAAAATTGGCTCTTCGGGCCAAAAGCAGGTGGTGGGATGAAACTGATTCTCATTCGCCATGGTGAAACGGAATGGGTGCGGCAGGGCCGTTATCAAGGCTCGACCGACGTTCCGCTGAACAAAATTGGAATTCTTCAGGCTCACGCCCTCGGGAAAGCGCTTAAAAGTGAAAAGCCCAGGATTATTTATTGCTCCGAGCTGCTCAGAGCCTATCAAACCGCTCATGAGATTGCCAAAACGTGTCGAAAAGACATAACGGTTGATAAACGTCTCAACGAACTGTGCTTCGGAGACTGGGAAGGGCATCATCACGCCCGGATTCACCAGAAATTTCCAAAAGCTTCAGAAGCTTGGTACGCGGCGAATTGGAAGAGTTGTCCGCCCGGCGGCGAATCCTTAAAATCGCTGGACCTGCGGATCAATTCTTTTTTAACGGATCTTTCAGAGCACTATTCAAAAAACAGCACCCATGTTTTGGTTTCGCACGGCGGGCCGATTCGAATGTTTTTGGTTCGAATTTTAAAGATCGCTCCGACAGTTTTTTGGACGATTCGAATTGATCCGGCCTCGATCAGTATGGTTCATCTGACCCTTGATCGAAGAGAACTATTATTGCTCAACAGTCAGGCTCATTTAATCCCACCACCTGCTTTTGGCCTGAAAGGCCGTCTTTCTTTCAAAGCCCGCCGTCGGCGGGAAAAGCAGGTGGTGGGATAAACGGTTACAGGAGGAAATAGATGAAATTCAATTATTTAATCCGCTTGTTTCGATTCGTCTTGATTTTGGTTTTCATTATTTCAACATCCGGTTTTGCCGCACCGGATCCGCAGTCAACCAGAACAACACAGGTGGACTTATCGGAGCCGCATCAAAGTTTGTTTTCGGCACCGGTTGAGCGGTTAGGAGATGGTTTCACAAATATCGTCTCCGGACCGTTTGAATTAATTTATCAAATGAAAGAAGAAATCAAACGAACAACTCCGGTTCGCGCGATTATTCCCGGGTTGCTTCGCGGCATCACTTGGTTTGGTCTGCGCGAGGGGATCGGAGTTTTTGAAATTGTAACTTTCTTCTTGCCGTTAGACCCGCATTTGGAGCCGTTTAACACCGATTGGCTTCATTTATAATTTGCATTGTTACCGCCATCTTCAATTATGGGCCATTCTCCCCAGAATAAGCCAAAGTATACTCCGGAGCAGCGTTCCAAAAAAAAAGGCCTAATCATCGTCCATACCGGTGACGGAAAAGGAAAGACCTCCGCTGCTTTAGGGGTCGCGTTTCGCGCGGCCGGAAACGGAATGCGGGTTTCAATCATCCAATTTATCAAAGGCAAATGGAAGTACGGTGAATTGGAATCCGCCAAACAACTTAAAACCCCGATTGAAATTTATCCGATGGGTGAAGGTTTTACCTGGGATACCAAAAACCGCGAGCGCGACATCGAAATGACGCAAAAAGCATGGACTTTGTGCAAAGAAAAAATGATGAGCGGAAAATATGATCTTGTCGTTTTCGACGAAATTAATTACGTGATCGATTATAGTTATTTAGATTTAAAGGAAGTTCTGGAAGCGCTGAAGAAAAAACCAGACATGGTTCATGTCATTCTCACCGGAAGAAACGCAAAACCAGAATTGATTGAATTTTCCGATCTCGTCACCGAAATGCGCGAGATCAAACATCCCTTCAAAGAGCAGGGCATCCTTGCCCAAAAGGGGATTGAGTTTTAGTCCTGACTTCAAAATTTTTCAATAAATAGTCAGGGCAGCGCAGCATCGAATTTTAAAGCGCAGTCCTGACTTCAAAATTTTTCAATAAATAGTCAGGGCAATGTGGCATTGAATTTTGAATTGTCCGGCTCGCCGGACAATTGCCCCAATTCGCCCGGTGCCGGGCGAATTCAGTTACCTTCCTTGAATTCATCCGACGTCGGATGAATTCTCCGGCCGGAGAATTCAATTGACTTGGTTTTCTTCTTTGCTACAATTCGCTCGTCAGGTGAAGGGAAGGCCGTGAAAACCGGCCGCGGTCCCGCCGCTGTAACTGTCCTAGCGCCTCATCGAAATAAACTTTAAAGAAGCGCTAGGGCGGCCATGACTTCCCATAAGTAGCTTTAGCTATTTAATAGACAGTCATGGCTGGGGACAAATCTTGCAATCCACTGAGGAATCGGTAACGAGGACTTGGGAAGGGCAAGAGGAGATTGATCCAGGAGCCAGAAGACCTACCTGTCGAAAAGAAAAAAGCGGAAGACTTTCTTCTATTTAATTTTTAGATAGAAGTTTACAGGATCATTTCGGGTACATCCTTAGCGATTTTTTCGTTAAGGATTTTTTATTTTAATGAGCACGCAACTTACGCGATTGTAAAGAGCGTCAAGTTGCCCGTGCGAATTAATCCCGTAAAGTTGCGACCTAGCAGCTTGTACGGGTTCTTAGATTCCCGACACGTTTTCTAAAGAGGAACATCACATAATCGTAGGCAACACGTCAAAGTTGTCACGATGAGTGCTGGCGCATTAGCGCCGGCATTGGGCGCGAGCGTTAAAACGTTCGGGAATGACAGAGGTTTGAATGCCCGCAAAAGCAATCATGATTCAAGGAACCGGTTCTCACGTGGGAAAAAGCGTGATGACTGCTGCTCTTTGCAGGCTTCTGACCCAAGACGGATTCCGCGTTGCTCCCTTTAAAGCGCAAAACATGTCTAATAATTCTTATGTGACGCGAAGCGGTGGTGAAATTGGGAGAGCCCAGGCTGTTCAAGCCGAAGCTTGCGGAATTGAACCCACCGTTCACATGAATCCCATTCTTTTAAAACCTAGCTCTGACCTTGGCGCCCAAGTGATCGTTCATGGAAAGCCTGTTAAAACGATGCAGCCGCGCGAATATCAATTCCACGCTTCTTCTTTTCTATCACAGGTACGTTTCTCTCTTGAGCATTTGATGCTTGAATACGATGTTGTTGTGATTGAAGGTGCCGGCAGTCCGGCAGAAATTAATTTACAGGAATACGACATTGTCAATATGCGGACGGCGGAAATGGCCAATGCGCCGGTTATTTTAGTGGGCGATATCGACCGCGGCGGCGTGTTCGCTTCCTTTATCGGAACCCTTGAACTGATTCAGCTGAAATATCGGGAGCGTGTAAAAGCTTTTTTGATCAATAAATTCCGGGGTGAAAGATCTCTTTTGCAAGGCGGCATTGATTTTCTCTTAGGCAGGACCGGAATTCCCAATCTCGGCGTAATTCCTTACGAAACGCAGCTTGATCTCATGGAAGAAGACGGGCTATCTGATGAGCGGATCAAAAATAATGGCAGCCGCAAAAATGCCAATGATATTTTAATTGATGTTGTTTGGCTGCCGCGGATTTCCAATTTTACGGATTTTTCTCCTTTTGACCGTGAACCGGATGTGACGCTCACTTATTTACGGCAAATTCCGGACCGGTTTCCCGATGTTTTGATTTTGCCGGGAACCAAAAGCACCATTTCCGATTTAGATTACTTGCGCGTTTCCGGCTTTGACCGCTGGATTGAATCGTGTATCGATCGTGGCGTTCAAGTCATCGGGATTTGCGGCGGCTATCAAATGCTCGGAAGCCAAATTCTTGATCCGTTAATGGTCGAAAGCAATCAAACAGAAGTTTCGGGTTTGGGATTTTTAAAATCTGCAACCACTTTTGAAGCCGAAAAAACAACCCAGCAAATCATGGCGGTCCATCTTGAATCCGGAATTGAAATCAAAGGCTATGAAATTCATATGGGCCAAACCCAATGTTTGGAAAAGGCAGAGCCCGTATTTAAATTGACAAGGCGCGGCAACCACCCGGTTTTTTTAGATGAAGGAATGTCTGTTTCAAAAAGCGGAGTTTGGGGAACTTATTTACACGGCATTTTTGATAACGACGCGTTCCGCCAATATTTTCTCAATTCATTCAGAGCAAAACGAAACTTGCCGCTCCAAACCGGCTCTTCAGTTTCTACGGCTCGGACCGAAATGTGCGACCGCTTGGCCCATTTGGTCCGCGCCAATATCGACATGGATTTGTTTTACCGGATTCTCAATCAAAAAACAGCGGCTGATATCCCTTTATGAAAAAACGAATCGTTTCTTTAGCGCCCAGCGTTACGGCCATTCTGTTCGGCATCGGCGCTCAAGACCAATTGGTGGGCGTGACTAAATTTTGCTCAGATCTGAGCCCGGTCAGCGATCTGCCTCAAATTGGAGATTGCTGGAGCGCTACCCCGGAACAGGTGACAGGGCTCAAACCTGATTTGGTTCTCGGCAGCTTGCCGTACAAACAAGAGACGATGCAGAAGCTGATTACGATTGGCGTTCCATTTTTTCTCATGTATCCGAAAACAATAACAGACATTTATAACGACATTTATTGGCTTGGCGAATTGACGCGACATACTGAAGAAGCTGAGCAACTCGTTCAATGGATGAAGTCGCAAATTGAATCAGTGCAAGACGCACTCAAACAAATTTTTTACAAGCCGCGCGTCTACTGCGAAGAATGGATGAAGCCGCTCATTTGTTCTTCCGGGTGGGTGAAACAGCTGGTTGAGATTGCTGGAGGAGAATTTGTTCCGGACCGGAGCACGTTTGAAGTTGCGCCCGAAGAAGTGATTGAGGCGAATCCGGAAATTATTGTTTTGGCTTGGTGCGGCGCAGGTGGACGATCCAATCCGAAAAAGGTAATGGAGCGGGCCGGTTGGGACAAAATTGAAGCGGTGCGGACAAACCGTATTTATTCGCTTCCAGATCAATATTTTAATTCGCCGTGTCAACATTTGATGACGGGACTTAATATGATGGCCCAAGTCCTTCATCCTGAAATTTTTGGGGCCATTTCTGTGTCATTCCCGCACGTCCGCCAAAAGACGTGGCGAGATTCGTCCTGACGGATTCCGCCGGTTTTGCGGCGAACTTTAAGCGGGAATCTAAAGGATGTGGATCCCCGACACATTTTCGGAGAGGAACATCAAGTTCCTCCCGAACACTTTCGGAGATGAGCGACAAAGCTCATCCCGAAAAGTGCTCGCGCAAAGGCGCGCAGCGAAGTGCTCCGCGCACATAATCGTAGGCAACGTCAAAGTTGCCACGATGAGTACTGGCGCATTGGCGCCTGCATTGAGCGCGAGCGTTAAGACATTCGGGGATGACATTAACCAAAATGCTTAAGGAAGCGAGGGAAGGCGGTGAAAATCCGCAACTGCCCCGCAGCTGTAAGTGGAACGAAAGCGGTTGTTGTGCCACTGTCCCGTTAGAAGTCGAACCATTTTTACATTAAGTAAAAAGTCGATTATTAATTTCCCAAATCTACTTTTTCTTAACGTCCATATTGGCTCGACTTCTAACGGGATGGGAAGGTACCGCGAGTAGATTTGCTGTATGCCACAAGTCAGAAGACCTCACTCTTAAGCTTAACTTAACGCTTAGAAGAATTCATGTCATTCTGTCCCGACTTTCAATGGAAAGTTTAATGAGAGTCGGGGCTGAGCGAAGCGAAAAATCTCCCTCCATACGACGCGGCGAATCCGCCGATTATTTTGGCGGAAGATCCTTCGACCGCGCTTCAGGATGACACTTTCTTCGAAAGCGTCACTTTACGTTGGGTAAAGGAGAGAACATGAAGAAATTTTCTGCTGTTTTATCTTGTTTTATTTGTTTTTTTATTTGTCTAAAACCGTTTGCATTTGCCGCATCCATAGATCAAGACAAGCCAGCGACTCCCGATTCTAATGCAAAAGCAAAGCCTCCTGTTACGACCGTTGTTTCGGCATCGCGGCGTCTGATTCCCATTGAAAAAGCCACGCGTGCGGTTACCGTGATTACGCGGGAAGAAATTGAAAGAAGCGGAAAAGTATTTCTCTTGGATCTCTTGCGGGGACTTCCCGGTGTGACGGTCGTCCAGCTCGGAACATTCGGAAGGGAAGCGCATATTATGATTCGAGGCGTCAACAAGGAATCAACTCTTGTTTTATTAGACGGCGTTCAAATTAATAATCTCAACCAATCGCTCGCAGCCTTGCAGCACTTAACGACTGCCAATATTGAGCGCATCGAAATCATACGCGGCACACAAAGCGTTCTTTACGGTGCCGATGCGGTCGGGGGAATGATCCATATTATTACCAAACCTGATGTGAAGGGGGGCCTTCACGGCAATGGAAGATTTGAATACGGAACTTATGAAACTTTTTACGAAGAAGGCGAACTCTTGGGCGGGTGGGACCGTTTTTCGTTTTCGGGCACCGCCGGCCGAATGGATACGAAAGGGCTTGCCGAAAACGATGCGTATGAAAACACAACGGGCCGCGGCCACGCGAAATTGAAAGTGACTGAAAATTCAGATCTTGATGTGGCCTTTCATTATTACAATTCCCAGGTTGGAATTGATGACGGCCTGATCGGCGGACGTTTCAGAACGGACCCGAATCGTTCTTCTAAATCCAGGCAGCAAGTACTGAATTCCAAATACACAGTATCTTTATTCAATTGGTGGGAACAATATTTCCAGTATTCCTTTTTTCACAATGCCGAATTTTCGATTGACCCCCGCAATCCAGGAGCGACAGGAGCTGATCCTGAAGCTTCTAAATTCAAACTCGACTCAGACCGGCATACTTTGGAATACCAATCCAATTTTTATATTCAAGATTTTGACGTACTGACAGTCGGATATGAATTTGAGCACGGCGCGACGAAAAGTAAAAGCAGCGGCACCTATGACCGCTTGGCCCAGAATCACGGCTGGTTTGCACAAAATGAACTGACCTTATGGGAAGTTTGGACGCTCGTTGGAGGTATTCGCTTGGACAACCATGAACTTTACGGGCTTGAAGCCTCACCGCTTTTTTCAAGCGGTTTATGGATCGCAAAAACGATGACCAAGCTGAAAGGTAGTTTTGGACGGGGTTTTCGGGCTCCGACCTTTAATCAACTCTTTTTTCCTAATTTTGGAGTTCCAACCCTCTCGCCTGAAACAAGTTGGAACTGGGACGCGGGACTTGAACAATTTTATTGGGACCGAAGAGGTAGTTTTTCAGTTATGTACTTTGATAACCGGACCAAGAATTTGATCTTAAATCTGACAAAGGCTACCAATGTTGGCCGCGCCCGGAGTCAGGGAGTGGAATTTGAGCACAGGATTAAACTTTTAGATGGCTTGTTTTTTAATACGAATTATACTTATACCCATGCGATCGATGTATCGACTGAAAAGCGGCTGCTGCGAGTGCCGAGACATCAGGGTAAATTTGGGCTGACTTATGATTACCAACGGTTCCATGTTACAGCGGATTGGATTTGGGTTGGCAGCCGTGAAGATTCCGGGGCCGTAAGACTGGATGAATATTCCCGGTTGGACTTTGCTGTATTTTTTGATGTAACCAAGTTTGCGCAGATTTACTGGCGGGTTGAAAATGCAACCAACGACCATTTTTATGAAGCCAATGGGTTTGATATGCCGTCAACACGCTTTGTGATCGGATCAGAAGCGAAGTTTTAACCTTTTAACCGTAGGAGAAAACGATGCATTATTTTTTGTTGCCCATACTCCCTTTAACCATTGTCGGTGCGATCTTTTTTAAGAAAAGATTGGCGGCTTACGGATTTCCGATTTTTTTGGTGCTTATTAAAATGCTGATGACCGAAGTGTCCGCCGTCTACTTTTTTATGGGGATCGGTCTTTTTGCCACTGTTTTCATGACTCAAAAGTTGATGAAGGAGACTTCCGCAATTTCTTTACCGCGCGTTGCCATTGCGGCTGCAGCTGGAGTGGCTATTTACGCACTCGCATCCAATTTTGGCGTTTGGGTGCTGGGCGGATGTGTTGCCGATCACGAACGTCTTTATGCGCTTAATTTCTCCGGACTTCTTGCGTGTTACAAGGCAGCTCTGCCGTATGCCGGAATCCATTTTTTAAAAGCAGTTCCTTTAACACTCATTCTCGTTCAAGCCATTCAATGGTTTAAGCAATTAAATGTTGTTTTGAATTTGCAGCGTCTTACAGCGAGGCATTAAGAAATCGAGCATTGAGCATGATCACTCTTGTTACCGGCGGTATTCGAAACGGAAAAAGCCGGTATGCGCTTGGGCTTGCACGTCAATGCAATATCCCCGGGCCAAAGTATTTCCTCGCCACAGCTGAACCTCTGGACTGCGAAATGCAATCCCGCATTGCAAAGCACCAAGAAGAACGCGCTGGAGATTTTGTAACGATTGAAGAGCCGCTACACCTTGCCCAAGCGATAGAAAAAGCCCAAAGAGAATGCGGCGTTATTCTCGTTGACTGTCTTACGATTTGGGTGAGCAACCTGCTTTTTCGTCTTGCCGACATGCCAGACGAAATCAAAAACGAAATCAAATCGTTGATTCAGATCGTCGAGTTAAAGAAAACGGATTTGATTTTTGTTACCAACGAAGTAGGGCTTGGTCTTATTCCCGATAATCCTCTGGGCCGGCGATATATTGACGCGCTCGGAAATTTAAATCAAAGAATTGCTCACATGAGCGATGAAGTCGTGTTCATGGTTTCAGGCATTCCAATGCGAGCGAAACCCCGTTAGAGGTAATGTAATAATATGATTCGTATATTTCCTTGTAAAAATAAATTAAATTTGAAATTTATAAATATGAGAGGTCAACACGGAAACGCCTCGGGCGTTTCCTACCTCTAACGGGGTAAAGGAAGCATCAATGCGCGAGTGGACTGCTGAATTACACAACATCGCCAATTTAGACCCGGCCTGGAAAGAAAAAGCCAGACGGCATTTAAGGCAGCAAACCCGGCCCGAAGGAAGTTTGGGTCTATTAGAAAGTCTTTTGGAGCGTCTTGTGGCAATTCAAAAAAATGAAAACCTTGCAATCCATCCACAGCAAATTTTTATCTTTGCAGCAGATCATGGCGTCACCGAAGAAGAGGTCAGTCTTTATCCGCGCGAAGTCACCAAATCCATGGTTCTTAATTTCTTAAATGACAAGGCAACCATTAGCGCTCTGGCTCGTTACATCCGAGCTCAGGTCAAAGTGGTGGATGTCGGGGTCGATGGGGATTTTCAGTCAGATAGAAGGCTCATTCACGCAAAAATTGCCCGCGGCACTAAAAACATGACGCGCGAAGCGGCGATGACAGCCGAAGAACTGGAACAAGCCTTGCAGATCGGCTGGGATTTAGTCCAGCAAGCCAAAAAAGAGGGTGTAAAACTGATCGGCCTTGGTGAAATGGGCATTGGCAATACGACTGCTGCAAGTGCTGTCAACACAGCTTTGACGGGACAGCCCGTTGAAGTCATGACAGGCCGGGGAACCGGATTAAGTGAAGCCATGCTTCAGCATAAAATCGAAGTGATAAAACGCGCGCATGCGCTTCACGGAAAATATTTTTCAGACCCTCTTAAGATTTTGCAGTGTGTCGGTGGTTATGAGATTGCGGCTATGACGGGAGCTATTTTATCTGCCGCCAGATATTCAGTCCCGGTTGTTATCGATGGCTGGATTGTTTCTGCTGCGGCGCTTACCGCCGTTCGCCTCAACCCGAAAGTCTTAGATTATCTTTTCTTTGCCCATCAGTCCGAGGAACGTGGTCACAGCTTGATTCTGGAACTACTCGAAGTCCAACCTATTTTGAATCTTTCGATGCGGCTTGGCGAGGCAAGCGGCGCGGCCTTGGCCATGAGCATTTTGGAAGCGGCAGTTCGCATTTATAATGAAGTAGCCACGTTTGCTGAAGCCGAAGTTCCAAACCATAAACAAACCACAAACCATTCCTCATGAAAGTTTCGAGTCAAACCTCTTTGCTTGACGATTTTTTTGAAGCCATTCGTTTTTTAACGATCTTCAAACTTCCGTCACGGAATTTTTTACCGGAAAATGCCTTGGCCCGTTCGATGATTTTCTTTCCTGCAGCAGGCTTTTTAATCGGCGGTCTTTCGCTCGGAATTTTTATGATTGCTGAATCATTTTTTCCGCTGCGCATCGCGACTCTAATCTTGCTCATTGCCCCCATTTTTATCAGCGGCGGTTTGCATGTGGATGGCTTTACAGATTTCTGCGACGGTTTTTTTGGAGGAAAAGATAAATTGGACGTTTTGCGTATCATGAAGGATCCGCATGTAGGCGCCTGGGGAGCTTTGGGAGTTGCTTTGCTCATGCTGACTAAATTTGAATTGCTTCAAACTTTGCCCGAGCGCGCTTATATTTTTCTTCTGGCCGTTACAGTTTCACGCTGGGCCCAAGCGCTTTTAAGCTTTTCCTTACCTTATGCGGGTTTGGGAGGAGGTATGAGTGAACAAGTGGCTCAGAAAGTAGGACTTCGTGAAGTTCTGGGCGCCAGCTTGTTTTTAATTCCGTTCCTCTTTTGGTCTCCCAAGAACGGATTTTTTCTTCTGGTCGGATTTCTTCCATTTCTTTTCTTACTCGGCCTCTTCTTTAAAAAGCGGGTGGGCGGTCTGACAGGAGATCTTCTTGGGGCTGCGAGTGAATTAACGGAAGTCTTTATCTTTTTTTTGGCAACCTTATGGGTGCGTTATATATAAAGAAAATCAAATAGAGCACGGAGGAAATCTTCGAGCTTTTGCCGAGCATTTCAAGCTCAGGGAAAACGAAGTCATTGATTTCTCAAGCAATATCAATCCTCTCGGCATTTCCAACTCGGTTCGCCGGCTTTATTTAGAATCTGTAAATGAACTCAGCCGTTATCCAGATCCTTCCTCGACCGAATTGTGTCATGAGATTGCAAAGCAGTTTTCGGTGCAATCTGAACAGGTGATTGCCGGAAATGGATCCATGGCTTTACTCGGCCTGGCCGTCCGAGCGCTTGCGCCTAAACGAGCTCTTCTCATCGAACCTTGCTTTTCTGAATACCGCCGTCTTCTTAAGCAACAAAGCGCAGAGGTACATTCGATCTCGCTCAGAGAAGAAGATGATTTTAACTTTAAGTTATCTGAAATTGCGGAAGCCCTTCCGTCGATTGATTTGCTGATTCTTGGACATCCCAATAATCCAACAGGGTCCGCGCTCGGCCGCGCAGAACTTTTGGAATTGCTTGAGCAAGCAGCTCGTCATGGTGTTTATGTCATTATAGATGAGGCCTTTTCGGATTGGGTTCCGGAAATTTCGGTAGCCAATGAAATTAAAGAAGAATCCAATTTTATTGTGGTGAGGTCGCTCACGAAATTCTTTGCTTTGGCCGGCATCCGTGCAGGGTTTGCGCTTGGGCCGTCCAAGTTGATTGCAAGAATGAAAGAGGCCGCGGAAGTTTGGTCCGTCAACCGGCTCGCCGAAAAACTTTCGATAGCAGCATTGCGAGACAAAGTTTTCCAAGCCAAAAGCCGTAGCTGGTTTCTGGAAGAGTCTTGCTGGATTCATCAAGTTTTAGAATCCCTCGGCAGCGGCTTTAAGGTCTATCCGAGTCTCGCCAATTTTTTCTTAATTCGTATACCCATGATCGATGTGCGAGGTCAAACCTTATTTGAATTCTTGGGTCGGAGGAAGTTGTTCGTGAGACCTGCTAAAAATTTTTTGGGATTAAACGAGTCTTATTACCGCTTTGCGCTCCGGACGCGAAAAGATAACGAATTGCTGCTTCAATTTTTGAATGTTTACGCTGACCATTGCCTTTTTGCTTGATCTTTTGATTGGAGATCCGGTTTATTCCTTTCACCCCGTGAGAGTGATGGGGAAAGTGATTGACCGGGCCGAGACTTTTTTGCGTTCAAAAGTTCGCCGCGAAAAGCTGGCGGGCGGAATTTTGGCAGTTTCATTTCCTGCGGCAGTTTTTTTGGTTGTGTGGCTTCTCATTTTTTTCCTTGAGAAGATTAATTTTTGGTTTGGGTGGGCAGCAAACCTGTACGGTATTTACGCTTCACTGTCGATTCGAGATTTGCGGAAAGAAGGAATTCATATTTATCAGGATCTGGTAAAGGGAGATATTCAGAAAGCACGAACGGATTTGGCTCGAATTGTCGGGCGGGACACGCAGGAGCTTGATGAGAAAAATATTATTCGGGCTGCTGTTGAAACGACTGCAGAAAGCACAGTCGACGGTATGATTGCGCCTTTATTCTACGCCGCAATCGGTGGCGCCCCGCTTGCTTTGGTGTACAAAGCGGTCAACACCTTGGATTCCATGATGGGCCATTTAAACGACAGATACCGTGATTTCGGTTTCGTCGCAGCCAAGCAAGATGAATTGTGGAATTGGATACCGGCGAGAATTTCTTATTACGTCATTGCCTTAGCCTCATTTTTTTTCAATCGTCGCGTGAAAGAAGCTAGTTTTGCAGGATGGCAAGACGGAATGAGTACTTCTTATGGTAACAGCGCGATTCCGGAAGCTACTTTTGCAGGAGCGATGGGTTTGAAGCTTGGCGGCCCGAGCACGTACCAAGGACGTCTTGTGGAGAAACCGTTTCTCGGATTCCGAAAGAAAGATTTTGAGCGGGAAGATCTGATGACAAGTTTAAATTTGATGATGGTTGCTTCCTGGATCAGTCTTTTTGGCGCTCTTTTACTCAAGCATGGATTGGGATTATTATGCCGAACGATTTGATCACAGAAATAGAAAAAAGCGCTGTTTATAAAACCATCTACGGACGCCGCGATGTCAGAAATCTGTTTACCCCGGAGCCAATTCCGTCTGAAACGTTGGCACGTATTCTGATTGCCGCTCACCACGCCGGCTCGGTCGGTTTCATGCAGCCCTGGAATTTTATCGTGGTAGAAGACCAAGATATTCGCAAAAAAGTGAAAGCAGCTTTTTTGGAAGAACGTGCCAAAGCTGCGGAGCTTTTTGAGCCGGAAAAAAAAGAGCGCTACCTTTCTTTTAAACTCGAAGGAATTCTGGAGGCTCCGGTTAATCTTCTCGTTACGAGCGACCCGACTCGTTTTGGTCCGCAGGTCATTGGCCGCAGGAGCATGCCCGAAACGGATGTCTATAGTACCTGCTGCGCCATTCAAAATTTGTGGCTTGCGGCTCGTGCGGAAAATATTGGCGTAGGCTGGGTGAGTATTATCGAAAGGCAAGCATTGCACCGGATTTTTAATATTCCCGCTCATGTCACCATTGTGGCTTACTTATGCATGGGTTATGTGACCCATTTTCCCGACCAACCAGATTTGGAACGACTTGCGTGGGGAAAACGCCAGCCTCTTGAGCAGTTTGTCTTCTTTGAAACCTGGGAAGGAAAGCCTTCCGCAGTCCGCAGTAATCTTCCATCTCTGCTCCAGGAGAAGCCATGACGGATCTGAATCCTTTGTTTCACGCCTGTATGATTGCCGGTACTCATTCCGGTGTTGGCAAAACGACGGTGATGTTTGCGCTCGAGGCTTTGGCCCGGCGCAAAGGATTAACCGTCCAGCCGTTTAAAGGTGGCCCGGATTATATCGATCCCGGATTTCATCACATGGCTTCCATGCGCAAATGCCGAAACTTGGATCTGTTTTTGCTTTCTCCGGAAACGGTAAAACAAACTTTTGCGCGAAATTCTCAGGACGCGGATTTGGCGCTTGTGGAAGGCATGATGGGACTTTTTGACGGTAAAAATGCTGAAGGTGAAGGATCGAGCGCGGAAATTGCAAAACTTTTAGAAATTCCGGTTATTTTGGTTGTGGATGGATCTGGACTCGCCGGAAGCGCGGCTGCAATTGTACTTGGATTTCAAAAATTGGATCCAAACGTTCATTTATCCGGAGTCATTTTCAATTTCGTAAATCATGACGGCCATTTCCAATATTTGAAACGAGCTGTAGAATCGAAACCCGGCGTGGCCTGTCTGGGATTTCTTCCCCGGGAAAAGGGCATTGGAATTCCGGAGCGGCATTTGGGTTTGATCACCGCAGTGGAAAACAAGTCTGCGGCCGAGAGAATTTCTCAGGCAGGAGCGCTGCTCGAGAAACATTTAGATTGGGAAGCTTTTCTCCGTTGTTCGTCATTGCGAGCGACCGCCGGTTGGTCGAGCGGCGGACGGCCGCTTGGTCTTCCGGTGCCGGACGATCGATTCGGCGAAGAGAGCGAAGCAATCCAACATGTCATTCCCGCGCCCGCCGAAATACGGCGAGGTCTCGCCAATCTTTGTGGCGGAAAAGCGGGAATCTATCAGTTTAGATCCATCCCCGAAAGTATCAATCGGGGATCTAGCCCCCCGATCCGCCACAAAACGCGTCGATTTGGAGATGACATTTCGTTGGCTATGCCTCCTTGCAATGACGGCAAGGTAGCGTTTCGAATTGGCGTTGCTCGTGACGAAGCCTTTTCCTTTTACTATGAAGACAATTTTGATCTTCTGAGAGAAGCCGGTGCAGAACTTTGTTTCTTTTCACCGTTAGAAGATCGGCAACTTCCGGAGAATTTAGACCTGCTTTATTTTGGAGGCGGATTTCCGGAGCTTTATGCCGAACGCCTTTCCGCAAATCAGGCCATGATCGAAGGCGTTAGGCGCTTCTATCGTGACAGGGGGCGAATTTATGCAGAGTGCGGTGGACTGATGTTCCTTGCCGAATTTTTCTGTAATGCTCAGGGTCGTGAATATGCCCTCGCCGGCCTTGTGCCGGGAAAAATCCGGATGACAGAACGACTTCAGAATTTTGGATATAAAGAACTCGAGACGGCGAGTAAAACATTTCTGTTTGATCCAGGTAAAAAATTAAGGTCCCACGAATTTCATTATTCCATTTGGGATGGGGAAGGGAAATATGCGCCGGTTTACCGAATTGGAAACCGCGCTGAAGGATTCGTCTCGGAACGTCTCATTGCGAGTTATCAGCATCTGCATTTTGGTTCGGATCCTGAAATTCTTGATTGTCTCAAAGAGAATCTCTTAAAATGAAAAATTAGTTCATGAACAAAAAAATCAGTTTTTCGCTTGGCTTTGGCTTTGTTGGTTTGTTGATTTTAGCGTTTTGTTTTTCGCGCTCCGTTTACGCCATAGGCCGAAAGCCCAAGCCATTCCAGATTGAAGTCAAAGTTGATTTTGGACCTGCCGGAAAACCTTCTCACTCAGAAAAAATCTATGTGGAAAAGGGCACAACTCCTAAAGAGGCGGTCTCACAGGTTTTCCCGATTCTTTCCGGAAAAACATGTTGCTCGTTTCGCGAAATTATGGAAATTGGCGGAGTGCGGGTAGATCCGGCAAAAAACAGGTGGTGGACTTGTGCAGTCAATGGTTCCAAAAAAGTTTCTCCGCAGAAAAAGAAATTAAAAGAAGGAGATGTCGTGGAATGGGTTTACGTTCAAGACGAGCAATAATTGTTTTGGTAGCAGTGCTCATTATGTCGTATTACGGACCGACATTGTTTGCGCAGGACGTTTCAGGCCGCATTCAGATAGAGTCTCCTTACCCCATAGTTCAGATTATAAAAGTGAAGAAGAAAGTTCAGGACAGTTGTGACGAAGAACAAATTTCCAAGTCTCTTCTCGTTTCCTCCGGAGGCGGTGTGGCCAATGTGGTGTTGTGGCTGGAAGGAGAGTTTGAGACGAAACCGTTCGCGAGGCAATCCGTAATCTTAGACCAAAGACGATGCAATTTCGAACCTCATGTTATTTTGATTCCGCAGGGAGCACGTCTTAAGGTCTTGAATTCAGATCCACTTGCTCATGATGTTCGTGCTTTTGAATCAGCCAATATGCTTTTCCGCCTGGATATGGATACGAAGGCCAAACCTGAGGAAAGAAATTTTGAAAAGTCCGGAATTTATGTGATCCGCTGCGGCCTGCATCCTTGGATGCATGCATTTGCGGTTCAGGCAGCACATGATTTTTACGCGGTGACCGACGCAGAGGGAACTTTTGCGTTGAAGAATATTCCCGCCGGAAAGCATATGCTCCATCTTTGGCATGAGACCTTGGGAGAGGTTGAGATCCCTCTTGAAGCGAATGAATCCGTTCAGGATTTTTCATACACGTTTAAAAATACGACCTCTTTATGAAAATACGGTCGCTGCACTGGGTTCTTATTTTTCTAACCGCGTTTATTCCATCTGCTCTGGCAGCAGAGCGAATAGCCATTGGACCCCTAGAGGCGGCAAAATCCGAACAGAATTTTTCGTCTATTTCTTTTGAAGCACCGGTAACGGAAAACGGTAAATTGATTGCGAAAGCAGGTCCGATTTTTACAACCGGCGGTAATTATTCAGGAATGGTTCTGCCTTATCTTGTCTCAGATCCAAAACCAATCCTATATCCCCGATGGGCGATTAAACAGGGTTGGCAGGGCAGATTTGTGATTGCGATTGAAATTTTGACCGATGGTAGCGTAGAACGTTTCAAGGTAATAGAATCATCAGGCCACCGCATGCTCGATAATGTTGCAACGGAAACGGTGCGCAGTTGGAAATTTCACCCCGCGGTTAAGGATGGCCAATTGATTGCTACGTGTATTGAAATTCCCGTTACGTTTGAATTGGAGGACTCATGAGAATCGTCTCTCTTCTTCCCAGCGCGACAGAAATTATTTGTGCTTTAGGATTCCAAGATCAGCTTGTCGGCAGGTCACATGAATGTGATTATCCGAAGGGTGTTGAAAAGTTGCCGGTTTGCTGCCAACCGAAATTCAGCACGAAAGGAACAAGCACTGAGATTCACGGCCGAGTACAGGAACTCGTAAGCAAATCGCTTTCCGTATACCGTGTGGACGTAGATCAACTTAAGATTCTAAAACCGGATGTCATTGTCACTCAGGACCATTGCGATGTTTGCGCCGTCAGTCTCGAAGATGTGGAACAAGCAGTTTGCCAATTAATTAATTCCAAGCCAAAGATTGTCACCTTAAAACCAGATGGCCTCGAAGATGTGTGGAAAGGGTTTCAAAAAGTAGCTGAAGCTTTGGGAGTTCCAAAAATAGGAAAACAATTAGTTCGGAAATGCACCGAACGCATGAAAACCATTTCAGAAAAAGCCAAAAAAGTTTCATCTTGGCCTTCCGTTGCCTGTATCGAATGGTTTGAGCCGCTCATGATGGCAGCAAATTGGATGCCGGAGCTGATCGATATGTTAGACGCTCGGGATTTGTTTGGCCGGGCCGGAGAATATGCCCCCAAAGTGCAATGGGGAGATGTCATCCAAGCGAATCCTGATTTTGTGGTGATGATGCCCTGCGGCTGGGACATGGACCGCAGCCGTAAGGAAGTTCATTTAATTACCGAGAAGCCGCAATGGAATGCGCTTAAGGCGGTACAAAAGGGAAAAGTTTATCTCACCGAAAGCAATCAGTATTTTAATCGTCCAGGCCCGCGGCTTGTTGAGTCTTTGGAAATTATGGCCGAAATTTTATACCCTGAAGCATTTCAATTTGGCCACGAAAAGAGCGGGTGGCAAAAGCTCTGAGCATGACTCAATTCATCTTGATTCGGCATGGTGAGACAAATTGGTCTCGGGAAAAAAAGTATCAAGGCCATTCAGATATTTTACTGTCGCCGGAAGGCAGAAGAAATATGCAGACTCTTACTCAATATATCAAAACCTTAGATATTGATATCCTTTACACTTCTTCGTTAAGGAGGGCCCGCCAATCAAGCAATATTATTTCTGCAACAATAGGATTTAAAGCTTGTGTCGATTCAAGGTTAAATGAGATCAATTTCGGAACGTGGGAAGGAAAAACAGCGGAGCAGCTCCTTTCAGAAAAAGACAAAAGCTTTACTTCTTGGGCTAATGGCAAATGGCGAACTCCCACCGGAGGTGAATCGATTCACTCCCTTCAACGAAGAGCCAAACAATTTCTCAAACAATGTTTAAGGAAACATAAGAATCAAAAAATTGGAATTGTTTCTCATGGCGGACCGATTCGGATGATAATTCTGGAATCATTGCAACTGCCGTTAAAATATCTATTTTCGTTTCGCGTTGATCCCGCTTCTCTTTCTGTGTTGACATTTTCTTCGATAAAGTCAGCCCAAATTTTGTGTCTGAATACTCATTCCAAAAAAGCAGGTTCAAGGAGGTTGTATGGAAGAAAAGCCACCACCGCTTTTACCTTATGAACGTCAGATTTTTGTCTGTACGGGTCCGAGATGCGCGCCGGATACGTCGCAAGAGATTTATCAGACGCTTAAATCCAAATTGAAGGAATTGAACGTGGATCAAAAGTCGATTCGGCGCGCTCAAGTGAATTGTTTCGGCGTCTGCCAGGGCGGCCCTATTCTGGTGGTTCAACCGGACGGAATTTGGTATCACCATGTCACTCAAGAAAAATTGGCGCGAATTATCGATGAACATCTCTTAGGTGGAAAACCTATTTTTACATGGGCATTTTACCCCGTTAGAGATAAAACCCGTCATCATAATGATTAATGGGAAAAGTCTTGAAAAGAATTGTCTCCATTGAAACTTTTTGTTAGATAGATCTCTAACGGGGTTTATCCTGTAAAATCGAAGCAACGTTGGATTTCTTCCTTGACTGGACCTAAGCTGGACGATAAAATAACCGCGCTAGATGGATACAAGTGCGAGACAACATCCCGACGGCCCCAAAACAATCGATCCTGTTATTGCAAAAGGGAAATTTTTTGCTGCCATAGGTTACATCTCCATTTTATGTTTTATTCCTTTATTTCTGAGAAGGGACAATAAATTTGCTCAATTTCACGGGCGTCAAGCATTGATCCTATTTATTTTGGAACTGGCCGCAGCGATGCTGGTCATCGTACCGGTCGTGGGCGAGGTGGTTTTTAGGTTCGCTTACCTGGTGTTCAGCATTTTTTCATTGGCAGGTCTCATTAAAGTTCTGATGAATGAATATTGGGAAATGCCCGTCGTTTATCCGATTTCAAGTAGAGTCACCTTCTAAATCATATGCTTTTAGGAAAGAAAGCCAGATATTCTGTGGGTTCTGATTGGGCTGTTATCTTAGATCGTTCGACCAATGAATTTTCAAAAAATCGTGCGATCGATAAACTGTCTCAGGCGTTTAATTTGTCTCTTGATGAAGCCAAAGACCTGACCGAAAATACCCCCATTGTCCTACTCGACAAACTTTCCCTCGATCTAGCGGAAAAAATCAAAGATTATTTTGCTCAATCCAATGTTGATTGTTCACTCACGAACGATACGTTTACCAAACGAAAATGTTTTCGCGCCATTTGGCCGGGTCAGCCTGATCTTGGCCGCATGATTGGCGACGACACCGAAACGAATGAATCTGAAATTTATATTCCCACCTCAAAAGGGATTGAAGAAGAGCTCAATGATTTGACGCTTGATCTTCAAAAAGAAAATCAACTGCTTCAATCCGAACTTCAACGAGTGGAATCGAAATCAACATCTGAATCTATTGGAGAAACCGGATCCAAGCAAGTCAATCAAAATGAAGAAGCGCTGAAGCTTGAGCGCGATCGTTTCGAAGAAGCAATGAATCACGCTAAAAGTGAAAGCCAAGTGTTATTAAACAAAATTTCCGAGCTGGAATTAAATTTAAAAAATTTAAAGCAGCTAAGTGAAAAAGAAGTTAAATTCCAATTTACTGAATTAAAAACTCAACTCGATCATTACCGCAGTGAGTACACACGGGTTCAAAATACCGTTAAGTTGGCGCAAACTGAAGCCAAACAATTTCAAACTGATCTTATTCAAACTCAAAAATCTCTTTCTCAAGCGCGCGCCGAAATAGAAGATTTGAAGCGCATGCTCAATCAGATGCAATCTGACTCTGTCAAGTTGAAAGAGGAAGCGGAGCAAATAAGAAGAGAAGTTGAAAATCGGCTGTATGAACAAGGCGCTGAACTTGAAGAATGGAAACGCAAGGCCAATGATTGGAGCACGAACTATTTCAAAGTCATTAAAGAGAACGAATTTTTGCGTTCCCATCAAAGCGAGGAACTGGAAAGCGTGAAGGTGCGTAATCAGCAATTAACAGCGCAATTGGAGCAGGCACAAAAACAAATTCGCGAATCTGTCGTCCAGCTCGAGCAGCAGGAGTTGATTCAAAAAAGAATGAAAGCGGTTTCTGAGATGGCTGAGCAGGAAGCTCAGCTCAAAATATTAGTTCATAAGCAAAAGGCGCTGGAAGAAGAAATTCGGGCTCGCGAAGAAGAAATGAAAAAAATTCTTTTGGATCAAGAGGCCGTTGAGCGGTCCATTATGAATGCCCGGCAGGCTCAAAAATATTTGATGGAGCAAAGCAAATTAAAAGGAAAGCCCCGCATTGGACGGCCCAAGATTGTAAATCCAAGTATCTTTCAAGAACCCGGTTCCCAGTCTCCTATTTCCGAACCGGAATCTGAATCGAATGATTGAATTGGTTTTAAGCAAAATTAAGATTGATGAAAATCGGAGCGAACAAGTTATTGTTTTGAAAGAACGGCACGGAGACCGTTATTTACCGGTCGTGATTGGAATTGCTGAAGTCAATGCCATCAAACTTAAATTAAGCGGGATTGAACCGCCGCGACCCTTAACGCATGACCTTCTGCTCAAAACGATCGAAGAGTTGGGTGCCAAGTTAAAAGAAATTCAAATTGATAAATTGGAAAATAATACGTTTTACGCAAAACTGGTTATCGCTCAAAACGGTTCCGCTGAAATTAAAGTAGATGCGCGGCCGTCAGACAGTGTCGCATTGGCGCTTCGGGCAGGGGCACCCATTTTTGCGGATGAGGAAGTCCTCAACGAAGCTGGCGTAAGCGAATTTT
>Ga0209515_10003740_pt1 | contig 21262 bp, 15 predicted proteins | sample Subgroupgradi54m_FD_187454 | JGI IMG/M metagenome (GOLD analysis project Ga0209515, IMG submission 187454) | Subsurface groundwater microbial communities from S. Glens Falls, New York, USA - GMW60B uncontaminated upgradient, 5.4 m (SPAdes)... ... | reverse complement strand
TCTTTCTTTTTTCTCTTTCGTGATGATTTTTCTTCTTCGTCTTGCTGTTGTTCGAGGTGGATTTTCCAGCGTAATAGAGAATAATTTGCGGGGTTTTTTATTTTGCGGCAAAAGCCGTCAGGGTGGCAGAGGTTGAGGCTTTTATAATATCCTTCGTTGTTGCAATTTGGAGGGAGACGTTCGTTTGGGATGAAGTGGTGGAGCTGGCCTTTGAGGTAAACTTCGCGTAAGGGTGTAGAATTTTTTTCGGTGTTCCATTTGTGGATGTATTGGTTGATGTCGTCTTTATTCCAGCCGAGTTTGCCTAGAAAGTTGGTTAAGATGAAGATGCTGCGTTTTTTGCCGTCTTCTACACCTTGTAGTAGACGGGTGACGCAGGGAGGGAAGAATTCTTCTTTGATGGGGCTTTGGATGGTGATTTCATCGTAGGATTTTTGTTGTTTGAGATTTTTTGAGGCTTTATCGCTTTCAAATTCTTGTTTTATGTTGAAGTCAAGGGCTTGGCTGAGCAGGTAGCGAGCGGATTCAGTTGAGATGGTGTTGCGATTCATGAAGATAGGAGTTTGTGGGGTGAGTGGAGGGATGTTTTCTGGTTTTGCAGTGTTTTTTTCGAATTCTAGGATGGTATTTTGGTCAATTGGCATACTGACAAGACCAGATTTTTCATGCAGGCTGTAGGGCATTCTGTAGAGGTGGCGCGAGGAGATGAGAATGGTATCAATTTCGATAATCGTTGAGGGTTCGAAATGGAGTGTGGAGCTGTTTGAACCACAAGGGCAGAGGGTAGTTATGGTTTCGATTTTTTCCATGAGAATATTACATTTTTCACATTTGAGGTAGTCAGACTCAATTAGTTTGGTTTGTTCGCATCTTTGGCAGATGAATTGGGTATTTGGGGTATTTTCTTTTTTGTTTTGTTTGATGTTTTTTTTACATTCGCTGCATTTTCTTTGAAGGAATTCTTTGTCACCGAATTTTTCTTTGAGTTGTTGGATAGTAAAAGGGAATTGGTTGTCAAAGATGATTTTGTCGTTATCAATTTTGATGTATTTTTGGCTGATGTAGTCTAATAAGTATTCGGATATTTTGCGGGGGAGTTCAGGAAATAAGTCTTTCACTTTTTTTTGAGCGATTTCACGTGGGAAAGCTTCAAATGGAACACCAATATGAAAGCCTTTGTTGCCGGAAAATTTACAACTAATGTCTTTGACTTGATTGTCTTGGAGGGCTTTGATGAAGAGGTAGGTTGTGAGGCGAGAAAATTCCCAATCTGGACAGTCGATATCTAAGACGACGTCCCAACCGGAGCGGAGTTGTTCGAGTTCGGATTTGGGAAGTTCGCTGCTGATGGAGAGGGGGTTATGCCAGATTTCTTCACTTGAATGGAAAGAGGTGACGCCATTAAGAGCGAGTTCGAGGACGTCTTTAGGGTAGGTGAGAATGTCGGGGCGTTTGCCGAATTTGTCGTTGTAGCGCATGCCGATTTCTTTATTTCTGGCATGTTCTACGAGCGCTTGTTGTATATCTTTACGTTTATAGAATTTAAGGCAGGTGCTGAGGTCGAGAGGCATTTTATTGTAGAATCAGAAGGATTTTAAAAGGGTTTTGGATAGGAATTTTTGTTGAACAAGTGATGGCAATTTTATAGAGAAGTTTGCATAATTCATCTTTTCTTGGCAAACTTCTCTAAGAGATTCTGTCGCTGTTGCTCCGATCTAGTCACTGCGTTCGTGATTCTGTCACTGTTGTTCCGAACTTACCTTTCGGTAAGCTTGCTTATCAGCAAGAGTTGCTTGCGAGCAACATTTTCAATGGCGCAATTTTAAGCTTATCTGTGCACCTATCGGTGCAGACTAATGCTACAAATTGCTTTTTGCAAACTCCTCTATAGTTCTTCTCGATTAATTGTTTTGTCTTTATCAAAATCTGTGTCGTAGGAGATAATGGTTTCATAATGATGCGATTTCATTGTAGCGATATGAATTTTATCGTTGATATTAATATCTAAAGGGTTTTTTAGCGCATTGAATAATTCATCTTGTGTTATTTCATGTACTTTGACTGCACCCATAATATTGCGAATGTATTCAAAATAGGATTTTATGTTTTTCTTCTTTAGTTTATGAGCAACTTCAGCTAGGACAAGAACGGAGGTAGAATGTTGTTCACGGTCTAATGTATCGAGAAATTCTTTAGCTTTGGAATTAGTCCAGCGTTCAATAAAGATATTAGCATCAATGAACTTAGTCATAGAGGTTATCTGCAAGGCTTTCAGTTCGGGTGAAGTTTATTTTTTTTCGTTTTATCTCTTCGTCAATTAATTTAAATCCTTCTGCAAGAGATTTTTTGCGAAGTGGTTGAATAATGATACTATTGTTTTCTTTTTCGATAAGAACATCAGAGTTTGGTTCTAAACCTAGTTCATCTCGCCATTGTTTTGGGAGAGAGATATTTCCACTTTGAGTTATATGAGCAATTGGCATCTTATATCTTAGATTTAAGATTTAGTATTTAAATGTTGCGATATTTTTCTTGATTTTGTGTCAGAAGGTTAATAAATGGTGGTTTTTGATGTTTTTAATTATGGCTGATGTCTCTTTTAAAGTTGGGCGATACGATATTCTTACAACCAAATTAGGAGAATTAGGTACTTTTGCTACTGATGGTTTTGAGCGGTTACAGCATGTTTTTTCAACTAAAGAATTGAAAGATTTGCATCCTGTATCGGAGGCGTATAGTTCTTTAGAGAGTGGTTTAAACAATGTGACGAAACATGCACGGTATGTGCATTGGGATAGAAAAATGCAGGAAGCGTTATTTTTTGATAAGTATATTTTGCAATTGGTAATCGGTCATGAGTCGGTACGACAGTTGCAGTATCGGTTGCCGCATGAGTCGTTATTTCGCAAGCATATGTCAGATAGTCAAGAAATGATGGCAAAGCCAGTTCAGGATTTTGAGGTTGGGAGATTACAATTTAGAGATGTTCCTTATTCTCGTGTGCATGAACAAATCTATAGATTGGTTAAAAATGAGAAGTATGATTATATTGTGGATGCAATGAAAGAAATTAGAGGAGAGTAGAAAACTATATATTGCGTTTGTTTTTCTGATGTCTTATGAATGAATATTTGTTTGAGAAAGGCTATGTTGTTGATGCAGAGAAGTTGAAAGCAGATTTTATGTCTCAGGAAGAGTATGCTCTCGCTCATGCGTCGTTACCTATTGTGTGTCATGATGTAGCGATTGTGTATCATGGGAGTGTTTTGCTTGTGAAAAGAGATACATATCCTGCGAAAGGGGAATGGTTTGTGATTGGGGGAAGGGTTTCTCGTGGAGTAATGATGGAGGGGTCGTTGCGACGAAAAGCTAAAGCGGAGTGTGGACTTGATTTAGTGGATATACAATTGGTAGGTGTGGGAAGAACATTATTTGCTACGGATCCGTTTGGTCATGGTAAAGGAACAGATACGATTAATTTTTTGTATGTTGCGCGAGGGAGAGGGGTGTTGAAGTTAGATATGTTTCATTCCCAACCATTGTTGTTGAAAGAGGAGGAGTTTAGTGAGGATTTTAAGAAAGAGTTACATCCGTATGTTGTGGAACTTTTAGAGAAAGCGTTTGCGATGATGAAAAAAAGTAAATTGGATTAAATGAACAGAAATCTTGGTTAGAATTTCTGACTAAAAAATAATATCCTCAATTACAAATTACTTATTTCTTTGCCAATATCTTAGGCGATCAAGTCGCTTGCGCTCGTGACTTTCCTTATGGAAAGTATCGTCAAGTGGGGTTTCCTTTGTCAACCCCACGACTGGTATTTTTATTGACTAAGTATGATTAAATAATTTTTGTTAGAATTGATAAACGAGAAGGATACAAAATTACAAATTACTTATTTCTTTCTCAAACTCTTTAGCTTTCTTTTTGAGATTAGCTAATGCTTCTTTGATTGCTTTACGGGGCTCGATACGCCAATATCTTAGGCGTTCAAGTCACTAGCGTTCGTGACTTTCCTTGCGGAAAGCATCGTCAAGTGAGGCGTTCTGCGGAAGCCTCACGACCGATATTTTTATTGACTAAGTATGATTAAATAATTTTTGTTAGAATTGATAAACGAGAAGGATACAAAATTATAAATTACTTATTTCTTTCTCAAACTCTTTAGCTTTCTTTTTGAGATTAGCTAATGCTTCTTTGATTGCTTTACGGGGCTCGATACTTTTTGTTTCAATTTGAAATTGTGGTACGCCTAATAATGGGTGGTTGATTCTGTAGGTTGCGATGTCGACGCCTTTAATCTGCTGGAGTTCTGTTTTTAACGCGTTACAGAAAGTATGGGTTTCACCGATTAGTTCGAAAGTGATCTTGTGTTTGTCTTCGCTTGTTACTTTGAATTCCATTTTTACTGATATTTAAGAGTGTATTTATAAATGTTACTATTGGTTTTGGGAATGGTTTTTAGTTGTTGTTTAGTGCTTTCTTACTGTTACTTAAATTTTATAAATGGGTTATTTGAGATGGTTTTTTTATGCTAGAAGATCGAATTTTGCAAGTTGGGTTAGTACAGATGGAGATGAGTGAGAACTCTACTGATAATTATAAATGTGCTACAGAGCTTGTGCATGAGGCGGTGTCTAAAGGGGCAGAGATTGTGTGTTTGCCAGAATTGTTTGCGCATCGGTATTTTGCGCAGACGATGGATGAAAAGTTGCGTTTGTTGGCAGAAGAGGATCCAACTAATGGGTGTGCTGGTGATGGTCCAACGAGAACGTTTTTATCTGCTTTGGCTAAAGATGTAGATGTGATGCTTGTTGGCGGGTCGTTTTATGAAAAATTATATAATAGTTTTAGGCCAACTGAGAATTTTACAGAACGATTTAATACGTGCTTGGTTGTTGGGGAGTTAGGGGATGTTGCAGGTAAATATCGCAAAATTCATATTCCGCATGATCAATATTATTGGGAGCAGTTTTATTTTAATTCAGGTAATTTAGGATATGTGCAGGTGCAGCATGAGAAAGCGAAGATTGCACCTTTAATCTGTTATGATCAGTGGTTTCCAGAAGCGGCTAGGGCGAACGTTTTAGCTGGAGCGGAAGTGTTATTTTATCCGACAGCGATTGGTTGGTTTGAGAAGATGAAGCGAGATGAACCAGAGTCATTGCAACGTTGGCAGGATGCGATACGAAGTCATGCGTCGTTGAATGGTGTTTATACGGTTGCGGTGAATCGAGTGTGGGTTGAGGGGGATTTGAATTTTTGGGGTAGTTCGTTTGTGGCTGATCCTCAAGGTAGAATTATTGCTCAGTGTAATGATAATCGAAGTGAAGTTATGGTTGTGCCGCTTGATTTGGATATGGTTAAAGAATCGCAGGAGAGTTGGAGATTTTTGAAGAATAGGCAGCCAGAGAGTTATCATTCTCTTAGGGATGTTGCAGAGGGTCGCAAACAATGAGTCCAGCACAATTAACACCGAAAGAATTAGGGTATCGAATGCCCGCAGAATGGGAGAGGCAGAAAGCGATATGGCTTAGTTGGCCGCATAATACGGAATGGTGGGGTGCGGAGGTTTCTACGGTGGAACAGAGTTATGGTCGTTGGGTCGAAGCATTATCTGCTGGTCAGGAAGTGAATATTTTAGTCCCAAATAAAAAAGTTAAAGAAAGAGCTTGTGATGTGTTGAAAGAATATGAGCTGTTTGGTTCAAATTTACATTTTTATTCTATAAAGACGGGGGAGATTTTTATCCGTGATTATGGGCCAACGTTTGTGGTTAATGATAATACTGGTCAGAAAGCGATGGTGAGTTGGGAATTTAATGCATGGGGTGGGAAGTATGAAAATTCTCTTCGTGATACAATTGTTCCGGATAAGATGAATCACTATTTGAAATTGCCGGTGTTTAAACCAGGAATTGTTATGGAAGGTGGAGCGATTGATGTGAATGGCCTGGGAACGGTGTTAACGACGGAATCTGTGCTGTTGAATGCTAATCGGAATCCGCACTTGAATAAGCAGGAGCTTGAGAAGTATTTATCTGATTATTTAGGCGTTTCAAATGTGTTATGGTTGAATGAGGGATTATTTGGGGATGATACCGATGGGCATATTGATGATATTGCGCGGTTTGTAAATGAACATACGATTTTATGTGCGTATGAGGAGGATCATAATGATGTTAATTATCCTGCTTTAGATGAGAATTATGAACGATTGCAGAGAATGAAAAATGAACGTGGTGATCTGTTATCTGTTGTGAAAGTTCCAATGGCGAAAGTTGAGGCTGAGGAACATTTGCATACGGGTTCTGCGCGAAAGCCAGCGAGTTATTTGAATTTTTATATTGGAAATGATGCTGTCGTTGTGCCGATGTTTCAGCATGAAAATGATATGCAAGCGTTGTCAATTATTCAACAATTTTTTCCGGAGCGCAGAGTTGTTGGAATTGATTGTGTTGAGATGGTAAAAGATGGGGGGACGCTGCATTGTGCGAGTCAGCAGGAACCTTCTCCTAGAAGAATTTAGATTAGTTGTGTTGCTTTTATTTTATTATTATGAGGATAATAACAATAATAATTGTTTGATTATTTCTTTTCCAGATTTCGTTTAATGAGAAGTGGAAGCTGCATTGCGGCAAGATGAACTTGTGGGGTGTACCATTCTAATAAATCTGAATTGAGATGTTTTGTTTTTTCTTGTAAATCAGTGAGATTGAGGTTAACGAAGGCGAAAGGATTTTTTGATGCGGAGACAAATGTAAAATAGCCGCCATGATAGGTAGGAATTGCAGAAACTAAACCGTGTATAGAACCATCTTTGAATATATTTTTTAATTGATGATAATGAGTGGGCATTTCATCTGGTTGGTATAAGCTTGAACCAGTTTGGCGGATGGTGATGCCGTTGTCTGTTAACAGATCATGGATGTCTTGATAAAATTCGTTGCGAAAGAGGGAGATGGCGACACCCATCGGGTCGGGGGAATCGACAATGATAACATCGTATTTTATATTTTTTGCGAGTTTTTCTTTGACGTATACGGCGCCGTCAGCAATAGTGAGATTAACACGTGGATCGTCAAATGAGCCGTTAGGAAGAGAAGGCATGTATTGTTTCATGATTTTTATGATGGTTTCATCGATGTCGACAACGTCAATTCTTTCTAATGAAGAATATTTTACGGTTTCACGTAATGTGCCGCCGTCACAGCCGATAAGAAGAATACTTTTTGGTGAAGAGGGAAAAGTGTTAATGGGACAGTGGATAATCGGTTCGTGATAGTAAGAGTTTTCTTTTTCTGTTGTTTGGATAGCGTCGTCAATGGTTAATACACGGCCGTATTGAGGAGTTTCCAGAACTTTGATTTGTTGAAGTGGATTGCCTTGTTCATCTTTACTGGTTTGTTCGAATAAGACTTTATCAACTTTGAATGATAAAGAAACATGGGGAAATAGTCCTTCTTGAAACCAGGTTTCGTTGTCTTTTGTTATCAGTGGCATAGGGTGTGGTAAATAAAAATTGTTTATGAATTTTGTGGTGGCAGAATATATGTTTTCAATGGCGGAAAGCCGTTGAAGCAGATGGAGGAATAGGTTTGGGTATAGGCGCCGGTGGTTAAGATAAATACTTTGTCACCACTTTTGAGGTCAAGGGGCAATTTATATTTGAATTTTTCGTACATGATGTCGTAACTGTCGCAGGTGGGGCCGGCGAGGATGACTTCGCCTGTGGTGATATCTGAAGAAGGAGTGTTGAGGTAACGTTCAATAAAGATAGGATATTTGATTGATTCATCGAGTGTTTCTATAAGACCGCCAAATTTTCCGATGTCGAGAAAAACCCAACGAGTGGTATCATACGGTGATTTTGTAGTGACGTTGATGACTTCACTTACAATGACACCACTGTCACCGGTAATGGAGCGTCCTGGTTCGATAATGATTTCGGGCATTTTTTCAAAATGTCTTTGTAAATATGAATAGATTGCATGTGCATATTCTTTGTTATTTTGGGTTGGATGAATATAGTGTGCAGGAAAGCCGCCGCCAATATCTAATGTTTCTAGGTGTATGCCTTGTTTGGCACTTTGGTCAAAGAGGTCTTTACAAATGGTTAAGAAGTGGTCCCATTCAGGGATATTTCGTTGTTGTGAACCAACATGGAATGAGAGTCCATACGGGTGTAATCCTAGTTCTTTGGCCTCGAGAATCAAAGAGTAGATGAGATCAGGATGGGCGCCGAATTTTTTGGAGAGGGGCCAATCAGCAAATGAGCCTGAGCCTTCGGAGATGATACGAAATATTATATTTGAGCCAGGGGCGTTATCTGCGAGGTGGTGCAGATCAGTTTCGGAGTCGGTTGTGAAGAGGCGAATGCCGTGTTGGTAGGCGTAGGCGATATCTTTTGCTTTTTTGATGGTGTTGCCAAAGCTCATTTTCTGAGGTGAGATGTTTTGTTGAAATAGTTGATTGATTTCGTAGATTGAGGCGACGTCGAAGGATGAGCCTTTGTTGTGAAGCAAAGAAATGACTTCTTCCAAAGGATTAGCTTTCATGGCATAGTAGATTTTAGCAAAAGGGAGATTAGATTGGAGTTCGTCATATTTTTGGGCAATCGTTTCAAGATTAATTAATAAAAAAGGGGTTTCTTTGTCTTGTGAGAAAGTTTGGATGTTTTTTAGTTGTGTTGGGGTGAGATAGTTGTAAAGGGTTGTTTTCATTATTTTTTGTTGGATTCGTTAACTGATTATTAAATTATGTTCACTACTTTAAAGTAATTATTTGTGGGAAGATTTATAAACTTTGAGCTATTTTAGGAATGTATGTATAATAACTATACTCCTAATAAAGTATTACGGACAACGCCACAACGTTCGTTAGAGGATACTCTTAAAGATACAGCTTATTCATTTTTGTCTAATACTTTGCATTATGTGTTACCTGCAACGGCGGGACTATTGATTGGAACTCGTGTTATTTCATCACAGGAAGGAGCGGTAACATTGAGTATGCTTACTGCTTTTGGTAGTGGATATGCACAATCTTTAAATTATATGAATGATTTTAATTATAGCATTGGTGATTCTGAAATAGGAAATAGTCTGAAAAGTGAATTGCGGTTGAGGGGAGCAATTGGAGTTCTTTGTGGTGTGGTTGAAGGGGGAGCACTTCTTGTTGCTAGTGGTTATGCAGGTACTTATTTTCAACGAGCGTTAGATTTGGCGAAATAATTTTGAATTTTTAATCTGTTTAGTACTCTTCTTTATGTTTTTAAAACAAAACATTTATGTACTTTTAGATAAGTATTTCTTATATGGGTGATAGGCAAAAAGTATTATTATTAATTCTGGATGGCTGGGGTTTTCGCAAAGAGAGTAGAGGGAATGCGGTTGCTCTTGCGAAAACGCCAGTGTGGGATAGTTTATGGAAGAAGTATCCGCATGTGCTGCTTGATGCGTCGGGTGGGGCGGTGGGACTACCTGAGGGGTATATGGGGAATTCGGAAGTTGGGCATTTGACGATTGGGGCGGGGAGAGTTGTTGAGACGGATTTTGTACGCATTGAGCGGGCGATTAAGAGTGGGGTGTTTTTTAAGGATAAAGCGTTGCTTGAGGCGATAGTACATGCGAAGAAGAATAAAACGGCGTTGCATTTGTTGGGGTTATTAAGTGATTCGGGGGTGCATGCGCATATCTCTCATTTATTTGCGTTGCTGCGTATGGCGAAGATGAATGGTATAAAAGAAGTGTATGTGCATGCTATTCTTGATGGGCGAGATACGCCACCTAAGTCAGCGAAACGATATATTAAGATGTTGCTTGATGAGATGAAACGGTTGGGTGTTGGTCAGCTTGCAACAATGATGGGGCGCTATTATGCGATGGATCGAGATAATAGATGGAATCGGGAGCATAAAGCGTATGAGTGTATGGTGCAATGTATTGGGCGCAAGGAGAAAGATGCGTTTGAGGCGTTAGATAAAGCATATTCTATTGGAGAAACGGATGAGTTTTTTGAGCCGACGTTGTTGTTAAACAAATGTATTGTGGAGGAGCATGATGCGGTTATATTTTTTAATTTTAGATCGGATCGAGCACGGGAGTTAACGAAAGCGTTTGTGCTGGGGGAGTTTAAGAATTTTAAACGTAAGAAGTTGCTTGATTTGAAGTTTGTTACTTTGACGCAGTATGATTCGCGTCTTCGTGTGCCGGTGGCGTTTGGGCCGATTGCGCCTACGATGACATTAGGGGAAGTTGTAGCGCGTGCAGGGTTGCGGCAGTTGCGGATTGCGGAGACGGAGAAATGGGCGCATGTGACATATTTTTTTAATGGGTTGTGTGAGTGTATTTTTCCGCGTGAACATCGGGTGCATATTGCAAGTCGTAAAGTGAAAACGTATGATACTGTTCCGCAGATGAAAGTTAAAGAGATTACGGATACGTTACTTCAGGATCAAAAAGAGTATGATTTTTTTGTGGTGAATTTTGCGAATGCGGATATGGTTGGGCATACAGGAAATATATCTGCAACGAGAAAAGCGGTTGAGGCAATTGATGTGCAGTTAGGACGGATTATTTGCGGGTTTAAAGGGATGGTTGTTATTACAGCGGATCATGGGAATTGCGAAGATATGCTTGCGGAGTGTAATACGTGTCACACTACTGCACCGGTGCCGTTTGTTGTGGTTGGTGGGAAAAAGAGATTACAATTAACTGGCGGGTTGGCTGATGTTGCGCCGACGGTGCTTTCGGTGATGGGGTTGAAGAAGCCGAAAGAGATGAGCGGGAAGAGTTTGTTGGTATAGAGAAAAGAGGTTAATTGTTAAAAAAATAATTTAGGTGATTTGATATGAAAAAATATATTATTTTTGGATGTATTGGGTTGTTATTTGTTTTTTTAATTTTAGTTGGTTGTGTGGTTGAAGATAAAATGAACTCAAATGAGGTATCTAAAGAGAAGGTTGGTGTAAATAGTGTTAATACTAATGTTGCAGAGCCGAAGAATGGGCAAAATGTGAATGCTGATCAACATCAAAATTTACAAAATCAGTTTGATCAAGTGAAACAGGAGATTGATTATTGGTATGATCAAGGACCCAATCATATAGGAAAAAATCATCATGACAAGTTGCTAAAGCGATTAGGGGCTTTTGAAGGGACGTTTTTGCAGCAGGATGTTAATACCTATAAACAGAAATTGGAGATGATTGTGCTTGCGCAGGAAGGGGCTACAAATGGTGCTGTTGTTAAAGATAAAACTGGTAATCAAAATGAAAATATGAAGAATGATTTGCAGAATGAAAAAAATGGTAAGCCGATGGGGAGTTGTGAAGGAAGTGGAGCGGTGGTGTTTACACATGCGCCGATGGCGGTTTCTGAAATTGAGACAATTCAACCGATGGGTCTTATGATTGGGGGGCATGTGACACCAATTGATCATGGCTATTATAATGCAAAGAAGTGGAAGAATGCAAAAGAGAGGAAGGTTGAGGATTTTGTGGATGTGTTTGCACCGGCGGCGGGATTAGTAGAAGTGCAAAGTATGCCGGGAGTGTATGCGTCAAGTACAATTGGGGATTATAGATTGATACTTCGTCATACGTGTACGTTTTATACGATTTATATTCATGTGAATCAAATATCAGAGAAGCTGCAGAAAGTGGTGGATGGGAAAAGGTTTGTCAAGGTTGAGGCGGGCGAGGTTATTGGTAAAGCTCCGGCGTTTGATTTTTCAGTGGTTAATGATGAGGTGACGTTGAGCGGGTTTGTTGTGCCATCAAGCTATGATGCTGAAGAGTGGAAGATTCATACGGTTGATATGTTTGATTCATTTCAAGAGCCATTGCGAACGGAGTTGCTTGCAAAAGATCTCCGGCAGGCAATGCCGCGTGGTGGGAAAATAGATTATGATATTGAGGGGAAATTAGTTGGGAATTGGTTTGAAGAGGGTACGAATGGGTATTTTGGTAAGAAAGAATTTAATCGGATGCCGGGGTATTGGCAGACGCATGCGGCGTTTGCGTATGATGCGCTTGATCCAAGACTTGTGATTGTGTCGCTGGGAGATTTTAAAGAGGAAGCGCAGCAGTTTGCGGTTGCGGGAAATAGTCCGAATCCGGCAACGGTTGGTGTAGATAGTGGGGTTGTGAAGTATGAATTAGTGAAATACGATTATAAAACGGTGTCGGAGGAGAATTGGGATCGATGGCATTTTGCGAAAATTGGTAAAGCGTATGGGATTGAAGGACAGGTTGAGGGGGTTGTGGTTGTGCAGATGCTTTCTGATAGGAAGATGAAGATGGAAGTGTTTGCAGGGGGGACTGCGAGTACGGTGAAAGGATTTAGTGGGAAGGAGAAGGTGTATGTACGGTAGATTATTAATTTGTAACTATTTAGTGATAAAATTTTAGAAAGATTTATAAATCCTGTTACTTTTGGTATTAGAATGGTATCCTCTGAATTACTGATGTCTCGACCGCATGTTACAGTGAGAGAAGGTTTAGGTATTTATCAGCGGTTAATTGAGGGAAATATTACTGTTTTAAAAGAGTTTATCCCTAGAGTTAATGGTTTATTGCATTATACAAATGCTTGTGTGTATTTAATTGGTGTTGATTCTTCATCTGAAAGTTTACAACAAGGATTAAATATCGTTGATACATTACTTGAGAAAGAGGTTGTTAGTTCTGAACGTGTTGTTATTGATTCAGCTTTATTATATCGAGATGATGCGAATTTAATTAGACGAATGTGCTGGAAGAAAGGGATTTTAGCAAAACAATTTGAGGATAATTATGTTGCTGATCAATTGAAGTCTTTTGCACAAGCGCGCGAGTATACAAAAGCATGTTTGGAGTTGGATGTGGCTGCGTATGAAGGAATGAAAGCGTTTACGGCGCGTGAGGAAGAGATATTTTTACCGAAAATAAAAAAAGATTTTGAAGATGGGTTAAAAGCGGTTTATTTATTGGATCATTGGCATTTAGGTTCAAATTTGATGAATAGGTTAGAACAGAAACAAATATGCTATGCTGCTAAAATTTGTTAAAAAAATTATAGGTATGATTATTATGGATGCAACTATAGAGTTAGATAAAATAAAAGGATGTATTGTTGGTGCGGCAGTAGGAGATGCGTTAGGCATGCCGACAGAATATCTTTCTGAAACGGAACTCAATAGAAGTTATAATGGGAGAATTGTTGATTTTCAGGCGCCGTTACTTTCACATCCTTGTGGACATTTGAAAGCTGGTCAATATACAGATGATACACAACAATTATTATTGCTGGTTGAGTCATTGATTGATAAAGAGGGATTTGATATTACTGATTTTGGCAAACGGATGGGAGAGTGGGGATATAAATGTCGTACGGTACCGGGATACAATCGTTTTGCGGGGGGTACGAGTATGTCTGCGGCTCTTGATCTATATCATGGCGGAAACCCTCTCGAAACGGGAAGAAATAGGCCAACTTGTGGTTCAGCGATGAGGGTTGCACCGTTAGGAGTATTTTATTCACATCTTGAATCAACAGAATTGAAAAGTATTGCTTCTGTTGTTTCTAAAGTAACACATACTCACCCTGCAGCAGTTGATAGTAGTGTTTTTATATCTTTACTTGTGGCGAATTTATATTGCGGAAGCGATATTGAAAAAGCGGTTGATAGTTCTTTAAAGTATTTGGATTCTGATTTGAAAGAAAAATTGGAATATGTTGCTAATAATAAGTCTATAAAACCGCTTGAGATGGCAAAAATTATTGGTTGTTCAGAGAGTTCTTATGAAACTGTACCAATGGCGCTTCATTGTTTTGTACATACTGAAGGTAATTTTGAACAAACAGTGATTGAGGCGGCTAATTTAGTGCCTGGTGATACTGATTCGATTGCGTGTATTGCTGGAGCGATAGCAGGGGTGTATCAGGGGTATAGTGCTATTCCCAACAGACTTACACAGAATTTAGAGGATATTGATTATTTTCAGGCTTTATCTTTATGTTTTTTTGATCTAAAAAGGAAAAGTCTTTAAATAAATCTATTATTATCTACTTATGAAAATTATTACTGTGAATATTAATCAAGTGGCGTTAAAAGATCCTCAAAAGATCTGCTTGTTAAATGATGATTTTTATAAGAAATGTTCGCGTTATCTGGGTTTCTTAACGAAAGAAGTAGCTGTTTTCTTTCAAAGTCAAGGGTTTAGACAGGTGTCAACGGAGAGTTCAATGACAAAAGCTACGTTTTTGTTTAATCATCAGAAGAATTGGTGGAAAATTACAAATGTTTTGCCGCAAGAGATGGTTAAAAATTCTATTTCTTTTTTTACGGTGGAAGTTTCAGATGAAAAAGTAGTTGATGTTCAAGCTTTATTTAAGAAATTAAAGATACCAATACAAGCGATTGCTTAGTTTTTTCTTGTTCAAATCATTTTGTTTGATTTATTTATTTTATACCACTTGCTTTTTGCGCAGTTTGTTGTAACACAGTTAATTGATCCATAAATGCTATTGTTTGGTCGGCATGTATGCCATAATAATTAGATATCTTCTGGTTTTCATCCCCAATTTGACTACCACTTTTCATGGGTTCCATAAGTGGGGTGTCATCTTTAATTATAGAAAATTTACTTGCTTTTGACAAGCCTTCAACTTTTAGACCGTCTAATCCGGCATTTAATGGTTCTGATTTGTCAGCAAGTGTTATAGTTGATGTCATTAATAAACTTCTTGTTTCTGTATTTGGATTATAATGCTTTACAATTCCTTCTAAAAATAGGTTTATTGTACCTGTACAACAGGTGTCAACAAATCTTAATTTTTTACCATCTGCAATAAGACCTTCAGATTGAAGATATTTATATGTACTTTCTACGGAATCTCTGAATGTTTGGTCATTTACCATCAAATTATTGAAGCGAATTTGAAGTTTTTGTTGGAATTCAAGCAGACTTGATGATTCTGATGATGCTTGGGTAATAATATCACGCATTTTATTGGATTGCTGCAGTGTTGTATCTCTACTTACATAAATTATTCGTATATCTGGATCTTTAATACCGGTTAACTTTTGATAGGTAAAATCAGAAGAACCAAGTACTGATCCATCTCTAAATAAATGTACATTTGTAAATCCAGGCTCTTGATGTGCTAATATCTCGGAAAATTTAGGAATTTCTTCGGTGGAGTGTAATGATCTTGTATATAATTTTTCAAAATCTTTTTCAAGATTATTAAATTCTGCTTGAGTCATACTTCCGGATTCTACTTCAGACCAGGCACGATTTAGTACAAGTTCTTTTACTTTTTCTTTTGTTAGTTGAGAGGGGTCACCTACTTTATTTACTAATTCAATAACGTGCTGTTCGTATTTTTGTGGTGAAAAAGAACCTGTCGAAGTAGGTTGAATCAGTTCTTCAAATGTGCTTAGACTTTCTTCAACTAATGATTCTGGTAGTTCTAATCTAGCTGCATCTAATTTGGCAATAACTTGTTTGTCATCTACTCCAATTCTAGTGATGGAAGGGGTTGTTGATTTAGTATCGCTTACAATCTCTTTTTCCCAAACTCTTGTATTTTGGTTATATCGATAGTTTGTTGCTTTTAATTGTACAGTTGTTTCGCCGGTTCGAATTGCGGTTGATTTGATTAATGATTCAGGAATTTGTAGTCTTGCTGCTTCTAATTTTGTAATAATTTCTTTGTTATCTACGTTTACTAACTTGTCTACTATACCTGTTGTAATTTTTCCAGTACCATATTGTATGATATTACCTTCCGATTGCTCTATTGTCATCCATGTTCTTGTCTTTGGGCTGTAGATATACTCTTTTCCTTGGTACTTAACGGTGTTTTGGTCTATTTTTATTGCGGGTAGTTGTGAGAGTTCTGTTTTTGGTTGTGAAACTGATTTAATTTGGTAGTCTTTTGGATGAATTAGTTTACTTACACTATCTGTTGGTTCGATAATGGCTGATCCATCAGCATCAATGAGCGTTCGTAGATCTTTACGCAGATCTACTTCTTTGAGTTGTGTTGCAATAATTTGAGCTTGTTCTTGGGTGTAGCCTTTTTGTTCTATATATTTTACTAAGCGTGCTTGGCCTTCTGGTGTTTGGGTTAGTTGTTCTATTTTTTCAATGTGTTTACCAAAGCGCTGGTCAAACAATGCTTGATTGAATGTGCCATCGGCAAGGTAGAAATCTTCTTTATATACTCCGGCGATAATTCTATCACTAATGGCTATTTTAGTGGGGGTATATTCATGAGGGAGGATATATCTGCGTTCGCCAATGTTTATTCCTGCAAAAAATAATTCGTCATCAACGCGTGTTATATGCCAACCATCGGAAAATTGGGCGATGGCGAGTTCGGAGTCTGATCCACGAAAAGCGATATTAAATGTAGAATGAAAGTCTAATTCTTGACGTAATTGCTGGGCTTTGGTTGGAGAAATTTTATTATTGCTGATAAATTCTTCAAGCATATAGGCGTAGTCGTCTTTGCTTAGGGTATGATAATTATCAAGAACAAGGGAGGCAATATAGGTAAAACCATCTGAGGTTTTGAGTGCTTTTGTTTGAGGAACTTGAATGTGAAATTCTGAGCGCAAAAGTTCTTCGGCGCTTTGATGGCGGCGCAGGGTATCTTCTACCAAACGTTTACCTACTTTGTCTTCGAGGTTTTGATCGACTGCAGCTTTAAGGAACCAGCGTTGGCCTTGTGCATCTTCAAACATAGCGGCTTGGTCACCGAGTTCTGCCACAGTTGTTCCTTTCAATTTGTCTGTTAAAGCTTGTGACATGGCTTTCGATTGGCCTTCGGGTGGTGCACTCACACGTTTGACAAAACCATTTTCTTCTAAGAATTCTCTGGCTTTGGGTGGGAAATCTTTTGTTAAGGTTGGGGTTGTAGAAATGGATGGGAGAATTGATGATGGTTCATTAATGACTGGTTTAGTTGGAGGCGGCGGGATGTTTACTTCTTTGTTTATTTTCTGTATGCTTGGGGTTTGTACACTTTCTACTACTTCTCGTTCTACTTTCTTCTGGGCACTGCCGGTGATGCTTTCATCGACTAATTCGTCTAATGTTTTTGGAGGTTTATTTTTGAGGATGTCTAGATTGTTAGCTTTGCCATCGCTGAGAACAAATTCGGCAACTAATTGGTCAGTTGGTTTTGATTCAAGTTTTCCTATGGCGGCGATGTCTTCTGGTTTTACTGTGCCAAGTTTGATGAAGTCTTCGGGATGGATTTCTTTGATCTCATCAGAGAGGAGGAGGAGAGCTTTTTTGCCGGCGATTTTTTGTTCTTCAGATGCGGCGTCGGCAACTTTACTGAGGATGGAGGCACCATTTTTTTCACCGGCAGCTGTTAATTTTGCGATGTTTTCATTTGATTTTGCGACGCCAATTGTTAATGATGGGCGAACTTTGGCGGATTGACCTTCGATATCTGCTACAATGACAATATTTTGTTCACGCATATGATTATTGAATCTGCTTACTATTTCTCTTGCAATTGTTTTATCATTATCAGCGATTTTTCCAAGACGTGCATCTTCAAGTACATCTGCAATTGTTTGAAGAGAGAGTGCTTTTATCTCATCAGCTTTTGCTACTCCTAGTTGTTGGTTTACTTTACCAAAGAAGTTTATGTCACCACGACCAACAGTTACTTGACCGTTACGCGAGATGATATAGCCGGTTTCATCACCGCCAATTACTATGAGACTTCGGCTATCTATTGGTGTTCCTTGGGCTGTTTGCGAAAGAAGATAATTGATTGTGGCTTTGAAATTGTCATTGCCTTTGATGAAACCATTTTGGTTGCGGGCGAGATTGTTGAGAAGTTGGAAATCAATCTCACGTGCTTTTGTTAGATCTCCTGAAGCTAGAGCAGCTTTTCGGGCTTCGAGAAGTTCGTTAATATTATTAAAGCGGATTGTTTCTTCAAAGAAGGAGTATTCGTTTACAATTTGGGGCGGGCCGTGTTCAAGAAGTGCTTCTATACTAATATCTATCTCTTTTACACCGGCTGCTTTTAATTGAGGTGTTACTTCGCCTGCTTGTACTATTTGAGTACAATGTTGATCTTTGCCACAGAGATTTAATTGGCCGTATTTTCCGGCTTCCAAACTTTGTCTATTTAATTGATTAGCTATTGTTTCTGCTTCTTTGGTAGTTGAACCAGATGCAAGTTGTACTTTTTCTGAGACACCGGCGTATACATTAAATTGTTCTTCAGAAATAAGTATGGGTTTTCCTTCAAGTTTACTTATTCTAGGAATAGAGCGTTCTAGTGTTGTTCTACGGATGGTATCCATTTCAAGAGAAACGATTCGTGAGAGGTCATCGTTGCAATTTACACAAACTAGTTTGAATGTTTTACCACCTTTGTGATATATCTCAACGCCTTTCATCTTAAGTGATTGTTCTAGGGAGGCGGCAAATTCTTCTAAAACAATATCGCCGCCAGCGTGGCCAAATTCAGTGTTGATATCTTTAAAGCGATGGATGTCTACTGTTGCAACTTGAACTTCTTCGCCATTTCTTAAAGCAGTGATGGTGTCATCGCCATATTTTGCGTAGCTTGGTAAGCCGACATCTGTTTTTGTGGCAAGTGCGGAGATATCATCGCCTTCTAATGCTGCTTCGCCACCAAAATTTTCAAGAATGGTTTGTTCCAGAGAGGTTTCTGGTGGTGTTGTTTCAAGAAGGCGAACTTGGGCGGGTGTTGGAGTATGGGTTTGTACTGGAACAGGATTAAGTGCGGCTTTTGTTGCGGCGGTTTGAGTGACAACTGGAACGGTGCCGGTAGTTTCTCCTGTTGTATGTTGTATTCTTAAATCTTCTATAACGTCATTTGCGGCTCGTTGTGGGCTATTATACATTTGATTGAGGTTTAGTTTAATATGATCTGAGCCTTCGACGATTTGGGTGAGGTCTTCTTGTTTTAATGTGGCGGCAACTTTTTGTTGTACGGTGTCAATTTGTGGTTGGATGGCTTTTTGTTCGGCAGGGGTGAGGGCTTGTGTGTCATAGCGAACTACATTTTGTCCGCCTACTTTTTCGACTTTTATAACGACGCCGGCTTCTTCTAATGGTTTGATATCGTTAGCGATTTTGATTTCGGTTTTACCAACTTTAGCGATAATGGCTGTTTCTAACTTTTTGGAGAAGTCTACACTTTCGGCTACTTCTTCGGCTCTTCTTGAGCTGTCAATGAGTTTTTGTCCGGCTACTGCAGTTTCTTCGCTGGTTGCACTTATTTTTGCAGCGGCGTTATAGTCTTTAATTGCGGTTTGTACTTCGGCATTCGCAATGCGTTCCCTTTTAGTTAGACCAATTTCACGGGTGAATATGCTTTTGCTTGTACTTTGGGATATTTGATGGGCTTGCAGAGAGGTTTGGGCTTGTTGTAATGTTTGTTCTGCTTCTGCTATTTTTGCAGCGTCACCACTTTCTCTTGCGGTTTGCAGACCTTTGTTGGCATCAAGTAAGTTTTGTTGGTGTAGTATTTCAGGGTTTTCTGGATTGATACCGTATTTTAATTTTTCAATTCGTTTTGTTGTTTGATATCCTTGATATGATGCTTCTGCTTGTTCTACTGATTGTTGAGCTTTTTGAACATTTGCAATTGTTTTGGGGGTTTCGCCAAGTACCCTACTTGTTTCTTGGGCTGCTTGAAGATCGACTTTTGCAGTTTGAATGCCTTCACGATAGACTGAGGCTTCTGTGCCAAAGAATTTTCCAGTTGTGGCGGATGCTTGGGCTAGCTTTTCTCCGATGGCAATATCTCTGGTCAATAATGCTCCTTCGCCGAGGCGAGCAACTGCTAAGGCTTTTACTCCGGTTGTTGTACCTTTTAGAATTGTGCCTACGGGAATAAGATTTTCGATACCAGCTACTTGGACTCCCATATCTCCCCAAGTTTGCAGAAATTCATCTGTGACACCTACACCACCAACTCCTTTCACATTTGCACATAGCATTCCTTGGCATTGGCTTAGTTTATCTAATTCATATTGGGCTTCTTTTCCTGCTGTTGTTAAAGGGTAATCTTTTGCTATTGTTTTTAGATCGTTTTTGACAATAGATGTTTTCCCATCATGAAATGTTATTGTACGTTGGGCTTTTTCAAGCTCGGCTCTGGCAACTATTTCTTCATTAGATTGCGTACCTGTTAATTGATCCTGGAGAAGTTGAAATTTTGCAGATTTTTCTCCTTGTAGTTGAATGGAATCTTTGTTAGCTAATTTCATTGCTTCATCAAGACTTAAACCATCTGCTTTTGCTTGTTCTAGATGGACAATAATTAACTGTTGATTATTCTTTTCTTCGGCTAATTTTTGATAGGAATCAAGTTCAGTTTGATGTACGGTTTCTGCATAGGAATCACCCCAATTAAAATTTGCACTACTAAACCACGCTCCTTGGCTAACCCATGAACCTGCTTTTGCAGATGCTCCACCACTTACTCTTCCAGCTACATCTAAATATTTCATGAAGCCGTAGTCATTCATTTCTTTCTTTTTATCTGCGGTTAATTTTGCGGTTTCTTCATGTTCTGCTTTGAGAACTTGAATTGCGTGATCAATTAATGCAGCATCATTTTCTTTTTTGATGGTTGGATCTTGTATTTGATTACGAGCAAGGGCTGCTTTTGTGAAGTCGCCTTCGGCAATATAGGTACTTGAATCGATAGCTTTGGCACGATCTAATGAATCTTGGTCATTTATAGAATACAATCCTTGATCAACTGCTTGGCCTTTGGCCATTACTTGGGCAACTAACTGGGCAGAGTATTGTCGTGCTAAGGCAGGATTTCCTGATTGCAAAGCGATTTTTGCAGCGAAATCGGGGCGGTCGACAGAATGTAATGATGCGAGTAGTTGACCTTGTCCGTCTGCTTCTTGGATGTAGGACCGTTGTATTTCTTTCTTTTCTTCTAATTTTTTAATTTCAGATTGGGCTTGAGTTCTTATTTGTTGATATTTTTCGCCTAATTCTCTTCTGGCATTTGTGAAGCAACTTGCACTTTTAGAGCCATCACAGTGTTCATAGGCATCAACTGTAATTGCTGATTCACTTGCTTGTGCTATTTTTCCTTTTTCAACTTGGATTGATTTTTCAATATTATTTAATTGTACTATCGCTTCTTTTTTTTCTTTGCCGAGGAATTGAGAATGACGATTATCGGATTGAGAGCCAGTATCTTTTGGATCGATGCCTTTGGCGATTGCTTCTTGGCGGTAATATTCTT
>Ga0209515_10003736_pt1 | contig 21282 bp, 24 predicted proteins | sample Subgroupgradi54m_FD_187454 | JGI IMG/M metagenome (GOLD analysis project Ga0209515, IMG submission 187454) | Subsurface groundwater microbial communities from S. Glens Falls, New York, USA - GMW60B uncontaminated upgradient, 5.4 m (SPAdes)... ... | reverse complement strand
AAACCCCGCCATTGGCGGGTCTTTTTTAAGAAACTGCGACCTTGTCAGGCAACACGCTTGCCGACCCAGTCCTCCACGATTTTGCCGTCGCGGTATACAACGACATAACCTGTGGAACGCAGTGCCTGTTCGCGGGCGCGCTTTGCTGCGCGGCGCAGTGCGGTTTCGGAGTTCACCAAATCCGGATCGCGCGTGGGCGCACGACCCTTCATGTTCTCATTACTCATGATTTGTAACCCTCATCCAAATGAACTGGTTCGTCACCTGAACTATCGTATGTAATCCACGCAGTCACGACACTCTTATGCGGCCTGGCTGGACAACGATGAACTTTCCTTTGATCTTCTCTTCGCCCATGGCGACGAGCTGCATGATTGCCTCGGTCAATGCCTGCCGGGCATTTCCGGGAAAGCGAATGAAAATTACACCAGGGGGATTTGCCGCTTGCGCGTGAACCAACTGTCCAAAATCCTTGTCTTCCGTCAGAAGGATGCGGTTTTCACGGACCGCGATCTCAATGACCACGTCATCGGCTGCGCCCCGTGACAGATCGCGCACGGCTGCCACATCGTGGCCCGCCCCGCGTAATACCCTGACTACTGCAAAATCACAGCTTTCATCCGCAAGAAAACGCACCCATTATCCTCGGGCAGTTTTTGTCGGTGGTTCGATGATGATTGTCTCTTCGTGGGCCAACGTATCCGCGGCATAGGCCATGGCCGCCCGGACATCGTCGCGCGTCAAACCGGGATACGCATCAAGAATGTCCGCTTCAGTCGCGCCTTCGCCGAGCTTGCGCAAAATAAGTTCCACCGGAATCCGCGTGCCGCGAATCACCGGTTTGCCGAGCATTACCTTTGGATTAACTTCAATTCGATCCGTCACGTTCATAAAGGCCTCCAACACCGATATTAGCGGTAAAGCGGCGGACTTTCCATGCTCTGAAAATCGGATCAGATCCTGAGGTTTCCGCCGTCATGCCACCGCCTCCAGATAGGGGCGCATCACGTTGGCCACGCGATTGATCTTCGCATAGCGCCACAGCGCGTCGGCGCTCGCCTGCTTCGCGCGCCGCGCCTCGCGCAGCGCCTCCAGCGCCACGTCCAGCCCGATCTTGTTGCGATACTTGAAACAATCGGCCACGGTTTTGGCGACGTTGTAGACTCGGACCGTCCGCCCTTCGATGCGATGGGATTCGACACCCTCGGTCAGCGCCGCGCCCGAATAGCGGACAATCCGCAGCGGCGGATACTTCAGCGCCGGGCGCCGCGCACGCCGGTCAATGGCGATCCAGACTTCGGATGGAAGCTGCGTGCCGATACCGTGGAATTGCAGCGCGGACAGCAGGCAGATCACCCCGTGCGTTACCACGGCACTCGCCATGGCAAGGCCATAGTTTTCCGTCAGCGGATGTTCAGGCAGGCGGTACACCCCGCGGGCGACACGCTCGATCTCTCCCGACTCAACCAGGCGACTCAGCACCTGGCGATGGATGTGCGCCGCCGCCAGCTCGCGCGCCGTTACCCCCTGGCGGCGGCGTGCGAGCTTCAGTGTTTTGTCACGGTCGGTAGACGATGGCATGTGTCGAATTGTAGACAGTTATCAATATCTGTCAACGTTTCGCCACATACAATTGCATATATGTCTTTGAGCTGACCATCACGCCGCATGACGGCTAATTCGCTCGAGCCGTTTACCCAGGTCTTTACGCACGTTTTCGAGATCGTAATCCGCTTGCAGCCCCATCCAGAAAGACTCCGACATGTCGAAGTATTTCGCCAGCCGCAGCGCGGTATCCGCCGTGATAGCGCGCTTCCCTTGCGCGATTTCATTGATGCGCCGCGGCGACACCCCAATATCGCGCGCAATCTTGTTCTGGCTGATCCCCATGGGCTTTAGAAACTCCTCAAGAAGGACTTCGCCGGGGTGAATGTTGGGCAGTTTGGCCATGGTTATCTCCTGCGTTACGCTAGTGATAATCGACAATCTCGACATCATGGGCATCGCCGTCCTTCCAGACAAAGCAGATACGCCATTGGTCGTTAATGCGGATGCTGTGCTGACCCTTGCGTTTGCCGTGCAGCGCCTCCAGCCGGTTGGCCGGCGGCACCCGTAAGTCGTTCAGCGTGCGTGCATTATTCAGCATACGTAGCTTGCGTCGCGCCACCGACTGAATATCCTGCGGCAGGCGACGCGAAACATCGCCCTTCCAAACCGACTCTGTTTCACGATCGCGGAAGCCCCGTATCACCCAATAAGCATAACGCCCATCGTTATATAACGCAAGGCGTTATGCCGGTCGTTTGAGATGCGGGAAAGTCTATGGGGCGGCAACAAACTACACGGGAATCGTCGTCGTATGAAGACGGAGAATATTAGTGAAAACTGTGCTCTGAGCTGCCCCGGTTTTTTTATTTCGGCTAGGTGCCACAAAAGGTTTTGGACACCACCTCTTCCGGTTCGGGCGGCAGACGATAACGCTCTTTCCCGGCCTGGTCCGCATACGGGTTCTGCAACACGGCGTGCAGTGCGTGAAACACCGAAAAATCTCCCCGGTCTTCCGCGGCGCGGATAGCCGCTTCAATTTGATGATTGCGCGGAATATACACCGGGTTCACCGCCTGCATGCCGGCCTGCCGCGCCGCATCATTCTGCGGCTCGCGCTTGAGGCGGTCACGCCACTGCGCGGCCCAGTCATCAAACGCCGCGGGCCGGGCAAACAAGCCGCGAATGGCCTGATCGTGCGCGGGTGAGCCGGCGCCGAGGCGCGACAGGTGATAAAACGTCAGCGTAAAGTCCGCCTCATTGTCGTCCATTACGTCGAGCAAGGCATCGATCAGTGCTTTGTCCTGCGCGACGGATTCAACACCCGCCGTGAGGCCCAGCTTCCCGCGCATACCCGCCAGCCACGCCGCTTCATACTGGCCCTGGTAGGTTTCGAGATGCGTCTGCGCGATCTTCACCGCGTCTTCCGTCGATTCCGCCAATAACGGCACCAGCGTTTCGGCCAGGCGTACCAGATTCCACAAGCCTATGCCCGGCTGGCTGTTATAGGCGTAGCGCCCGTGGTGATCAATCGAACTGAATACGCGCTGGTGATCATACCCATCCATAAAGGCACAGGGCCCGTAATCGATGGTCTCACCGGCGATGGACATATTGTCGGTATTCATCACCCCGTGAATAAACCCGAGCTGCATCCAGCGCGCGATCAACCGTGCCTGGCGCGCGATCACCGCCGCGAGCAAGGCCACGTAGGGCTGTTCCGCCGCGGCCACTTCCTGATAATTTCGCGCAATCACATAGTCCGCGAGCTTTTTCACGGCCTCGACGTCCCCGCGCGCGGCGAAATACTCGAACGTCCCCACCCGTACAAAACTCGCGGCCACGCGCGTGATCACCCCGCCCGGCAAGGCGCGCTCGCGCGCCACCGCCTCGCCGGTGGCGACCGCGGCCAGCGCCCGCGTGGTCGGCACACCGAGCCGGGCCATCGCCTCGCTCACCAGGTATTCGCGCAGCACCGGCCCCAGCGCCGCGCGGCCGTCGCCGCCACGGGAATAAGCCGTGCGCCCGCTGCCCTTCAACTGCAGGTCAAAGCGGGCGCCGTTCGCCATGCGGATTTCGCCGAGCCAGATCGCGCGCCCATCGCCAAGCTGTGGAACAAAGTTGCCGAATTGATGGCCCGCATACGCCATCGCCACCGGCACGGCCCCGGGCGGCAGCGCGTTACCGGAAAACAGCTCCGCTAGTTCCGCCTCGCTGACATCCTCCACCAACATACCCAGTTCCCGGGCCAGCGCGTGATTGAACTGGATCATCGTCGGCTGTTTCACCGGCACGGGTTGCGCCTTGGCAAAGAAAGCTTCGCCCAGCTGGATGAATCGATTGTCAAAGGGAATGTGGATCACGTTTTATGTACCGGCAGCACCAGACCGAGTGACAGTGTAACCGAGCAGACGTTCGTTAAAGACAGGGAAATGTCAGGGGTATTGAGATCGGGACTAGGTCTTGCCACGCAGCCCCCGCTCGGCGGCACACAGTACGAAAACGGTGATCAGATTGCGTTGTGAAACAGAATTCAGAACAAAGATGATTTGTTGCTTATATTAGGGAAAATTCCTCTCTGACCCGGTTTTACTTCCCTGGCCTTTCCCGCCGCTGTTCCCGGTTCCGTCCGAACACAAGATGATATTTTTTGGCATCGGATGCTCTCCGTTTCCGGCCTAGGCGTGACAGCAGCTTATTGACCCGTGGCGAACTTATATTGCATGGTCCATGGCGCGGCTGCAACCGCAGAAAGTGGGATCAGATCACAGATTTTGTGAACCTCTTGATTGCTACTTCAGAAAGCTACAGTGGATAAAACCGGCATCGCATCCCAAACTCTGCCGCGGTACCTGCGACCATTCGCCTTCTTTGACCGTTTTTGACCATCCGCTCCCCAAGTACCCCACTGCTTGAAGAAGAAAGCCACATCCGCTTGGTCGCATTGTCGCTTGATGCTATCCACCCACTCCCGTTGCATCGGTCTCGCCTTGTGTCCTGATTCTCCGCCGACAATGACCCAATGGATGCCGGTCAGTTCAATTTCGCCAAGGTGTTCGAGCAGAGGCTCAATGGACAAGAATCGCACACTGGCCTCGATCTCTCTCAGCACGCTTATTCTCGGCACACCGTGCTTTCTGTTCTCAACCGAGACACCGAGCCAGACATTGGGCGGCACCACAACGTCTCGGCAGAACTCCGCCATGCGCTCCGCACGCTTGGTGAGCACCTGGAACGTATGCTGTGGCGCCTGCGCCATTACGTCGAAAACTTGTCGGATGTAGTCGAACGGCACTTTCTCGTGAAACAGATCGGACATGGAGTTCACAAAGTAAACCGTCGGTTTCCGACGCTCCAGCGGTTCGGACAGACGCTCGGGCATGAGCGTTAAACGGAAGCCATTCTCGTAGCCGTGCATGCCCATGGCTTGCAGACGCTTGGCCATAGTCTCGGCGTAACAGTTTTTGCAGCCGGGCGATATTTTTGTGCACCCGACCGTCGGATTCCAGGTTTGCTCGGTCCACTCGATTCGGCTTTGTGTGCTCATTTGTCTTCCTCCGCAAGCTGCAACCGCTCGCCGCCTTTATCCAAGTGCAGGAAATTCTTTCTACGCTTACCGCGTGCATCTAGATTCTTAACCTTCCCGGCAGTGATGAGATTACCCAAGGCGCGCTGAAAATCTCCCGGGAACCAATCGGTCTCCTCAAGCAGGTCGGCAAATTCTTCGCAGCCAACCTTCTTAGGCTGCGGCGAAAAATATTTCAACCAGCGATGCTCCACCTCGTCCATGCTCACTTTGGCTTCCTCTACAAGAGGAAGTTCGTCCGACGAGAAAAGTTCGCTTTGTCCGGTCTTCTTGATGCGGTCGCTTTGCTTCGTCGCGGCACGAACTCCTTTTTGAATCCGGGCGAGCGTCTCCGAAATCTCCATGAACTCGACGATCCCGCGCGGATGGCTCGTCAGGTATACGAGATGATACTTCGGCCGCTCCTTCTTTCGGTCGAGCACACGGACATAGGCGGAACGAGCGGGCCATTTCCTCGGCAGCAGACGTTTGAGATTCCGGCGGTACATATCCAGTAAATGCTTTTCGCGCGCCTCGCCATGCAGATCTTTGACCTCAGGCGCTTCCCCGAGGAGGTCAACCATCTGTACCTTGAGATCGCTCATGGATGCCGCACGACTGAGGAAGTCGTACATAAAGTTGATCAGAAACTCGGATCGTGGTCGTTGGAGCAATGGTTTGAGGACTTCGACACCGACCGGTGTCCATTTAGTCGGGTCAATGAAAAAAAAGGCGAAGGGCCGCTCGCCGCACCATTCAAGAATGCGTAGACGTAACTCGACGAAATCGCCCTCCAACGCCTGTGCTTCAATCCCTGTCGGCGTATGCTCTCGAAGATAGCGTTCCAGTCGCTCGAATGCCGCTCGGTCCTTTTCCACATAAAGCGCCCGAAACCGCGTGTTCCTGCCATGTCGCCGAAGTTCCTGTTGGCATTTATCGAGAATGCGCAACGAGATGGCGATGGAGTTACTGTCCAACTGCTCGCTCTCATCGCCCCAAGGCCCCGCAAAGCAATCCACATAACAAAGTTCTGTGACGCCCAGCTTACTGGAACTCATGCCGATGATGAGGAAGAGTTTCTCCAAATAGCCCTCCAGTAACCGGTGTTTGATGTACGCCTGTTCTCGCCCCTGGTACGTGTCAGGAACGGTCGTGTTGTTTCTTGTGTCCGGCATCCAGCCTCCCTTGACCGGCGAACGATCGTTCGGTAGGGTAACCCCATGTCCAATGACGGTCAATACCTCGCCAAGCTCCAGGACTACTACACCCGGCACCGGGTGCTGCCGTCCTATTCCGCCATCTGCGAGCTCGTGGGGCTGAACTCAAAGGCCTCAGTGGCGGACATGGTCTTGCGGCTGAAGGCCGAAGGCTTTCTGGAAAGTACGCCGGGCAAGCGACTCAAACCCGGGCGGCGGTTCTTCGAACGGCCATTCACCGAAAGCGTCCGTGCGGGCCTGCCAAGTCCAGCGGCCGACCTGGGACCGGACATCCTGACGATTGATGACTATCTCGTGCCACACCCGTCGAAGACGGTTCTGATCAAGGTCAAGGGCGACTCGATGATCGAGGCGGGCATCCATTCTGACGATATTGTGGTCGTAGAAAAGCGAACTTCCGCGAATGTCGGAGACATCGTCGTCGCAGTCGTGGACAACGAGTTCACTCTGAAACGGCTAGACCGCGAGCGGGGCCGAGTTGTGTTGAGGCCGGAGAACAAGTCCTATCCGGTCATCCGCCCGAAAGGAGCGCTGGAGATTTTTGGCGTGGTGGTCGGGCAGTTTCGGAAGTACCGATAACAACTCGGTCGCTCGATCGCAAAATGGGTCAATTCAAGACCCTGCGGGCCGATATGCTTAACGGTTTAAATAAATCTGTCCCGGGTTTTTCACGCCCGGCCCGTATCTATCTGGGAATAACCGAGCGTGGTTCCTTAATTTGCCTCATTTAGGGAAAAATGGGAATCTGCGATAACCCATGTATCCTAGGGAGGAGGAAATGCCAAAGGAAATGACGAATCGCGTTGTTCTGTACAAGCTAAATCCTGGTTTCGATTTAGCAGCCCTAGGTCTTGCTAAGAAAAAATACTCTCTAGAATATTCGGACAAGACGACGAAGCTTTTTATACAAGCCGATAGAATCTCACCACCTCAGTGGCTCAGATACATTAAGCCGCTTCTACCTCCTGCAAGGAAACTACGCAACAAAAATGCTAGTTTCATTTTCTTCGTCAAACACAAGAAAAATCACTATGCCATATGTGGGGGATACGGTTATACCGAACTGGCTGATCACATTGTCGAAGACTTCGGATTGCAAATCGTCTTGAGAATGATTAACGACATATCGATCATTAATCAACAATCAATGAAAGGAGTCACACGGCAAATCTTGCGCGCGGTATCAGGCTATGATCCGAATTTCGATCGTGAAAATTACAATCGCATTTTGAGTTCGCTTGAAGGCAAGGCGATTTTTGAAGATCGAAAGTTCCGAGTTAAAGGAAGTTCATCTCTTGTTCTACGAACCGTAAGGGACATTAAACACATTACTGAAGTACTTAATGAAGTCGAGGAAATAATGGGCCGTGCTGAAATTGTGCATTTTCCGAAATCATATGAGGAGGTGAAAAAACCGAAAATAATAGCAGCGCTAGAAGAACAAATGCTCGAAAAATTTAATGCCTTTTGGAAAGGTCAAGGAGATCGTGACCATTTTTATCTTGAATTCAAGGATCCATTAATACAGTTTCGTTGCGATAAGTTCGAGTTAGTTTACAAGCGGCATACTATCGAGATCGAAGACTTTGATCTGGATTTGGTTCGAAGTCATTTTTCAGAGAGGGGAATCAAAAATTTCGAAAATGTTGACCAACTTAAAAAAGTTAAAGTATCGGGTATCAGTGAGTCAGGGATAAGAGAAGTTAAGGACGAACCGCTTCTCAATATGCTCGTGTCAGAATTAACCTACGCTGGTTCGCATTACATTAAGTTTGGTAAACGTTGGTATAAGATACTCGATGAAATCAGTGAATATTTAAATCACGAGTTAAAAAAACTTCCTATCAATAAGGCGTTACTGCCGCCCTGGGATAGAGCGAAATTTCCCACCGAGAATGACTACAATAAATTCGTTTCTGATCAGAAGGGCTGGCATTGCTTAGATAAGGATTGCATCCAGCTGGAAGGACACTCAAAAGTCGAACTCTGCGACATATATGATGCGGAGAGCCGAAGGTTCTTTCACATCAAAGAGACGTGGGGATGTAAGTCTGCGTACTTGTTTACTCAAGGCACAATAGCGGCTGAGTCATACCGACAATCACAGCAGTTCCGAAAAGAATGTGCGAAAAAATGGCCCGGTCTCTTTAAGCAAGAGATACAAGATGCAACACTAGTTTTTGGAATCGGCTCGAACAAGGCTTTCGAAGCTGGGTTCCCTATAAACATGACGTATTTTGCCAAACTTAACTTGTTCAGCGCAGTTGCCTTGCTAAAACAGTTCGATTATTCAGTAATGCTGTCACCGATTGAGATGCAGACCAAAATATAGTGTTGAGAAGTGAACCCCATTGATGAGGCGGCTATATCCAATCAGCCCAGCCCAGCTCACAAAGAATCGTTCCAATACACTGCACAGCTAATTCAGCGTCCTGTTCGCGGAGCGGCCTGAACGAGAACTTTTCCTGCACCGCCGTTTTGCCTCGGCTGTGAAATAGGCGAACGATGTTGGCAGCATTTGCGGCAACGATCTTGCTCTCCTCGTCCATCTTTTTTATAAGCGCATCCAGGTCCAAGCTGGGTTTTGCAGTTCCTCGATCTTGCAGATACGCGCCTAATACCGCTGTTGCCGCTTCGCGCGCTCGATCTACGACCGACTCAGTACCGGCCCGGTAAATGTCCTCGGCTAGCTTGTCGAGGGCGGTAACAACCTTCTCCTGTCCTGCCTCAGGGATAGCATCACGATTGAGTCGTGGAAGTGCGCCGATGGTTTGGCGCGCTTTCAACGTCACCAGTTCCTCGTTAATAGCGGTCTTCTCAACGTTGACAACGGACCAGATGGTAAAACTCTCTTGTGAGCCCAGAATCACTAGCAATTGTCGATTGCCAGTTTTTTGAAGCTCAGCTGCGATCGGATGCGAATAAAATGTCAAAAGCGATTTTGGCAGCACACCAGCGGAATTGATTTTGCGTTGTTCATCTGGCATTGCCGGATGCGGGTAGACCTGCCATGTTTGCGGTTGAGAGTTCCCGCTTTGATAGAATCTGCCGCGTCGAACCCGGCTGACTGGATCAAATGCGTCCTCCCGGAAAAGCACAAGAGGAAGGGAGTAAAGACCTTCAAAGCGCGGCGGCGTAAGCTGGGATTCAGCATCTGACTTGATAGTTGCTGGACTCAGAAATGGTGTGGGCCAAAGGGCATGACCCCAAGTAGAGACACCTTCGTATACCAGGTTCGAGTTGTTATCTATACCGAGATACATGAATCAGTCCCATTTACCGTTGTAGATCGCCGCGGAAGGCACGATGCAGTAATGATTCAAATACCAAGCCGGCCTTCTCCTCCCCCGCCATCTGCTGCCCGGCCAGTGACTTGATATCTCTCAGTCGGCTCACGAATTCACACTGAAGTTCAATATTGGGCAAGAGGACTGGAATAGTCCCAAGATTCTCTGTGTTGATGTTGTACTGCCCAGCTGACGTTCTTGATCGCTCTCGTATATGGTTGCGAGCAATGCTAGTAGAAAGATAGGACTGTAAATATACCGGTTCCACTCTTTTTGGGTCGAGTCTGGCACGAATCAGGTACGAGGCGTAAATAAATTTGGCGGGGTCCATTCCATATCTTGCTATATGACTGCGATTGAAGCAGGCGCAGCGTCCCACATAGTCGGGATTGCCATTCGTTCTGACAAATAAAATATCTCCGTCCTCAAGCCGCAATCTGTCATACTCACTATTCGTGACCGGCACTTGTTTCATCTTTGTAATATTGATTTCCCCGGCAATAACGTTTGGGATTCGTAAAGTCGGATAGCCGTGGTCCGACGACTTTGTGGACGTACCATAGCGGAACTCTCTCACAAGCTTCGATAACGGCACGATACTCCACCCCTTCGGATTCGTGGCTGGGTCACCGAATATATCCACGAATAGCGCGGGGATGAGTTCGCGGGCGGTTTGAATGGCCTGTTTGCGCAAGCGACGGATGCCGTCGGCACGCTTGAGAATGTCAACGATACGGCGTTGTTCAGGCAACGGCGCTAAAGGAATCTGAATCTTTCGATACCTCGGAACCTTTATATTTGGATAGGTAGTCGAACCAATTAGACGCAATACTTGTTCTCTAACAGGAGCTGAATTCAGCAAATAAAAGAGAAAGTAAGGATCATATAACTTTGGATCGACACGCAACCTAAGCAGGAAGTTGGCGAACCCGTACGAACGCTCTGGGACTCCTTCTACAATTGCTGCTCGACCGGACACTACACTTGAAGCAGAGCCGCTTGACTTAACAACAAGAATATCGCCATTCCGAATAGTTTTATTGTCTAGTTTCTTCTCTGCGATCTTGCGGAGTGGTGCTGTTGTGAAGGAAATTCTGAAGTCCTTCTTGATATCAGCAACCCTTATTACGGGCATACCTTCTCCACCAACTGGGTCTTCACCCCACTCCCCAGAATCGCAAATCGATAGAATTTCTTCTAAAGCAACTGTAGGCCAACTCATAACGAGGTTTTCTGAAGGACTTCCTTCAATTCATCAACCTCTTCCACAATCTCCGCCTCAATCGCCGCCAACTCATCGAGAAGTTCACGCGGATCACGGTGCTCGACCTGTGCCTGCGACAGCGGGCGGTAGCGGCCAGCGGAGAGGTTGTAGTCGTTGACGCGTAACTCTTCAGCAGTGGCGAACCACCATTTTTCGGTCCACACTTCGCCTGCTTTACGCTTGCCCCACTTCTTCCAACAGGTGTCATGATCCTTGTAGACAGCGGCCAAAGCTGGCAAGTCGTCCTGTTCGATCGGCGTATCGTGTTGGGCGTCGAGCTTGTAGCCATCGTTGACAGTATGCAGGAATAATACGCGTTCGGTCTTGCCGCCTTTGTGGAATAACAGGACCGAAGTTTTCACGCCCGAGTATGGCTGGAACATGCCGGCCGGCAGGGACAGCACCGCCTGCACGCTGTTATTCTCGACAAGCTGGCGGCGCAGCTCCTTGTGTGCGCTGGTGGAGCCAAACAGCACGCCCTCCGGCACGATCACACCGCAGCGGCCACCGGGCTTGAGGCTGTCCATCATGTATTTGAGGAACAGGATCTCGGTCGCTGTGGTTGTGCCGATTTTCACATCCTCGACGATGCGATCCTTGTCCACCCGACCGCTGAAGGGCGGATTAGCCAAAACCACGTTGTAACCGTCGAGCGGCAGCCCCAAATCCTGCTTTTGTTGCGCATCAAGCGTGGTGGTGAGCACGTTGCGCCGCTGAATACGCACGTTTGGAAGGCCGCGCAGCGTGAGATTCATGGTGGCGAGGTGCACCATCTTGAGGTCCACGTCATTGCCATAGAAGGTCTTGTTGGCGAGGATGTCCCACTTGGCGGCGGAAAGCTTGTCGCCATGGCCGCGTTTGACACGCTTGCCGTCGAGTTCCACTTCCTCGACGGCATCGGACGATGAATTGGCCAGGCGGATACGATCGTAGGCCGCAACCAGAAAACCCGCCGTACCTGCCGCCGGGTCATACACCGTCTCGCCGATCTGTGGATCAATCATCCCGACAATGGCGCGGATGACGTGGCGCGGCGTGCGGAACTGGCCCAGCTCACCCGCCTGCTTAATTTGCTTGAGTACATGTTCAAATAGGTCGCCTTTGGTGTCGGCGTCGGCTTGGTCGAGGTGTAGCTCGTCCACTAGATTCACAACTTGGGTAAGTACCGTGGGCTCGTCGATGGCGAGACGCGCGCCGTCCATGAAATTAACTGCCGAGCGACCAGCTACCTCCGAGTAAAACGGAAACACCTCATCGCGTAGAAAACGCACCAGTCTGTCGCCGTTGAGCGCCTTGGCCCACACTGACCAGCGCAGTTGTTCGCTCGGAATAGATTTCTGCCCTTCTTTTGGCGCGTTCAGCGGATTGCGCAACGTCCATTCACCCGCGAACATGTTCTGGTAGGGTTTTTTAGTGAGATTGGCGCGGCGCTGGTTGTCGGCATCCACGCTTTCGCTGAGATAGAAGAAGAACAGGAACGCAAGCTGTTCCGCATTACTCATGGGGTCGGGATAACCGCCGCCGTAGAGGTAATCGCGGATCTGGTCGATTTTACGACGAATATCTGAGGTTAGCGGCATTCAGATTACCAGTTTAGTGCAACGTTGAGCGCTGTTCAGATTGCCTGGCTTCAGGCCCTTCTCTGAATACTGACGCGTTAAGACTTGCGATGATCTTTTGCAATTTCTCCTCGCTGCCAAATATCTGAATCACCCGCTGCAAACCACCGAATAGGCTGAATGGCGGCAGGACGAAACGATCAATGGAAAACTCGTGCGATGCATCAGCGTTAGCCCGGATTTGTTCACCCATAGTTTTAAGCAGACGGTTCTGTTCAGCGCTGATTCCCTGTTGTGCCAATAGCCATGCTTCAAAACGTGCGCCAAGTTCACTCGCCCGCTCTTGTGAGATTTCCAGGAACACAAAATTTCCATTTTCGTCCACCGTGACCCACTCGCGCGTGGCTGGGTCGATATGGTCGTCCACATCCAGCGTCAGCAGCTTGCGCGGTTGGCTGTGCGGACGCGGTTTCGATTCGGCCATGATGCCGCCAATGGCAATATCATCGTCATCGCCATGAAAATCCACCACGCCCACAAAATCGAACAGGGTAAAGAGAGGCTTGCCGGGCGCCTTGCGCGTACCACGGCCGCGCATCTGGCGGTAGAGCACGACAGACTTGGTAAAGCGCGCCATCACAAGATTGACCACCTCCGGAAAGTCAAAACCGGTATCCAGCATATTTACCGACACCATGATCTGCGGATATTTCTCCTTCTTGAAGCGCTGGATTTTGGTGCCGCCGTCTACGGTGTCATCTTTGCCCATGCCCGACACCACATAGTCAGCATAACGGACGGAGGGGTCGGGTTTTTCATTGGCAAAAGCTTCATCGAACATGCGCGCCAAGGTTTCTGCATGGCGTTTAGTAACAGCAAAGACGATAGTTTTGCCGATGAGCGGCTTGCGCACGATGCCGCTGGAATCGCGATAACCATTTTTTACTACGTCCTGAAACTCACGCACGATAGCGCGGTTACGTTCCGGAACGGTGAACCGCCGCTCCAATGCCGCTGGGTCTACGACCATGATATCTTGTTTTCCGAACAGCTCATCTAATTCCTTGCGTGTCGCATCATCCATCGCTGACCAGTCGAGTTCATTGTGCCGGACTTCGAAACCACCCTCGGCTGCGGTTTTGACTGTCTGCGCCTTGTATATTTGGTACGGAACCAGATAACCCTCGGACACCGCCTGTTTAAGCGTGTAGCGGAAGGTCGGCTCCTCCACCTCGAAGAAACGCAGTGTGTCACGAATGAAGAGTTTATCCTCTTCGTCGGGAAGCTCGTCTCGATTTTTCAGCGAAAATGGCGTGGCAGTCAATCCGATTTGAGTGCCGTCAAAATACTTGAGAATGCCGCTCCATTTTCCGTATATGCTGCGGTGGCACTCGTCAGTGATAACAAGATCGAAATAACCGGACGAATATTCACGGTAAATATTGATCATGCTTTGCAGCGTGGCAATAGTGACACGCTTTTCATCTTGAAAGCGCCGTCCGGCACGCAGCACATAGCAGGGATAATCTCGCAAATGTTCGGCGAAGGCATCTTCGGTCTGCTTTGCAAGCGTGACGCGATCCACCAGGAACAGTACACGCGTTATTGCATTAGCCTCGAATAACCGCTTAATGAGCGCAGCAGCAGTACGGGTTTTGCCGGTACCAGTCGCCATTTCTACCAGGAGTTTGCGCCTGCCTTTCTTCATCTCTCGGCAAAGCGTATCGATGCAATCCGTTTGGTAATCCCTTTCGACAATCTTCTTGTCGATAGTAACTGTCAGCGGATCAATTTGAACCTGGCGCGTGGCGAAACGGCGTGCCAAATCCTCCTGGGAAAAAAACGTACGCACGGCGCGCGGGTGGGCTTCGCGGTCGTATTCCCAAAATAAAATTTCGTTAGCGTTGGCAAGAAAAATGTACGGCACACCTAGCTGTTCAGCGTAGGCCCGGCCCTGCGCCGCCGCATCGGCCGGATTGATGGCAGAGCGTTTCGCCTCAATCACCGCCAAAGCGCGACCGTGCCGGTCGCACAGTGCATAGTCTGCTCGCGTTCCATCAGGCAACTGGTATTCGTAACGAACACCATGGCCATCGGTCAAATTCCAGCCGACGTCCTTAAGCAGTTCGTCAATAACAACGCGGGAAAATGCTTCATTTGTTCTAGGTGGGACCAAAACTCCTCCAATCCCTTCTATTTATGCTGGAATCCTAACATAAGACTCCCGTGGGGCGGGCTGGCGGGGATGAGGGAGGTAGGTGAAGCGGTTTTAAAGCCTGGACCCCGGCTTTCGCCGGGGTGACGGTGTTACTAAGCTCACCCCCGCCCTCGTGTTGCTCCCGCCCGGTGTGCGCGGAAATCTCGCGCACCCGTTCGGCGGGGAAAAGGTCCGCTGGACCTTTTCCTGTTTCCGCCTCACCCCCCGTCAAGGGGGAGGGAAAATGAAGATGCCTATTCCTTAACCAGCGCCAGCGTCTGCCGCAGCCGCGTCACGAGGCCGAGCACGGCCGGGTACTGGCGCGCGAGGCTGTCTAGGTGGCGGATGACGGCCGCGGCGTCTTCGCGGCGGGCGGTCTTCTTGAAGGCGACGGCGGCGCGGTAGTACCACTCGATCGCCTTCTCCCGGTCGGCGCTGACGCCGATGCCGTTCTCGTAGAGCCGGCCGAGGCTGTTGGCCGCTTCCGCTATGCCGCGCGTGGCAGCTTTTTCGTACCACTCGGCGGCCTTGAGCGGATTCGTCGCGACGCCGCGCCCGTCGGCATAGAAGGTGCCGAGCGCATACTGCGCCTCGGCGTGGTCGCGCTCGGCGGCGCGGGTGTAGAGCTTGAGCGCTTCGGGTTCATTGCGCTGCGCGCCACTGGCGGTGGCGTAAAGCCGGCCGAGCGCGAACAGCGCGCGGGTGTCGTTGGCCTGCGCCAGCGGCGCGAGGTGTTTGATGGCCTCGCTGTACTCGAGCCGCGCCAGCGCCTCGACCCCGAGGCGGTAAACATCGCGTGTTGGGCGGTCGCGGCGGCGTGAACGATGGAGGTAATAGCCGGCGGCTACGGCCGGCGCGATCAGCAGCAGTTGCAGCCAGAAGCTCTGGATGAAATAGATCACCATCAGGATCAGGAGCACGCCGGCGAGGAAGGCAAACCCGGCGATGGCCGGGGCGACCATGAGGCCGTTGAGCCGGCGGAGCCAGCTCTCGTCCTGGGTCAGGTCCACTTGCTCTTCGACCAGCTCCCGGGCCCAGTGGCGCTTTTCCCGGAACAGGCCGATGCCGAGCGCCAGGCCGAGGGCGGCGCCGGCGAGATGCGCGACGAAATTGGTCGTGCCGCCGAGGCGGCTCAGTTCGTAGAACAGATCCCAGCCGACATACCACAGCGCCACCAGCCAGGCGGGGATGCCGATGGCGCCGAAGGACAGCATGAACCAGAAGAAGAACCGGATTTTGGCGCGCGGCAGGAAATAGACGAACAACGCGAGCATGCCCATGACCACACCGGAGAGGCCGAGAGACGGGATGGGGTCGCCCTGCCAGTGGCTGATGACATGGTCGAACACGCCGATGCCGAGCGAGAGCGCCACGATCATGCCGAGGAACAGCACCGGGCCGAGGATGATCTCGACCGCGGCGGCGAAGGCGAAGAAAAAGATGAGATTGAAGATCACGTGCCCCCAGCTGCCGTGGGCGAAGGACGAGGTGATCATGCCGACGGGGTCGAAGCGCGAGCGGTCGTGCCACAGGCGCGCGGTGAGCGGCGCCGGGGCGCGCTCGGCAAAGGCGCGGTATTGCGCGCGCAGGCGCTCGGCGGCCGCGGCTTCGCCGCGCCGCGTGAGGTCGTCGAGATGCCATTCGAGGTGTTGCGCGGGCCGGGGGTCGTAATGAATGTGCCGCAACACCTGCTCGCAGCTGACCGTCCAGCGCCCGAAACGGTAATCCCGCGCGGCGCCCTCCCCGCCCGCGGCGGCGAATTCCGCGCACACGCGCTGGGCGTGCGCCTCGATGCGACGGTCGCTCTGGGACTGGGCGGCGTAGATCAACAGGCAGACCGCCGCCACGGCGATGGTCATCACCGGCCATTTATGCAGTTTGATCTGGGCGCGGAAGGGAAACAGGAGCATGGCGGAAAGTATAGGCTGGCGGGGGTCTGGGCATAGGCGTGGGAATTGAAGTGATCGGAGAAAAAATAATAAAGGTGAGAGGCTCTATGTAAACCCTGGATGCCCGCTGGATCCTGACACTAGATTGAATCCCCGCTAGCGCGGGGATGATATGCAAAACCTGGACCCCCGCCTTCGCGGGGGTGACAACTCTATTTGATTGTCATGCCCGCCCCCGACTAAAGCATTCGAGGGCAGGCTGCGGCGGGCATCCAGGAGCATGACAGAGAAAGGAAGGTTGTCACCCCCGCGAAGGCGGGGGTCCAGGTTTTACATGTAGATTCCCACTTCAGCCCGTGGGTTGGGGTGAATGAAATGAACCCCAACGCCTGTGATACGCGGGGCCACGCTGTGTTGGGGTTCGCAATGCTCACCCCAACCTACCCGAGCTGTCTTCAAGGGGGTGATGTCCTTCTTGAGCCTACGACGCGCGCGTCTGGCCGCCGTACGTTTCGATCAGATCGTCGCGAGCCGCTGGACCGTGTCCGGATACCGCTTGACGAGATTAATCAGCAGTGCGGCTTGCGCATTCGGCTTGGCGCGCCCCTGCTCCCAATTTTCCAGTGTGCGAACGTTGGTCCGAAGATAGACGGCAAACAGGGCGCGCGAAATTCGCAGGTCCTTGCGCACGCGAATCAGTTCCTTTGGTGTGACCTTCGGCGCCGGCTTGTACTCGATCGCATGCGTACGCAGGGTCCGTTTGCCCTGCCGTGCTTCGGCGAGAGCCGTTACGCCTTCGCTTAACTCAGAGAACAAATCGCGCCTGGCGGCGCGTGTCGGTTTGGTTTTTGTGGGCGTTTTCATGATTTTCTCCTTGCTTCCAATTCCGCCTTGATCATTGCTTTGAGTGCCTTGCGTTGCTGCGGCGTCAGGTCGGCCATCTCGTCCTTGTCGTACAGCGTAAAGAGCCAGAACTGAAATCCCGCAACCCACCAGTAGTAGATTACCCGCAGGCCACCACGTTTTCCCTTGCCCCGCCGTGCATCGGCAAACCGCAACTTGCGCAACCCACCGGTATCCGGCATCGGGTCGCCTGCCAGGGGATCTTTCATCAACAAATTCTGAAGCGACCTAAAGTTGTCGTCGTCCAGATAATTTGTCCGATGGCGCTCGAAGGCAGGCAACTCGACGAAGACAGCCTTCATAACTCAATTATACGCAAGTTACGTATATACGCAAGATGCGTTGGGGGAAGGTTGTTATTCCCGCGCAGGCGGCGTTCGTTGAGGGTGTATCCGCGAATCAGGTGGTCTTTCAGGGTCTGGGTGGCCCAGACTCGGAATCGAGTGGCCCGCGCTGAGTTCACGCGGTAACCCACGGAAATGATCATGTCGAGGCTATAGACCTCGACATCGCGTTTTACCCTGCGTTTTCCCTCAGTTCGAACTATTTCCATTTTGGAAACAGTTGCTTTTGGGGTCAGCTCCCGAGATGAAAAGATGTTTTTGACATGCTTCGAGACTGCCGGAATGTTTACACCAAACAGGCTCGCAATTTGCGCCTGCGTTAGCCAGACAGTTTCCCCGGCCAGTCGCACGTCGAGGGTAGTCTTGCCATCCTCTGTTTTATAAAGGACAACGTCGCCCAAATCATTCTGTCGGTTATTCATCATCTAGTCCTAAAGCTTTAAGCTTTCCTTATGCGTCGGTAGCGTTACTCATCAATAGTACTTGTGTGGCTTGCAGTTGCCGAGGGGCAGAATCAAGCTATCCGGGTCTACGCCCTGAAGGACGCGTTTTTCGATATCGTTTATACGTCCGATCCAGATTCGATTATATCGTCGCTCACGACGCACGCAGCCCTCGATATAGGGGTCAAAGTAACGCCGGAGGAGGCGAACAAGTGCGATGCCGTGCTCGCCGGGGAATTCATTACCCATGCGTAAATGGGGTTTATGTTTCCTAAACGCAAAAAGGCCACGATCTTTCGACCGTGGCCTCCCGTATCAATCAGGTTAAATCCGCTTACTTCACATTGAGCGCCGCAAATATTTCGCCCGCATTCTTATATGTCGTCTTATCCGCGATCTTGCCATTGAAGCAGGTTCGCTCTGCAGCCGTGAACTCATTCGGCATTTCCTTTTTACAGGTCTCTTTAATCATCGCGCCTGTTGTCGGGTAGGTCACATGCTTCGTAAAGTGATCCTTCATTTTCGCTTCATCCGACCATGCGCACATTGCCGTGGTGGTCGCCGCCTTCGTGGCCTCCTTTGTTGTCTCGGCTGCCAATGCGCTACCGCTCGCGATAAGCCCGCAAACCATGCTGACCAAAGTTGCTTTAATAGCCAGTTTCATAAACTCCTCCTTTTATAATTAACGGGCAGAAATCTTATTCTCAAGTTGCGGCGTTAGCAAACATAGGTGTGTCCCGGAAGCCATAAGCATGATGAATCCCCGCTAACGCGGGGATGATATGCAAAACCTGGACCCCCGCCTTCGCGGGGGTGACAACTTTCTTTTTTATCTGTCATGCCCGCGAAGGCGGGCATCCAGGTTTTACATGTAGATTCCCACCTTGTTTTGAATATCATCCCCGCGTTAGCGGGGATTCAATCTAGGAGTTTAGGTTCTGCTAACATCCAGGCTTTAAACAATCTCTTCATACAAATCCCGCCAATCGGGGTTCTTCTCCTCAATAAGCCGTAACTTCCAACTGCGGCTCCATTTCTTCAGTTGTTTTTCGCGCTGGATGGCGGATTCGGCGGATTCACAAGCCTCGTAGTAAACGAGCTTATTGACGCCATACCTCGCGGTGAATCCGGCGACTTCCTTTTGTTTGTGTTGCCCGATGCGGCGCGGCAGGTCGGAGGTTACCCCTATGTACAAGGCGCCGTTGCGTCTGTTGGCAACAATGTAAACGCAGAAGGTTTTGTTCATTCTTTTGGGTTCCCACTGAAACTCACCCTCGAATAATGTGGTAATTGAGGGTGGGAAATAAATATATTCTATTGGTTCGCGTGCGCCGGAAGATTTATTTTAATCGCATAGCTGGACCACAGGAGGTGATAACCATGGATATTCCTATTGCTGATGTCATGATCCATATCGATGAAACCCTGCCCCGGGACACACTGATGAAGCTCGAGAACACGGTGCGCGACGACGTGTGCGTGATCAGCGCGAGCGTGCCCCACGGCAAGGAGCACATGATGCTGGTAGCCTACAACCCGAATTGCACCTCGGCCACGGACATACTGGCCAGGGTCAACAAGCAGGGGATTCACGCCGAGCTGGTCGGTCTGTAGTCAGACAGTGATACAAAGAAGGCGTAAACCTCGCGCGCGGAAAGCACGCACAGTGAGGACAGTAGTTTGCCGGTGCGCTTCGCTGTCGCTCAGCACACCCTACAGTCTCATCCCGCGGGGTGACGCGATGCATCCCGCGGGTTGCTGGCCGCCTCCAGCAGATTTTTGATCTCCTCGAGTTTTTCCTGCGTCGCCGCGCGGCCGGCCGCGATCGCTTCCTTGCCGCGGTAAAATTCAAGCGTACCGATGTTGCCGACATCAGGCGCCAGCATCAGATCAGGCGGGTTCCTGGCTGAGCGCAGACGCACCATCTCCGCCTGGGTGATAGCCATCACCTGATCCAGCACCCGGCGCGTTGTCCACCACGGTTTCTTGTCCTGGGTCATGCGGTAATTCTCGAGCTGCGTTTCGAGCCATTCCTCGAGTCCCTGCGTGCGCGCCATCCAGGGTTGCCGCAACAGTTGCCGGATGCGCGCCGGCAACTGTTTGGATTGCGGCTGGCGTACGCGCTTGGTCTGCTGACGCAAAGCGGAATGCACCGCCACCGCCACCACCGGACCGTCGAAGAGTTCGCGGGCCACGTCAAACGGCACGGGATTGAGCACGCTGCCGTCCACGAGCCAGCGGCTCCCGATGCGATGCGGCGCAATGACTCCCGGAATCGAAATGCTCGCGCGCACGGCATACACCAACCCGCCACGGTCGACGATCACCTGTTCTCCGGTTTCAAGATCGGTGGTGACGGCGGCATAACCCATGGGGAGATCTTCTATGTCGCGCGCGCCCAGCTTGGTATTCAGAAAATCCATGATCTTCCTGCCGGACACCAGGCCTCCGGTCGGCAGATCCGGCATGAAAAGCTGCAGCGTCTGCTTCCAGTCGAAGTCCGTGGCGAGACTCACCAGTTCGGCGATCGACATGCCGCTCGCCGTGAACGCGCCGATTTCGGCGCCGATGCTGGTGCCGACGATGGCGCGTATGGGAATGGCATTTTCCGTCAGCGCCTGGACGACACCGATATGCGCCAAGCCGGCGGCCCCGCCGCCGCTGAGCGCCAGCACAATGCCGGGTTTGTCGTGAGAAAGATTATCCTGGGGCTGCATACCTGCGCCAATCCATGAACTTTCCGCGAAGCGCGGAGTTATCGTATAAATCTACCGGACGATATCCTGTCTGCATAGAGCCGCATTGTTAACGGGCGAAATCTTCGCAGGCGCGCGGCGGGGCCTATCTATTCGAAGACAGTCGGTAGATCGTGTCGGGAGGAAGTAGTTCAAAAACCCGGGCCGTCTCCAGCGCCCTATTGCAGCGCGGCTCTGGCCGTTCAACAAAACTTGGCTGATAACAACTACTGAAACGCCGTGCAGGCAAGCCGCAACGGTTCGCTTGGCATGGCGCCGGCCGGCATGGTGACAGCGTATACGGTCGCGGCGGCTCCGCACTTCCATTCGGCGG
>Ga0209515_10003733_pt1 | contig 21285 bp, 25 predicted proteins | sample Subgroupgradi54m_FD_187454 | JGI IMG/M metagenome (GOLD analysis project Ga0209515, IMG submission 187454) | Subsurface groundwater microbial communities from S. Glens Falls, New York, USA - GMW60B uncontaminated upgradient, 5.4 m (SPAdes)... ... | reverse complement strand
CGACCTCGATGTCTTTTTCGATCAGCTCGTTGAGTTAGCAAAGGAATTAAGCGAAGAGGATTGCCGCGCCGTTTCCGAGAACCTTACCGAGGAAGAATTAGCAGTTTTTGACATTCTCCGTAAGGAAAGTTTGAACCCGACCGAGACCGATCAAGTCAAAAAAGTAGCCAAAGAATTATTGGCGAAATTGAAAGCGGAGAAGCTAGTGCTGGACTGGAAGAAAAAACAGGAAACACAAGCGGATGTAAAAATTACCATTCAGGGTATTCTTTATGACGAGCTTCCAGAACCGGCATACAGCAAAGAAGACTGCGAAGACCGCACCCAAAAAGTATATTTCCACGTCTACGACAACTACGTGGACGAGAAGGTGAACGTTTATGCGTAATGATAGTCGGTAAAAAGTCGAATAATGTCTGAAATTTTGATAAAATAAATTTATGATCACCAAACAAGAAAGAAACTCTTTTGTCGCCTTGTGCGAATATGCCTCCCAGAATAATTGGTGCTGGAAGCTTTTTTGTACGACTTGCGGCCATGGCCCTTTTTCTATTGCTTTGTCAAAAATCGCGCACGATTTACATCCAGATGATGAGGATTTTTGGGCAAACGGTAGGGGCAAACAACCATCTTTGGATGAATCAAACCAATATGGCGATTTTTGGCGTAACTCAAGTCCGTCGATAGAGCTTCAGAAAAAACTCGCTTCAGTTGTTGCTGATGCTAAATTAATGGAAATACAGGCGGTCGCGAAATTCCCAGATTGGCTAGGATACCTCGGCCTAGTTATAAATCATTGTTCTGATCAAGCGAGTAGAAAAATCATATCCGCCGCTTTCTTGCCGCAATTCATTGCTATGCTCAATGAAAATAGTGATTTGCAAAAATACTTTCGCGAAAAGCAGTCACAGGGTGAATTATTAAGTATCAATGACTTGAGTAGAATTGAAGCGGGGAAAAAGGATTTGGAAAATCCACCCCTCCCGTTCATTACCGATATATTATAAAAGAATGAGCGGCGCGCCAGTTTCACTGGCGCGAAATTTGGCAGCGGCGGAGCTGAGCGTCAAGATTTTTGTTCCATCTCTTCAAACCCAAAAACAAATCGTTGCCAAACTTTCCGCGGTTCAGGATTATAAAAAACAGCTTCTTGAGCAAAAAATGAAACTCAAAGAGTTCTTTGATTCAACCTTAGCTAAATCAATGCAGCCAAGATGATATTTACTGAATTATTCAAATCTATTTTGACCGCAGACAAAGATTCCAGCCGAAAAGCGGCGCGGGAAATACGGAAGCTGTTATATAGTGCTCGTGATGGCGGGAAATACAAAGATATTGCGTCAATTATTGAAAACGCGCCCACAGAATATGTAAAGATTGCCGAAGATTGGCGGCGAGAGAATTTTGTCATGGCTGTATCAGTCATGTATTTTTTGCATAATCGGGAAAATAAGCCGGACTTTATTTTCCCTTGGCTATTTCAATTACTTCAACATAAAAACGGCAATATTCGCCATGCCTCAGTCCGTATGATTGAGCACGAGCTTGGAGCGTTGACTTACCACATACGATTCCCGGGTGAGAAAATCAGCCACAGAGAGCTTTCACCAGAACAAGCTGACAGAATTATTTTTGGATTGCGTATAAATTTAAATAATCTAGCGTTGAGCTCGTGGAAAAATTCGTATAAAAAATTCAAATATATAGACCGTCTTCCAAGCGGAACCTATAAATCCGTTCAACTGATTCTGAGTCTTCTGGAGGACTATTATGGTGAAGTGGTCGAGCGACGGACATGGGCTGAAACAAAACAACCCTTCGACCCAGCTCAGGCCAAGCAAATCTTAGAACGGCGGAAAGAGATTGAACAAGAGCTCGTAGATATGCTCAAGGAAACGAAGAGTGATTTTACTTTGGATCATGTCCGGGATGCCATTTATAACGAAGAGGATAACGACGACATGATGAAAGTGGTGGCTATGTTTGATCGTGGTGGAGACGCTTCGGAATTGAGCAATGTGCTGGAGCTGGTAACGGATGCCTGGAATTACTTTCCGCACAAGGTTCTTGGTGGTATCTCCCCGGCCGAGAAATTATTAGAACATCACGATAAATCCAAAAAATGAATATGAAAATCAACAACACATTTAAACTCATCATCGCTATCGTAGTATCCGAGCTTGCCGGTATTATCGGCTCGGTGTTTACCACGCCATCCATCGCTGGCTGGTACGCTGGGATTGTGAAGCCTGCTCTTAATCCTCCGGCGTGGGTATTCGGACCGGTCTGGACGACACTGTTTGCGCTTATGGGTATCGCGGCGTTCCTCATCTGGAAAAAGGGACTGGATCGCAGGGATGTAAAAATTGCTCTCGGCATATTCCTCGGCCAGCTGGTCTTGAATACGCTTTGGTCAATTATCTTTTTCGGTCTGCATAGCCCGAGTGGCGCACTTGTTGAGATTGTATTCCTCTGGCTCGCCATTCTCGCTACGATCGTGACTTTTTATAAAATCTCCAAGCCGGCCGCTTGGTTGCTTTTGCCCTACATTCTTTGGGTAAGCTTTGCTATGTATTTGAATTATTCAATTTGGGTATTGAACTAAATTAAGCAAATCGTCCCAAGCTCTCAAATTTGGTCTTACGGCTCGGACCGGGTTCAACCGGTGGCAAACCTCTTATTCTCGGCACAAAGCTCGCCACAAGGGCAAACAGCTGGGGAATCAGGGGTTACAGGTTCTCGTACTTGGCCAGCAAACCTTTCATCTGATCCAAAACCACGGTAGGATATTTGTACTCCTCCGCCCAGTCAAAAGTTCGAAAATCGTTGAGCAGGGCGAGCGCAAACAATAGTAGACTTGTCCCCTATTAATTCGACTTGGCTTATATAAGCCATTTTTTTAATAGGGGACAGGTCTATTATGACAAACAGATACTCTTAGCTATACTAAAAGGCAGGTGGCAAGGATACATAAGTTGTTGATTGAAGAAGCTGGACTCATTTGGAGGTGTCATAGATACTTGACCTTTTAATCAATTCTGATATATTAGCAATATGGCTAAATTAGTGAATTGGCATAGTTTTGAGGCGAAATTGAAGGAAAAGCGAATCCTTCTATTCTCGCCGTTAGATATTACGCGGATTTTTGGAGTTTCCAAAACCGCTGCGACATTTTTAGTGCACCGCTATACGAAGCGTGGCTTTATAGTCCGTGCTAAACAGGGACTGTATTGTTTTGCTGATGCCTTACCGCCAGAACACTATCTGGCGAATAAACTGTATGAGCCATCCTATGTCTCTCTTGAATCAGCACTCTCGTACCATCGGATTATTCCTGAAACGGTCTATGAGATTACCTCGGTAACACCGAAGAGTAGTCGCCGTTTTGAGACACTGGGAAAGGTTTTTACCTACCATACCATCAAGAAAATAGCATTTACTGGTTATTTTCTTGAGAAGCGGGGTGGTTTTAGTTTCATCATCGCCGAACCGGAAAAAGCGTTTGTGGATACATTATACTTGCGGATGCTGAATGGGGAGAAACCACTCCGAAGATTCAATAAAGAAAAATTGAATAAAGAAAAGGCTTTTCGCTATGCTAAAGTATTCGGCAATGATAGGATAATAGGCATCGTAAAACGTTCACTCTTATGATCTCACAAGAATCAATTAAACAACTTACCACACGCTACCGAACGAGTGAATTCAATGTCATACGAGAGTATTTTCAGCATGTTTTTCTAGCGGAGCTCTATAAACTTCCCGGAGCCGGAAAACTTCTCTTTAAGGGTGGAACTGCGCTACGAATTGTGTACGGTAGTCCTCGTTTTTCTGAAGATTTAGATTTTTCTCTGTTTGGCGTGTACGCTCACAATCAAAAGCAATACGTTGAAGATCTTTTTGCCGCAACCCTTACGACGATTGAGAAGAGCGGGATACGAGTTGTCATTGACGAGTCAGATGCTACCAGTGGTGGCTACTGGGGGTCGGCGATATTCCATGCGTATGATTCTGTGGTAAATGTTGTTATCAATATATCATCTCGGAATGGGCAGGATGTACGCGGAGAAGTTGAAACCATTGCCAATGATTTTATCCCAACTTATAATTTGATACATCTTTCTAAGGAAGAATTGGTGGAAGAGAAAGTTTTCGGTGCACTTTTGGATCGGAAAAAAGAACGTGATTTTTATGATCTGTATTTTATGTTGCGTAAAAATATGCTCTCGTCAGAGCAAAAAAAGCGGTTAGGAGATATGAAAGAAAAAATCTTTACGTATGCAAAGGAAAAAGATTTTAAGAATGAACTTGGCGTATTCTTACCTGCTGATCAACAGACGATCATCGCTGATTTTGAGCGGGCATTTCGCGATGAATTAAATCGTCAGACGAGTTAAACAATTTGAATAGCTTCTGATATAACTTTGGCGATTTCTTCTTCAAGCTCTGAATCGGAGAGATGGCCGAATTCATGTCTTACAGTAGTAATGCCATACTTTTTCTTTATCTTGAGCGCCTTTTCTAACCCGGCATCACGCGCCCGCCACTGTGTATGGGTTATGAGTCCTCGCAAGGTTTTTGTCAGCAGATCATCGGGAATCTGCTCATTGAGCAGTTCCTGCCAACTGGTCGTATCTTTAAGATGGTTCGGACTTTTTGAATATGATTCCGAATATCCGAGCTCTCTCATTATCTCTCCCTCTGTTCTGCCAGATCGGATACCATCAGATATACTCTGAAGCAAAAGCCGATGCTCCACTTTGATACGAGGTATCTTTTTTAGTATTCCTCTTTTTGTTTTTTGTTGATTATCGTTCATGGATATTTATACTTTTTTAACCGATTCCAACGTGCATGAAGTAGATACTAGATTTTTGGGCTGGGGGGTCATTCCGGTGGTACAGATCGGAGGATTCTGCCCTGATGGTTGCGGGTTACGATGATACGTTCGTAGCGAGGTGATGGAAGTTTAATCGTAAAAACAAAAGGTATCAATTTGGTCGTTGTATCAGCATAGTCATGTCGTGTTGTGTTCTGACCATGCCGATTTTGAGACTCATGATGTTAAATAGGTTATACTAACTATTATGGCTATTGATCCAAACATATTCAAAGCATACGACGTGCGGGGAATCTATCCCACACAGATCAACGAAGAAGCAGTATACGATATTATTCAAGCTTACGTTTCTTTTGTCAAACCGGACGTAGTGGTGCTGGGCAAAGACGTCCGCAAGTCGGGACCCGCGCTCGCCAAAGCCGCACTCGATGCGCTGACTGATGCGGGAGTGAACGTGATCGACCTGGGAACCGTGAATGTGGATATGCTCTATGTTGCCGTGCGCAATCTCAATGCCGACGGAGGCGTGTATCTGTCGGCATCGCATAACGCCAAAGAATGGAACGGGATCAATCTTTGCATGCGCGGGAGCCGTCCGATCTCATCGGAAACCGGACTTAAAGATATTCAGCATCGCGCGGAGCAAAAGATTCGTATGCCTTCTATCAAGAAAGGCAAAGTCAGTACGCATGACATCATGGATGAATATATTAAATTCGTCCTTTCATTCGTGGATGCAAAAAAAATTCGTCCGATAAAAATTGCGGTCAATGGCAACTTCGGCATTTCAGTACAGGTATTTTCGCGTATTGTGGAGGCAGGTAAGCTTCCTATTAAAATAATTCCGCTTAATGCAGAGCCCGACGGCAATTTCCCAAAAGGCGATCCCAATCCTCTTCTTTTGGAAAATCGCGCGGAACTGACCCGACTTATCAAAAAAACAAAAGCAGATTTGGGTATTGCGTGGGATGCCGATGGCGACCGATGTTTCTTTGTGGATGAAAAGGGAAGATTTGTCGAAGGGTATTTTATTACCGCATTGATCGCAAAAGAGCTTTTGAAAAAACATCCGGGAGAAAAAATCATTATCGATCCTCGTCTGATTTGGGCGACACAAGACGTGATTCGCGCAGCAAACGGCACAGTGATTATTTCTCGTGCAGGCATGACGATCATTGCCGGCCGCATGGAAAAAGAAAAGGCGCTTTTTGCAGGAGAGATGAGCTCGCATTTTTACTTCCGCGAGAACGCGTACCGCGATAACGGAATGATTCCGGTATTTGTGATGCTGGAAGAGATGGGCGCGGAGAAAAAGAAGCTCTCGCAGTTAGCCAGCCCTTTGATGAAAAAATATCTCATCTCCGGAGAGCTTAACTTCCGCGTGAGCGATGCGCCGTCCCTCCTCCAACTGATAGAAAAGAAATATGAAAAGGGGACGATTGAGCATATTGACGGTGTCTCCGTCGCATTTCCCAAATGGCGGTTTAATGTGCGCTCGTCAAATACCGAGCCGTTGGTGCGTTTGAATGTGGAGGCGCTCGCTGGTGATCTCTTAAAGCGCAGAACAAAAGAGCTGGTGAAAATAATCAAAGGATTTGAGGCGAAATAAATACATTGACTACTCTCTGTTGGTATTGTATTCTGTCTCCAGTACTTCCTTTGGAATAACTGGCACATAAGGAGAGCGATGTGAGAAGTGGGGATTACGCAACTTTGTTTTTTTATGCCGTTATGTGGCTTATGGGTACGTTTGGCTGTATCGCGGTAAATATCGCGACTAAGGGACAGGCCTCGTGGTATGAGCATGCTGCGTTCCTGCTCATCTCTGCCATGGGCTTTGCGAATGGATATTGGCACGTGAACAAGCCTGGGGAGAGCCTGCCCTGGGAAGAGCATTCGCTTCGGGTAATGGTATCGTTTACGTATTGGTACACAATGGCCGCCGTGCTTGTTCTCATGGCTTCGGCTTTTTTCTTCTTCGTGCGTATGTTGACTGGCACGAACTATATTTCTACCGGATGGATGCTTTGGGCGGGTGCGTGGATGTTTCTAAGCTGCTATTGCGTTGAAATGTGGCGGCTCAAGACGCTCGGTGAGCTTCTTGGTTGGGACACCGCTAAGGACTTTTTGAAAAGTTATCAACATTGGAACATGAACTGCATAGGAGGCATGATGGGGATCTACGTGAGCATGTCGATCTGTTTTGCGCTTGGCGTCTTTATGGTGAAAGGAGGAATCGCAAATGTGTCCAAGGGTGAAGCGGGGCAGGCTGCAGCAGCATTTATTTTTGCGGTAATTTTTTGGAGCGTAGGTTTACTTGGTCTATGGATTCGTTCTTTAGACAAGGCGGACAAGCGAAAGAATTAGGAAATATCTCTGGCGTGATCAGTCTCCCATTGAGATGTAACTTGGGGCTGGTTAGTAAGATTTTTGTGAAGGATCGGATTTAAACTCTGATCCTTTTTTTATTTTTTGTATGAAAAAAATCCCCTTGCGTGCGCAAGGGGATGAAGATTCCGAGCTTGGCTCGTCGCTGGTAGAGTGCGGAGCAAGAGGGTGTCTGATGTTATCAGGAGAGGAACGGTTAGTGCAGAGCACCTAGGTTCATCACTGATGCTGATGCGAGCAAGGAGCTGGTGGCGTCCAGGAGAGGAACGGCTCGGAGTGCTTTCTTTATAAGGGAAAAGGGTTGACTTGTCAATGAGATTTTACGTGAATCTTGAAAGCACACCTACGTTGTCATTGCGAGGGAGCTGTGCTCCCGCGGCAATCTTACAATAAGATTCATTATATAAATGATCTTAAGGTAAGATTGCTTCCCTCACGGGACGCCTGCTGGCAGTCGTCGCGGACTCCTCGCAATGACAGGGTTGTCCGGGTTCATGTGATTTTTCCCCATAGTTCATTTGCTGATGGCGCATGTTTTGGGTACCATACCTACATGAGTATTGAATTTTTCCTCTTGTTAATAATTATCATCGCCGGTTTTGCCGGTATGTTTTGGTTTTTGGTGCGTCAAAAAGGCGCTAAGCAGGAGAATCCGGACAACGGCACGATGTTGATGCTGCAAAACCAGATGAATGAGATCACGCGCACGCTTGATAACCGCATGGCGGAATCTATGCGCATGATGCAGGGGCAATCCGGCGAATCGAATCGTATTATTCGCGAAATCACAGAGAAAGTAACCAAGCTTGATGAGACAAACCGACAAGTCGTGGGGTTTGCCGATCAGCTCCGCAAGTTGGAGGATATTTTGCGCAATCCCAAACAGCGCGGTATTTTGGGCGAGTATTACTTAGAGACGCTTTTGAAAAATGTATTTCCGCCGGGCATGTATCAGATGCAGTATAAGTTCTCTGATGGTGAGATCGTGGATGCGGTAATTTTTATAAAAGACAAAATAATTCCGATTGATTCTAAGTTTTCTTTGGAGAATTATAATCGCATTCGTGAAGAACATGACCCGACCGAGCGTGAAAAGCTTGAGAAATTGTTTAAGCAGGATTTGAAAAACCGTATTGATGAGACATCCAAGTACGTCCGTCCGGAAGAAAATACATTGGACTTTGCGTTTATGTTTATTCCCGCAGAAGGCATTTACTACGATCTGCTTGTAAACCAGGTGGGAAATGTGAAGGTAAATACGCGCGATCTGATCGAGTACGCATTCATTGAAAAAAAAGTTCATATTGTCTCGCCCACTACATTTCTTTCGCATTTGAAAATGATCATGCAGGGACTTCGCGCACTTCAAATTGAAGAGAGCGCGAAAAGCATTAAGAAAAATGTGGAAGAGCTTACGAAGCACATCCAGAGCTACGAATCGTATATGAAGAAGCTTGGCGGACATTTGGGTACTACGGTGAGCATGTATAACAGCGCGTACAAAGAATTTAATAAGATAGATAAAGATGTCTATCGCATTACGGGCAGCAAGATGGGCATTGAAGTGGAACAGATCGAAGGACCGAGTGCGGAAGAAGAATGATATGAACAAGAACATCAAGCTCTACAACGCGCTTTCGCGCAAAAAAGAATTATTTAAGCCTCTGCACAAAGGTGCGGTTGGTTTGTATACATGCGGACCGACGGTCTATAACTACGCGCATATCGGTAACCTGCGCACCTATATATTCGAAGACATACTGCGACGTACGCTTGAATACTCCGGATACAAGGTGAAGCACGTCATGAACCTCACGGATGTGGATGACAAGATCATTCGTGATGCCACAAAGGCGGGTGAGACGATTTTTGATTTTGTGAAGCCGTATGAGAGGGCATTTTTTGAGGACTTAAAAATGCTCAATATTGAGCCTGCATGGAAATATCCGAAAGCAACGGATCATATTGCGGAGATGATTGCGCTCGTCAAGAAACTTCTCACCAAAAAAATTGCATATAAGGCAGATGATTCTATATATTTTTCCATTAAGGCGTTCAAACGTTACGGCAAATTAAGCCGTTTGAATCAGCGCATGGTCAAGGCGGGTGCGCGCGGGGACTCCGATGAATATCAGAAGCAGGACGCGCAGGATTTTGTTCTCTGGAAGGGGAAAAAAGGCAATGAGCCTTCTTGGCCCGCACCGTTTGGCGAAGGACGGCCGGGATGGCATATTGAGTGCTCTGCGATGTCCATGAAATATCTGAGCAGTACGTTTGATATTCATGGCGGCGGGGTGGATTTGATCTTCCCTCATCATGAAAATGAGATCGCGCAAAGCGAGGGCGCTACGGGTCATCCGTTTGCGAAGTTTTTCATGGAAGGAGAACATTTGCTGGTCAACGGCGAGAAGATGGCGAAGTCTCTGGGCAATATATTCACGCTCCGCGATTTTGAGGCAAAGAATATCAGTCCTTTGAGCTATCGCTATTTGGCATTTACGAGCCATTATCGTTCGAAATTAAATTTTACATGGGAATCCCTGGAGGCGGCGCAACATTCGCTTGAGAAATTGTATGATGTGGTGCGTACGCTGAAATTAGAAGACGGTGCAACTCTTGGATCAAAGAAGAAAACTTCATTTGCAAATTATCAAAAGAAATTCGAGCAAGCTCTTGGTGATGATTTGAATGCGCCTAAAGCGGTTGCCGTAATATGGGAGATGATAAAGAGCTACCACAAGGCACCGGAGAAGTTTAATTCGAAGAAATTACTTAGCGTGCTGTATGATTTTGACCGCGTGCTTGGGTTTGGACTTAAAGATGTTGAATCAGTAAGGATTCCCGCGATGATTCTTGAGCTTGCTCGCGAGCGCGAGACATGGCGCAGGACAAAAGACTGGAAGAAGGCAGATGAGATACGCGAGAAAATAAAAGAACTGGGATACATAGTGGAAGATATACCCGAGGGCCCGCGCGTTAAAAAAATGTAATCAAAAACACCCAAGCTTTAGGGAGCTTGGGTGTTTTAGGATCCGAAAAGCTTATTTTGATATGCCTGTGGATTGCTGTTATTGCAGGAAGATTTATAATGAGAATATATATTTATTAATCTATCAATATCTATGAACAAGTATGTTTTTTTGGTGTTTGTAACAGTGATTGCGGTCACCGCACTTATTTTGTGGTACGGCAGTATGCCGGAAGTGAATGTGGCTGTTCCCGAGGCTAGTATGTCGGCGATTCCTACACCGACAGGTTACGCTGGAGTTCCTGCAGGGGGAGTACGATTGCCTGCTCCGGTACGCGCTTCTGCACCGGCAAAAAATCAAGGCACGGTTACTTTTGCCATCACAGACAAAGCAGAATCGCTTGATTCGTTCCAAAATATTCTCGTGCAGTTAAACAGCGTTTCTGTTCATAAAGAAAATGGAGGATGGGTGGCAATGAAAAATACGCCTCCGCTTTTTGACCTTTTGAAACTCTATCATTCAGAACAATCCCTTGCATTTTTGGCAGAACTTAATCTTGACGAAGGTACATACGATCAATTCCGATTCAATATCGGCAGCATGGTATTGGTCACGAAAGACGGGGTGTATCACGAAGCAAAGGTTCCTTCAAAGGAGGTGAAATTGAATGTTGATCTCATAGTGGAGAGGGGAAATAAATCCGCATTGACCATTGATATCATGTCCGATAAGTCGATTCACGTGACCGGCAGTGGGATATATATTTTTACACCGGTAATGAAAATTGAGACCCGCAGCAAGCTTGAACAGACACAGGTACTTCCTACCGGCATGGTGACGCTTATCAGCGGAAAGACGGATATGAGCGTTGTAACCGGCATGGATGAGAACGGAGATACGAAGAGAGACTTTATGTTCGATGCAAATACTGAATTTGAGATCATCGGCAATGCGATTCGCGTGATCCCGAAAGAGGAAAGTGCGGCTACTATCAAAATTATGCCCCAGCAGGCAATTGATCTCGCGATTCAGAGCGGAAACCTCACGAGCGTGATCTCGCTTCGAACAACGAAGCGAAATAATAAGTTTGTATGGCAGATTCGCGGAGTGAAAAGCGATGGAAGCATAGGAACCGTGTATCTTGATGTCATAACCGGAGCAGTTACCGGGACGGAGTAGCCGATATGTGTGTGAAAAAAGACCCCGCGCGATGCGGGGTCTTTTTCTTTGGGCAAATAGAGTGCACAGGTTATCCTCTGATTCTATTGAAAAGGATTTTGGCGGAGGATATGCTAAATGCACGTTGATATGTATATTGACATGTATATCAATATACACTTCATTATCCACTTTCTCCTATGGCCGGAAAAAAACGCTTTGAAGAAAATGATATTCCTGCGGGCACGCGCATACCGCCGCAAAATAACGAGGCAGAAATGTCGGTGTTGGGTTCTTTGATGTTGGATAAGGATGCGATTTATTCGGTGGTGGACGCGCTTTCCGCAAAAGATTTTTATAAGCCGCTGCATAAAGAAATTTATGATGCGATGCTGGATCTCTATAATACCCGCGTACCGATCGATGTATTGAGTTTGATCAATCGCCTGCGGGACCGCAAAAGCCTTGAGAATGTGGGAGGATCTTCTTATGTCGCTTCGCTTGTAAATACCGTGCCTACGGCAAGCAACGTCGCACACTATGCGACTATTGTCAGAAAAAAACGTCTGTTGCGCGATTTGATCGATGCGTCTTCCTATATCAGCCAGCTGGGTTTTCGGGAATCTGAAGAAGTGGAAGCGCTTATTGATGAAGCGGAGCAGAGGATCTTTGGTATTGCAAAAGACTCATTGAGACAGGATTTTTTTCCGGTTAGCGCGGAGCTCGGAGCTGCGTTTGAACGAATTGAGAGAGTGCACAAGCCCGACCATCAGCTGCGCGGGGTGCGTACGGGTTTTGGCGATATTGATGACATTTTGTCGGGACTGCAGCCGTCTGATCTGGTTATCTTAGCCGCCCGCCCTTCTTTGGGTAAAACATCGCTTGCTCTTAATATCGCCCGCAATGTGGCAGTAGATGAAAAAAAGGCGGTAGGCATTTTCAGTCTTGAAATGTCGCGCGATCAATTGGTTGACCGTCTGATCGCATCCGAAGCGGAAGTAGATTCTTGGCGTCTTCGCACGGGCCGTCTGAAGCCCGAAGATTTTATAAAAGTTCAGGGAGCGATGAGCACATTATCGGGAGCCCAAATCTTTATTGATGACGCTTCTTCGCCGACGACCATGGAGCTGCGCGCGAAAGCAAGGCGCTTGCAGGCCGAACACGATCTTGGTCTTGTGGTGGTTGATTACCTGCAGCTTATCAAAGGTCCCAGCTGGTCGGATAACCGCGTGCAGGAAGTTTCTGAAATTTCGCGCAACTTAAAAGGCATGGCAAAGGAACTCAATGTTCCCGTGCTTGCTCTTTCACAGCTCTCGCGAGGCATTGAAATGCGAGGCCCTTCGGCAAAGCCGAAGCTCTCGGATTTGCGCGAATCAGGAAGTATTGAACAGGATGCCGATGTGGTTATGTTTATTTACCGTGAAGACAAAGTAAAAGAAGATTCGGAAAAGAAGAATATCGCGACAATTATGATTGAGAAACACCGCAATGGCAGGACGGGACAGGCTGATTTGTTTTTCATGGAGGAAAGCACAAAGTTCCGCAGTATGGATAAACATTTGCAGAATCTCGCGCCCGCGGAGTGGAGTCTCTAATTATGTCTAAAACAAAACTTCTCTATCTTGAAGAGTTTACGCGTCTTGAATCTCCGGCAACTGTCGCGGAGGTAATGCGGGAAAACGACCGCGATGTCGCGATTCTCGACCAGACGATTTTCTATCCCCAAGGCGGCGGACAGCCTTTTGATATGGGCGTGATAGATTCACCATCTGGAGAATTTATCGTGGAAGAAGTCAGATTTATTGATGGCGAAGTGAGACACATCGGCAAAGGGACGCTTCGTGTCGGAGATTCGGTGGTATGCCATGTAGATAAAGAGAGGAGAATGTTGAATGCCCGCATTCATTCGGCGGGGCATTTGGTGGATAAAGCGATCGCAGATCTTAATTTGCCATGGAAGCCGGGGAAAGGGTATCACTTTCCCAACGGGCCTTATGATGAATATGAAGGAAGTCTTGAGGGTATTGATAAGGAAAAAATAAAGTCAGATATTGAACGGCTCTGCAATGAATGCATCAAAAAAGGCGGCAAGACCGAGGTGATTTTCATGACTAAAGAAGAAATGCAAAAAGTATGCCGCTATGCCCCCGACTTCCCGGAAGAAAAAGAAACGCGAGCGCGCATTGTAATCCATGATAGTTTCTCTATGCCCTGCGGCGGAACCCCCGTAGCCGATCTCTCCGAGATTCGCTCCATGACGATTCGCAAGATAAAACCGGAGGGGAGTAATATAAGAGTAGGGTATGATGTAGAAAGATAATTATGTATCCGAAATCCGTACAGCGTGTGATAGATTTGCTTACCAGGCTTCCGGGCGTGGGGCCGCGACAAGCGGCTCGCTTTGCTTTTTATATGATGAAAGACGGAAACGGATTTGTGGAAGAGTTGAGCTCAAGCTTGCGTGAGATGCAGGCAAACATTGCGACATGCAGCCAGTGTTATCGCACGATGGAAAAAAATGTGCAGGAAACGATAACGCAGTGCGTATTGTGTCGTGATGCGAGACGGAGCGCGGGAATTATTACGGTAGTGGAAAAAGAATCCGATTTGCAAAACTTGGAACGCACGGGTGTGTATGAGGGGCTTTACCATGTGCTTGGAGGTGTTATTTCTCCGCTTGATTCCGATTCCCCGAAGAAACTGCACATACGCGATATGTATAATCGCGTGGCGATACTTTTAAATCAACAAAAATCCGTGGAGCTGATTTTGGGCACAAATCCTACTACGGAAGGTGATATGACGGCACTCTATATAGAACGTACGTTTGCGCCCCTCAAAGAAAAGACGAGTTTGTTTACGCTTTCTCGTCTTGGACGGGGGCTTTCTTTGGGGGCGGAATTGGAATATGCTGATGAAGTGACATTGAAAAATGCGCTAATGAATAGGAAATAGGCACACTTTGCTTCTTGTTTGTCATTCCCGACCTGATCGGGAATCCAGACCCTCCTTAATCAAAGAAGAGAATCTGGATTCCCGCTTTCGCGGGAATGACAAGTGTGGTTATTTGGAATTTTACAGTATTTATGGCTCAACGAAAAAATACAAAAGTTATAGAAGACCAAGCTATTAATCTTATAGTTTCTTATCTTATTAAGAAAGAAGGCATAAGCATAAAAAATATCCAGATAATAAAGCGAGGCGTTGATATTATTGCAGGAAGAAAATGGATCGAAGCAAAAGGTTGCTTAAAAAGAGAAACAAATATACGCGTGGTGTCGCAGGCGCTAGAGTATGTAAAAAAGAATGGAAAACTCAATGACTTTTATATCTATTATGTTTATGATATAGCATCAGGGAAGCCAAAACTCATGATTTTTGATTATGCAACATTTGAAAAAAGGAAAGTTAAGGAAATTAAATATATCATTCAGCCGTTTAAAATTCATAGAGATACTGGGAATCCTAAAGTTATAAATCTAAATTGATAAGTCGAATAATATAAAAATGAAAACAAGTAAAGAGCAGACACATATAGACAATATACGCCATTCGTTGGCGCATTTGCTTGCTATGGCGGTATTAAAGAAGTTCCCGAAGGCCCAGCTTGGCGTGGGTCCGGTAGTTGAGTATGGATTTTATTATGATATTAAACTTCCTCGGCCGCTGTCTGACGGCGAACTCGCAGAGTTTGAAAAAACCATGCGCGGGGTGATTTATCAAAATCTCGACTTTAAAGGTGAAAAGATCACCCCTCAAAAAGCACGGTCACTTTTTAAGCTCCAGCCTTTTAAGCTTGATCTGATCAAAGAATTCTCCAAAGAAAAAAAACAACTCACTGCTTATCGCACGGGTGAATTCACTGATCTGTGCCGCGGAGGCCATGTGAAGAATACGTCTGAAATAAACCCGGAGGCATTCAAGCTTACCAAGGTTGCGGGAGCGTATTGGCGCGGAGATGAGAAAAATGCCCAGCTGACCCGTATATATGGTATAGCGTTTGAGACCAAAGAAGAGTTGGCCGCTCATTTGGCATTTCTGGAGGAAGCAAAACGGCGCGACCATAAGCGCCTTGGCCCGGAGCTTGATCTTTTTACGTTCTCGGATCTGGTGGGAAGCGGGTTGCCGTTGTGGACGCCCAAAGGAACGCTTTTGCGCAATATTCTTGATTCCTATGTATGGCGCTTGCGCAAAGCTGCCGGTTATGAGCAGGTAGACATTCCTCATATCACCAAGAAAGATTTGTACGAGGTGAGCGGACACTGGGAAAAATTTAAAGACGAGCTTTTTCAGATCACCACGCGCGAAGGGCATGTGTTTGCTATGAAGCCGATGAACTGCCCCCACCATACGCAGATCTATAGCCGCAAGCAGTTCAGCTATCGCGAGCTTCCGCAGCGCTATGCCTCGACCACGAAAGTATATCGGGACGAGCAGTCGGGCGAGCTTTCGGGACTTTCTCGCGTACGTGCCATTACCCAGGATGATGCGCACGTGTTTGCCCGCCATTCTCAAGTACAGGAAGAAATCCTTAAAATTTGGGATATCATCACTGAATTCTATGGCAAAGCTGGATTTGAATTGGCAGTCCGCCTTTCATTGAGCGACCCGAAAGAGCCCAAAAAGTATCTTGGTACGCCTGCTATTTGGAAAAAAGCCGAGGCCCAGCTTCGTGCAATTATCAAAGACAAGGGTGTTACGGCATACGAGGGTATCGGCGAGGCGGCATTTTATGGACCCAAGATTGATTTTATGGCTAAAGATTCTCTTGGCCGCGAATGGCAGGTGGCGACCATCCAGCTTGATATGAACTTGCCGGAACGCTTTGATTTGAGTTGTATTAATGAAAAAGGCGAGCGTGAACGTATTGTAATGATACATGCAGCCATCATGGGCTCGATTGAGCGATATCTTTCTATTCTTATAGAACACTTTGCCGGAGCATTTCCTTTGTGGTTAGCCCCTGTGCAGGTATCTGTCCTTACTCTCAATGATACGGTGGCGGGATATGCCAATGGGATCTATAAGGATCTTTTGGGTCGGAATATCCGCGCAACCATCGATGACCGCAATGAGACAATCGGAAAGAAAATCCGTGAGGCCGAACTTCAGAAAATTCCGTATCTTTTGATCATCGGAGGACGGGAGGCGGAAGCGCAAAAGGTCGCGGTGCGCAAACGAGGCAAGGGAGATCAGGGGGCAATGGATATTGAGGCGTTTATGTCTCAATTGGAGGGAGAAGACATTTGAAGAAGTGAATAGTTTATAGTTTGTAGGCAGGAACAAGCAATTTCTTTCTTCCGCTATAACCTATAAACTATCAACTATAAACTGCCAGCGGGTTGACAAGTAAACCTTTATTTTGCTAGTCTAAGCAATAGTTTGATATGAAGCAGGAAAACAATATTATTGAAGGCGAGGTGCTTGAGAGCTTACCGAGCACTCTTTTTAAGGTAAAGCTCGACGATGGCCGGGAAATTCTTGGTCATTTGTCAGGTAAGATGCGCCTCCATTATATTAAAGTACTTCCCGGTGATAGAGTTCAGGTCGAAATGACCCCCTATGACGATACAAAGGGAAGAATTGTAAGAAGACTGAAATGAAAGTACGAGCTTCGGTAAAACCCATGTGTGCAAAGTGCAAGCTGGTCCGACGCAACCGTCGGCTCTTTTGTATTTGCCGCTCAACCCCTAAACATAAGCAGCGACAAGGATAAAGGATGTTAGAGTGACATTTCAGTAGCTCTGCCAGCAACGACACGCTTTACTAAGAATTGTCACGTCGCCGTCCTGCGAAGTCCGACGCAGGAGGATAAGAAAAATTTAAACATTTAAAAATTTAACGTAAAATAAAGTATGCGGCTTGCAGGTATCAACATTCCAGATAACAAAAAGATTGAATTTTCACTTCCATATATTTATGGAATAGGTTTAACACAGGCCCGAAAGATCTTAAAACAGGTTCAGGTGGATCTGAACAAGCGAGCAAAAGATCTGACGCCGGCTGAAGTGAACCGTCTTCGTGAAGTGATCGAGAAGTCTTATAAGATCGAAGGAGATCTCCGCCGCGAGATCATGACCAACATCAAGCGTCTCCGCGAGCTCAATGCATACCGAGGAGTTCGCCACATGCGAGGACTTCCGGTACACGGACAGCGAACCAAGACTAATTCCCGAACCCGCCGAGGAAATACGCGAAAGACTATGGGATCAGGAAGAAAGACATCATCAAGCCCGACATAAACCTAAGAAGGTTGTTTAAAGATTTAAAGTTTAAAGATTTAAAAATAAAAAAAACGTGGGAAAGAAACGAGTAATAAAACCTGAAGAAGAAAAGAAAGAAGGAGCAATGGCCCAAGCCGGAGCTGCTTTGACGACCCCGTCTGAAGGGCGAGTACGCGGAAAATTGTCGCGCGGCATTGCCCATGTGCAGGCTACCTATAACAACACCATTATCACCATGTCGGATGACAAGGGTAACGTATTGGCGCAGTCTTCTGCCGGATCGCTGGGCTTTTCGGGTGCTAAAAAAGCAACCCCGTTTGCCGCAGCTCGCGTAGCGGAAGTGGTAGTTGAGAAGATCCGCAAAACCGGTGTTCAGGAAATTTCTGTACGCGTAAATGGCGTAGGTTCAGGGCGCGATTCAGCGGTTCGCGCGCTTGCCAACCACGGACTTAATATCGTTTCTATCAAAGACGTAACCCCGCAGCCTCATAACGGACCGCGGTCTAAGAAAGTAAGACGCGTATAGCAAACGTTTAAAGGTTTAAAAGTTTAAAGACTACAGATGGCAAAAGTTTTAGAAAAAGTTGAACGCAGGCTCGGTGAAAAACTCTTTATTAAAGGGGATCGTTGTGCTGGTCCGAAATGCGCTATGTTGCGCCGCAGCTCTGCTCCGGGTATGCACGGCAAGGCACGCCGACGAGAGCCGTCTGAATTCGGCCAACTATTCCGCGAAAAGCAGAAAGTCCGATATATCTATGGTCTTGACGATAAGGACATAAAGAGGTACATTACTATTGCTGAAGCAAAGAAAGGAACTTTTGCTCTTAACGTACTGAAGCTCTTGGAGCGCCGGCTTGATAATGTCGTATATCGCCTTGGTTTTGCTGACTCACGGCGCATGGCACGACAAGTCGTGGGCCATGGCCATATCACGATCAACGGAAAAACCGCTTCTATCCCCTCACTTCAGGTGAAGAAAGGCAGTGTTATCGGTATTAAGCCCAGTGCCATCGAGAGCGTATTTAAGGGTATCGATGAGAAACTCAAATCGGTTGAGGCTCCTCGATGGGTATCTCTTGATAAGGCAAAGAAGACGGGCACCATTACCGGAGAGCCGGAAGCAGAGGATGTTCAGTTTACTGTAGACATCACCAAGATCAAAGAATTTTATTCTCGATAATTTTTAAATTATTTATTAAGGCTTTCTTTTTATCATGATTCCACTTCCATCAAAACCAAAGGTGGTGACCGAAGAAGGAAATCGCACGGTCTTTGAGATCGAGGGACTCTATCCCGGCTATGGCCAGACTATCGGCAATAGCTTGCGCCGCGTACTCTTGTCCTCTCTTGAGGGGGCAGTAATGACCTCGGTAAAGATCGAGGGCGTTGGTCATGAATTTTCAACGATAGAAAACGTCATGGAAGATGTGGTTGATCTTATTTTGAACTTAAAGCAGATGCGCTTCAAACTCTTTGAGCCGGGCCCGTTCACCATCAAGCTTTCAGCCAAAGGCGAGCGCCAGATATTCGGCAAGGACTTTGAGACGCCGTCTCAAGTGGAGATCGTAACTCCCGATGTATACATCGCAACGATTACTTCAAAGAAAGCAAATCTTGTCATGGAAGCAGTAGTTGAGTCCGGACGAGGATTTTTTCCGACCGAAGGACGCACGAAAGAAAAAGTAGAGATTGGAACGATCGCGCTCGACGCATCATATTCTCCGGTGCGCGCAGTAAACTACACTGTAGAAGATATGCGTGTTGCTGATAAAACTGACTACAATCGTCTCCGTATTGATATTGAAACCGACGGTTCTATTACTCCTCGCGAAGCATTCGGCAAAGCTGCCGAGATTCTCGTGGATCAGTTTGCAGAACTTGCCCAGGGATTCGAGATGGCAATGCCGGCCGTATCCCGCTCGTCTCATCCGACAAAAGAAAAAGAAGAGATGCTCGAGGAACACGAAGGAGGTGAAGAAGAGGAAGTATTTAAAACAAAACTCGATACGTTGAAAGTTTCAAGCCGCACGCTCAATGTTTTGCGAGAAGCAGGCATCAAGACCGTAGGCGGTATCGCACGCAAGCGCGAGGAGGTGCTGCGAGAGATCGAAGGCCTTGGAGATAAAGGCATTCAGGAGATCAAGAAAGCACTCGGCAATTTCGGAATTACCTTGAAACAGTAAGAGTAAAATAGAGATGCAAGTCTCTTATGTACACTCCGTTCTTTCGGCAATCTGAATCCACGGATTCGGGCTACGGAAAGGACGGAGTGTACAGCATTTTTGTAAACTTTTAAAAACATCAAATGAAGCATCAAGGAAAAGGCAGAATATTTGGCCGTAAATCCGGTCAACGTCGGGCTTTGATGAAGAGTTTGGCCTCTTCTTTTTTTAGCTTGGGCAAAATCAAAACAACACAGGCAAAAGCAAAGGAAGTTCGCCCGCAGATCGAGAAATGGATCACGCGCGCAAAAAATCCCACGCTTGCAAACCGACGCATTCTTGCCGCGACTTTTTCCGATGCCGTAGTGAAGCATATTATTGCCCACGGAGAAACATATGCCGATCGTCCGGGAGGATACACTCGTATTACTAAACTTGTTCGAAGAGCGGGTGACGGAGCAGAAATGGCAATCATTGAGCTTGTAAAATAACGATATGAAATATCAGATTGATGCGCAAAATAAAATTCTTGGTCGCCTTGCTTCAGAGGTAGCAGTTTTGTTGCGCGGAAAAAATACCGCACAGTTTGATCCTTCCAAGCTCACAGACCATGAAGTGACGGTATTTAATACGGACGGTATCTTGGCAAGCGGAAAGAAAATGATCGGAGACGGCAAAGTATATTTGCATCACACGGGATTTCATGGAGGCCAGCGTGCGGAGACGTTGGAAGACTTAATGAAACGAGATTCCCGCCTGGCATTGCGCCGTGCGGTCATGGGTATGCTCCCGAAGAATCGTCTGCGGGCAAAACTTATCAAAAATCTTGTGCTTATCAAGAAGGACGTGAAGTAATTTCATTATGCCAAAAACAAAAGATACAACTGAAAAAAAGGAGGAAGTAAAGAAAATCGTCAAAAAATCCGCAGAGAAAACAGAGGATATGCTGGCAGATGTTGCGGTTCTCGATATGCCGGAATTGAACTTTCCCGAAGACGAAGGAGATGGAAAAGGCAAAAAGCCCGACCGTTATTTTGAAGGCGTGGGACGGCGTAAAACCGCAGTTGCCCGCGTGCGCTTGTTTACTAAAGCGGGAGACTTTACCGTAAATGGTAAATTGCACATAGATTTTTTCAAAACTCTTGATCAGCAAAAGATCGCCGAAGAAGCGCTCCAGAAGATGAAGCTTTTCGGACGATTCCGCGTATCAGTAAAAACAAACGGAGGCGGAACTCATGCTCAAGCCGAAGCAGTACGCCACGGACTTGCGCGATGCTTGGTGAAATTCAACCCTGACTTCCGCAAGCGACTGAAGCGAGCTATGTTTCTTAAACGCGATCCTCGCGCAAAAGAACGCAAAAAGTTCGGTCTCAAGAAAGCACGAAGAGCGCCACAGTGGGCTAAACGCTAAGAATGCTTAGCGTCGCCCGTCCGCCTTCGGCGGATTTAGGGCTAAACACCAGAAGATCATCGGAAGAAGAAGTTTTAATTTTTAGCCACTACTTTTTAGAGTAGTGGCTTTGGTTTTCTAGTGGTTTATAAAA
>Ga0209515_10003732_pt1 | contig 21286 bp, 14 predicted proteins | sample Subgroupgradi54m_FD_187454 | JGI IMG/M metagenome (GOLD analysis project Ga0209515, IMG submission 187454) | Subsurface groundwater microbial communities from S. Glens Falls, New York, USA - GMW60B uncontaminated upgradient, 5.4 m (SPAdes)... ... | reverse complement strand
TGGAGCGGCTGGTAATCCTGCACGACGAGCCAGCACGACCCGTGGGGCCGGCCGGAGTCCTCCAGGCCGGGGCACATGTTGTTGCTCCGGTCGTTCTTGTGGATGCGCACCACCCGGAACTGGCTCGGCCCCGCGTGGCGCGTGGCACTGAAGGCGAGCGTCGGCATCAGCGCGGCCTGGAAGTCGGTGATGGTGCCCATCGCGTCGGTGAAGGTGCGGCGGTTGAGGTCGGGCCCGGCGCGCCGGGCCGCCTCCGCGAACAGCCGGATGGCCTGGCACCAGCTCATGATCGGGCCCTGGGCCTCGGGGTCGGGCGGCACCTTCCGGTGCGCCTTCCAGGTGTCGTAGCAGCTCAGCCCGCCCGGCGTGTAGCCCGAAGGGTGGTCGTCGTTTCCGTACGTCACCACGGTGGGACCGATCTGGCCATCGAGCGCGCCCGGGTACTGGAGCTCGGCCAAGCCGAGCGCGAGCGACACGGAGCTCTCGTAGTCGGACAGGAGCAGCTTGGGGAAGTACTGCTGATCGGTCTGGGCCTGGAGGAACGGCTGGAGCGCGTTGAACGGCACGAGCGGGATCACCGTCTGCACCCCGGCGGTCTTCAGCCGTTGCACGACGACCGGCGCCTGGCTCTGCACGGTCGCGGCGTCGGCGAGGCTCGCGCTCAGCTTCTCCACCTGCGGGTCGGGGAGGCCGGCCTTCTTGAGCGCGGGAAGCAGGTACTTCTTCAACGCAAGCTGGTCGCTGGTGCGGTCGCCCGCGACCACCGCGTACTTCCTGGCCGGCGCGAGCAGGCCCTGCGACACCGCCCAGTGCACGAGGTTGCCCAGGACGTCGGCCTGGTCGGGACCGGTCCACCACAGATAGGGGCTGCCCCGCTGCGTCCAGTCGGTGACGGTCGTCCAGCGGCCGATGAACGGGGTCTGGTGCTCCTGCGTGATGCAGAGCTGGTTGATGCCGGTCCACGCGCCGATCCCCTCGACGACCGCGAACACCTCCGAGCTCTGCGTCCAGTCCTTGCACTTCGCCCGCATCTCGGCCTCGTCGTAGGGGTTGAACTTCTCGATCCGGGCCCTGATCTTGCGGCCGTTGATGCCGCCGTGGTCGTTGATCTCCCCCACGAAGGTCTCGATGGCCTGGTCGCTCTTCTCGTCGGAGCCGCCCAGGCCCGTCGCGTTGCTGATGGCGGAGAGATCGATGATGGGGAAGACCACCGTGATCGAGTCCTTGGTGACGCCGCGGGCGCTGGTGCTCGCCTGCTTCGGCGCACCCGGCGCGCCCTCGTTGCCCGAGCCCGACGAGCTCGGCGAGCTCCCACTCGGCACGAGTACGGCGACCAGCACGACCCCGCCCACCACAACCGCGATCACGGCGACGAGCGCCACGATCTGCACGCCGACGTTCCGGCTGCGCACCTTCCGCCACGCGCGCCGCAGAGACACGCCCGCGCCGCCCCTCGCCATCTAGGAACCCCCCGCCGTGTGCTCTTCGCTGCCGTCGTCGTCCGTCGCGCGGCCGTTCGGACCGGCCACCGCGCCCGAGCGTGCCAGGGCCTCCGCGCTGGCACCAAGGTACGCCGCCAGTGCGGCCGGGTCCGAGCGGACTGCGTCCGCGGCCCCGGCGCTCACCACCCGCCCCGTCTCCATGACGACGACCTCGGAGCACAGCGTGAAGACCAGCGGCACGTCGTGCTCGACGAGCAGGATCGTCGAGCCTGTCACCTCGTGCAACCGCCGGAGCAGCGGGACAAACGCCTCCGCCTCGCGCTGCGCGATCCCCGCGGTCGGCTCGTCGAGCAAGAGCAGGCGGGGTTCGGCCAACACGATCGAGGCGAGATCGACGACGCGCCGCGTCCCGGTGGAGACCTCGCCGATCCGGTGCCGCCAGAACTGGTCGAGGCCGAAGGCGGAGATCACGCGGTCGACGCTCGCGCGCTTCTCGCGCTCGGCCCGGCGGGCCCACGGCAGTTGGAAGGTCGTGGCGAGCACGCCCGCGGGCCGGTCGGCGTCGACCGCGACGAGCAGGGTCTCCTCGACGGTGAGCTCGGGGTAGAGGCGGCAGTCCTGGAACGAGCGCACGAGGCCGAGCTCGGCCCGGTCCTCGGGGAGGTGGTCGACGAGGTTCTCCCCGTCGAGGAGCACGGTACCGGCGCGGGGCCGGAGCTGGCCCGAGATCGCGTCGAGCAGCGTCGTCTTCCCCGAGCCGTTGGCCCCGATGAGGCCGACGATCGTGCCCGGCTCGACGATCAGGCTCACGCCGTCGACGGCTCTGACCCCACCGAACGCGACCACGACGTCGCGCACCTCGAGGTGTGCCGGGCCCGCGGCCGGCAGGGTGCTCATGGCGCGGCCTCGACCGGTGTCGGTGCCTCCAACGGCCCCGCCTCTGCCGACGGGACCTCTGCCGACGGGGCCTCTCCCAACGGGGATCGGCGCTCGCGGAGCTTCTCGATACCGGCGGTCACGCCGTCGCCGACCGAGGTGAGGATGTTGGCGAGGCCGCCCGGGAGGTAGAGCAGGAAGATCAGCAGCCCGAAGCCGCTCGTGAGGAACTGGACCGTCTGAGTGGAGCCGAACGCGGCCGGCAACCCGATGAGGTAGAGCGCGCCCAGCACCGCTCCCTCGATCGAGCCGAGCCCGCCGATGACGACCATCGACACGACGAGGATCGACACCGCGGGCGAGAACGTCTCCGCCGTGAAGCGTTCGGTGGCGAACGCGAACGCCACACCCGCCACACCGGCCATGAAGCCCGCGAGAGCGAACGCGAGGAGCTTCGTCCGCACCACGGGAATGCCCATCGCACCGGCCGCGATCTCGTTGTCGCGCACCGCGATGAGCTTGCGGGCAACTCCGTGGTCGCGCCATACCCGCACCACGAGCACGAACGCCACCAGCAACGCGAGCGCGAAGTACGCGAAGGCACGATCGCTGGTGAGGCTCCACCCGAAGATCGAGGGTCGGATCAGGCGGGTGTCCTGCGGGTCGGGGAGCCCGGTGCAGAACCGATGATGCAGGAGGGGTGGCGTCCAGCAGGGCGTGGTGAGCACGGCCGTCTGCATGAACAGCGCGAAGCCGAGCGTGCTCACGGCGAGGTAGAGGCCGCGGATGCGCAAGGCCGGGAGCCCGACGACGACGGCGACGGCGGCGGTGACCACGCCGGCCAGCGGGAGCAACAGGAGCAGGTCCACGTCGCGACCCAGCCGGGTCGCCATGACCGCCCCGACGGCGACGAGGGCGAACTGGCCCAGTGAGACCTGACCGGCCCAGCCGGTGAGGACGGTGAGCGAGAGCGCGATCACCGCGAAGATGGCGATGCGGGCGATGAGAAACGACCGGCCGCTGGTCACGACCAGCGGCAGCAGCAAGACGGTGGCCAATGCGGACGCGACGCCAGCCCGACCGACCCACGCGCGGAGCGACTCGGTGGCGAACTTGCCCGAGGCGCTGCCCAGCTGCCACGACGACCGCTCCTCGGTGCGGCTCCCCGCCCGCAGCCGGTGGACCCGTATGAACAGCACGGCGAGGAGCGTGAGGAACAGCACCAGCTCGATCGTGGAGGAGTTGCTCACGTTCCACGCCAGCACCTGCTGGAACACGCCGATGGCGATGCCGGCCGCGAACGCGACGGGGAGGCTCGTCATCGCGCCGATGATCGCCGCGGCGAGCGCGCGGAGCAGCAGCCCGGGGCCGAGCGCCTCGGTGAGCGCAGTGGCCTTGGCCGGCGATGCGAGCACGGCGGTGATTCCGGAGAGCGCGCCGGCGATCATCCACGCGATGGTCGACGTGCGCCGGACCCACACCCCGGAGAGACGGGCCGACTCCGCGTTCTCGGCCATGGCTCGCATCGCGAGCCCGTAGGGCGACAGCACGAAGAAGGCGGCGAGGCCGATCGCGACGAGCGGAGCCACGATGAGCGTGAACACGTCGCCCGGTGGCAAGCGGACGCCCGAGATCGTGAGCGTCCAGTCGATCGGCACCGGGAACGGCCGAAACAGCTGCTTGGGTCGAACGAACGGGAGCACGGTGAACAGGTACAGCACCTGGGACAGGCCGATGGTCGCCACCATCACCAGCACCCGTGGCCGGTTGAACAGGCGCCGGAGGATCAGCTCGCAGAGCCCGCCCAGCACCGCCGCGCCGACCAGCACCGCGATCAGCGCGGGCCAGTAGACGATGCCGTAGTCGTAGTAGAGCTTGACGAGAAAGACGGCCCCGACCACGCCGAGCTGGCCCTGCGCGAAGTTGAGCACCCGGCTGCTCCGATAGATGAGCACCAGGCCCATCGCCAACAACCCATAGTTGAGGCCGAGGACGATCCCCTGGACGATGGTGGACGCGGGGACCGACATCAGGCCCGCCGGGTCACGCGGGCGACCGCGCGGGCGCGTCGGCGTCCGTGAGGAACACCGGCCGCAGGAGGTCGTCGCGGGTGAGCAGCTCCGCGGTACGACCGTCGAAGCGGACCGCTCCCCTTTCCAGGAAGAACGAGTGCTCGGCGAGGCTGAGCGCCAGGTTCACGCTCTGCTCGACCAGCAGGACCGTGGTGCCCTCCTCGTTCACTTGGCGGACGATGCCGATCAGCTCCTCCACCATCTTCGGCGCCAGGCCGAGGGTGAGCTCGTCGACCAGGAGCAGCCGCGGCTGGCTCAGCAGCACCCGGGCCAGCGCGAGCATCTGCTGCTCGCCCCCCGAGAGGGTGCCCGCGGGCTGGTCCATCAGCGGTTCGAGCGCCGGGAACTGCTCGAGCGCCTGTCGGAGCGCGGCGCGCGATCGGCCGCGGTCCTGTCGGAACGCGTGCCCGGCGACGCGCAGGTTCTCGCGCACGGTGAGCGTCGGGAACGTCATCTTCCCGCCTACCAGCAGGCCGGCACCGAGCTCGAGGACCTGCTCGGCCTCGAGGTAGGTGCTGTTGGCACCGAACAGTCGGATGGCACCGCGCGTCGGGTGGTCGAGACCGGCGACCGCGCGCATGAGCGTGCTCTTCCCGGCACCGTTCGTCCCGAGCAACGCGGCGATCTCGCCCTCCCCCAGCTCAAGGTTCACGTCGAACAGCACTTGCTGCGTGCCGTAGGAGAAGTCGAGGTTGTGGATCTGGAGGGCGGGTATGGCCCCACCGGCCGCGCGGCGCTGCCCCTCCTTGTAGCGCTCGAGCACGTCCTCGATCACGAGGGTGATGTCACGCCGCACCCAGCGCGACCCGAGGCCGAGGAGCAGCCCACCGACGGCGCACACCGGAGCCATGAGCGTGAGCGCGACCCGCGGCCCGTCGTGATAGCCCGCCGCGCTGCTCACCGCGCCGAGCACCACCGCGCCGGCGAAGCCACCGAACACGAGGCCGTACACGCCGAACATCGCGAACGCCAACGTGCGCATCTCGGGCGGCGCGGTGGCGGACACGGTCTGGAAGATCGCCGTCCCCAACGGCGCGAGCATGCACTCGGCGAGGAACCACCCGGTCACGACCATCCACAGCTCGGGCGCGTAGAGCGAGCCGACGTAGATTGCGCCGAACGCGACGAGGCAGCCGCCGCCAAGCAGCAGCACCGACTCCGGGCGTCGTCGAAACATCCGGTCACCGACAAAGCCCGCGACCGGGATGATGAGGAAGGCGGAGAGACCGATGATGAAGTAGACCTCGGTCCGAGCGCCCACGCCGAGGTGCCATTCGCGGTCGAGGTAGAGCGAGCCGAAGAGCGGGATGCCGAGCCCGACGAAGCCGAGCACGGCAACCGCGATGAGCTGGAAGTAGAGGCTCCGGATGCGCAGCAGCCGCTGGACGGCGGCACCGAAGAGCACCTTGGGCGACTCGTCGCTCGTCTGGTCGACGTCGAGGCCCGACTGGCGCAGGATGTGGTGCGACTCGTGCTCGCCCTTCGCCGGCTCGCGCAACCGCAGGATCAAGAGCACCAGCGGGATGCCGAGGAGCGCGAGCAGCATCGACCAACGCCAGCTCCCGGTGAACGCGGCCACGGCGCCCACCAGGGCGACCCCGAGCGTACGGGCGAATGGCTCGGCGCCGCGCTTGTACGCGACGACACGGGCCCGCGCCTCGGGCGGATAGAAATCCGAGAGGTAGGAGAGATGCGTGGTGTCGACCGGTGCCTTGCCGAAGGCCGCCAGCACGCCGAGCGCGACGAACGGCCAGATGTTGTCGACCGTGCCCATCAGTGGCACCACGATCGCGAACGAGAGCAGCGTGTAGGCCGACACCTTGACCCGCGATCCGCGGTCGCTCATGAGCGCTACGGGCAGGCCGACGCCGATCTGGGCCGCCGACGCGACGAACACCGCGGCAGCGAGGGCGGCGTCCTTCACGTGGAAGGAGCGCTGGATATCGGGCGCGAGCACGCCGAGCCCGCTGTCGATGGTGCCGATCACGAGCGAGGCGAGGAAGAGGAGCGTCACCGGCGCCAGGCCGTAGTCACGCAGGATGCCGAGAAGCGGCGGCGGCTTGCCCTTGCCGACGCCGGGCATGAGCTGGAGGTCGGCCACGGCCTCCTCGGCGTGGCTGCTCTTCACCGCCGCCTTGAGCAGATCGTCGGGGACGGCGAAGTCGAGGAGCGGGGCGTCGCTCATGGGGTCACTCCACAACACGCCGCCCGGCCGGTCATCGTGGCCGCTCACGCTAGGAAGGGGGGCTGGTAGCGTCAAGAACCCGGGCGTGAGCGTCCGATACATGAGTGCGCGGCACCGCACGACCGCATCGGCCACGACCTCATCGGCCACGACCTGACAGCCACGACTGACGAAGGGGAGCGCGAGCATGCAGATCGGCTTCATCGGTCTCGGGGCGATGGGGCTGCCGATGACTCGTCATCTCCTCGCCGCCGGGCACGCCCTCACCGTCGCGTCCCGGAGCCGCGGGCCGATCGACGCCGCCCTCGAGGCCGGCGCGGCCGAAGGCGACGGGCCGGCCGGCGTGGTGAGCGCGAGCGAGATCACCATCCTGTGCGTGCCGAGCTCGCCCGACGTCGTCGAGGTCGTGGACGCCGTGCTCCCCGCGCTCGGACCGGGAAAGCTCGTCGTCGACACGTCCACCATCGACCCCGACGTGGAGCGCGCGCAGCACGAGCGCGTCGGCGTCACCGGCGCCCGCTACCTCGAGGCACCGCTCTCGGGCGGCACGGTCGGCGCGGAGAAGGGCACCCTCACCCTCATGGTCGGCGGCGATTCGGCCACCCTCGAGGCGTCTCGCCCCGCCCTCGACCCGTTCGCCGGCCTCATCGTGCACGTCGGGGGGCCGGGGATGGGCCAGGTCGTGAAGCTGTGCAACAACCTCGTCTACGCGGCCCAAATGCTCGCCACCGCGGAGGCCACGGTGATGGCTACGAAGGCCGGCGTCGACCTCGAGAAGCTGCACGAGGTCCTGATCCACTCGAGCGGCGACTGTGTGGCGGTGCGCACACGGCTGCCGGCTGAGGGTGTCGTGCCCGACAGCCCCGCGTCCAATGCATGGCGGCCCGGCTTCATGACCGACTTGATGGCCAAGGACCTCGACCTCGCGCTGGCCTACGCGGGCAGGGCGCGCACGCCGCTGTTCACCTCGGGCGTCGTGCGGCAGGTGCTCGGCGCGGCGAGCCAGGCCGGATACGGTCGCGAGGACTTCTCGGCGCTGACCAAGGTGATCAGGCAGCTCGCCGGCGTCTGAGCGCATCCCACGGGGAGGCGACCGTCCATGACCCCTGCTCGATGACCCCTGCTCGATGACCCCCGCTCGATGACCCCCGCTCGATGACTACCGTCGTCACCATCGACCTGGGCACCAGCGGCACCAAGGCCGCGCTGTGGTCCGACCGGGGTCTCGTGACCATGGGTCGCGCGCCGCTCACGACCGCGCACCCCCAGCCGGGCTGGGCCGAGCAGGACCCCACCAGCTGGTGGCGATCGGTGGTCGACGCGTGTGACGAGGTGCGCGCGGTCGCGCCCGAGGCGTGGGCCGACGTCTCCGCGGTCGGCTTCTCCGCCGCACGCGAGACGTTCACACTGGTCGACGCCGAGTTGGCACCGGTCAGCCCCGGGATCCTCTGGTCCGACCAGCGGGCTGCCATGCAGGCCACGCGACTCGGCGATCCCGCGGCCATCCGCGCCCGCACGGGCGTCGTGCTCGATGGCGCCGCGCACGCGGCAAAGGTGGCGTGGGTCGCCGAGCACGAGCCCAACCAGCTCGACGCGGCACGCTGGATCCTCGCGCCACGCGACCTGGTCGTTGCCTGTCTCACGGGCGAGATCGTCACCGACCCGACGCTCGCGTCGCGTACCGGCTTCTTCGAGCTGGCCGGGGGTTGGGTTCCCGGAGCAGGCGCGCTCGTAGGTGATCGCCTGCCACGCGTGGTTCCGCCGGCCACGGTCATCGGCGGCGTGCGCGCGCAGCCGGGTGCCGAGCTCGGGCTCCGCGCGGGCACCGCGGTGGTGCTCGGCGCCGGCGACCGGGCCTGCGAGGTGCTCGGCACCGGCACCACGGTCAGCCAACCGATGGTGTCGTGGGGCTCTACCACGAATGTCTCGATCCCCCACCCGGGCCCGGTGGAGGAGCTGCCCCAGGTCGCGGCCGTGTCGCGCGCCGCGTTCAGCGGCTTCGTCGTCGAGGCCGGGGTATCGGCGAGCGGTGCGGCGTTGGCATGGCTGGCCGCGCTCACCGACCGCACGCACGACGCGCTGCTCGACGTCGCCGCGACCACCGAGCCCGGCGCGCGCGGCGCCATCGCGCTCCCGTGGCTCAACGGCGCGCGGGCCCCCTGGTGGCAGCCCGACACCCACGCGGCGTTCCTGGGCCTCACCGGTGCACACGGCTCCGCCGAGCTCGCCCGCGCGGTGATCGAGGGAGTGGCTTTCGACGTCGCCCGTTCCATCGAGCTCCTCGCCCCCGACGCCGTCGGTCTCGCCCTGGCCGGAGGCGGCGCAGCCAACGCGCTGTGGCGAGCGGTGCTCAGCGCCACCACCGAGCTGCCGTGCACCCGCCGTCGCCACGACGAGGCCGCGTCGGTCGGGGCGCGCCTCATCGTGGGTCAGGCGCTCGGCGAGTCGCTCGACGTCGAGCGGCTCAGCCCGGTGGTGGAGCAGGGCGAGCCCGACGCGGCGCTCGTCGAGGTGTACCGCGGGATCCGCCGCCAGTCCGACGCCGCGGCGGCGGCCGTGCTCGGCCTCGAGGAGTCCTGACGTCCTCCCCGCCTCGTTCTCCGCCCGACCCGGCGCGGCCGTGGGGAGCGCAGCCCGCGGGCGGATCGCCACCGCCGTCGTGGATGCTCCCCGCGACGGCCCCGCCCAGACCACCGCGACGTGGGCGCGCGGGCGTCATCGTCGTGGCGGTCGTGTTGATCGGCGCGCTCGTCGCCGCGCTCGTCGCCGGGCTCGTCACCTGGACAGCCCGGTCCGGGAGCTCGAAAGCATGGGACGCGCGCGTCGCGCCGATCGCGTCCGAGGTCCAGCGGCTGCGTGGTCTCGACTACAAGCACGCGGTCCCTGTCGACTTCCTCACCGACCAGGAGTTTCGCAAGCGCGTCAGGGTCGATCGCGTGAAGCTGAGCAAGGACGACGAGCGCGACCTCGCTCGCGCGCAAGGCGAGCTCCGCGCGCTGGGTTTGATCCAGGGCGACCTCGACCTGCTTGCCGCGGCCAACAAGCTGGGCGGCGAGGGCATCCTCGCCTACTACGATCCCCACACCAAGCGGATCACGGTGCGTGGGAAACAGCTCGACCTCGCCTCACGCGTAACCGTCGCCCACGAGCTCACCCACGTCCTCCAGGACCAGCACTTCGATCTCGAGCACCTCCGGAAGCAGGCGAGGGCGGCTCACTCGACCGTGCCTGTAACTGCGCTGATCGAGGGGGACGCGGTGCGGACGCAGACGCGCTACGTCGCCGGCCTGTCGAAGGCGCAGCAGGACGAGTACGCACGAACCCAGCAGAGCCAGGTCGGTTCCTTCGACCAGGCCACGAAGAAGGACGTGCCGGAGATCCTGATCGCGCTCCAGGCCGCGCCCTACACGCTCGGCCAGGCGATGGTGGAGGTGATCGCGGCTCAGGGCGGAGAGGGGGCCGTCGACGACGCGTTCCGAAGTCCCCCGAAGACCGAGCGGGACTTCCTCGATCCCCTCGCCTACGTGAGCGGGGAGCGGGCGAAGAAGGTGACGACGCCGCGCCTCGAGGCGGGAGAGCAACGCGAGGGGACGCCCGACCGGTTCGGCGCATTCGGTCTCTATCTCACGCTCGCGAGCCGCCTCGACCCACACGCCGCGCTGACCGTCGCCGATGTGTGGGGTGGTGACGCGCAGATCACCTTCAAGAAGGGGAGCACGTTCTGCTTGCGAGCCACCTTCGTGGGGAAGACCGCGAGTGACACGAGCACCATCGCGGACGCGCTGCGGACCTGGGCGGCGCGCGGTCCCGCCGGCGCGGCGACGGTCTCGGTGGGTGCCGACACGGTCGGCTTCACCGCATGTGACCCCGGCCCGACCACACCTCGGCCGAGCTCGGCGAACGACGCGATGACACTGGTCGTCGGCCGCGACAGCTTGGTGGCCGGCCTGGTCAAGGAGGGCTTGCAGGGGCCGAGCGCGCGCTGCGTCGCCGACCGGGTCGTGGCCAACGCGGCGCTGTTCGAGAAGCTGGTGAGCCTCCAGGGCGCGGCCGACCTCGACCCCGCGACCGCGGACGCGCTCCGGGCCACGGCCAGCGCGTGCGGCGCGGGACGCTAGCGTCCACCGCGTCGGACAGTTCGCGACTGGGAGCGGCGGCCCGCGTCTCAGGCTTCGAGCAGCCGGCGCGGGTGGCGGCCGTCGACGTAGCCGAGGAACGGGGGGTAGACGTTGTAGCCGAGCAGCTCCTGCAGTCGCTCCGGGAGCCGCTGCACGACCTCGCGGGGTACTGCGAGCACGTGGTTCTCCACCGGGCGTAGCCACGAGGCCCCATAGTGGAGGACCACGCCGAGGCGGGGGCGACCGGTACGGTTCGCGCCGCCACCGTGCCAGAGACTGCCGAGGTAGAGGAGCACCGAGCCCGCGGGCATCTCGGCCGCGATGGTCGGAGTGTCGGGGCCGGGCTGCTCGTCGCCCCACCGGTGGCTGCCCGGCACGATACGAGTGGCGCCGTTCTCTTCCATGAAGTCGTCGAGCGGCCACATGACGTTCACGACGACCTCGGCGTGCGGCCGCGGGAGCGGGTAGATGGCGTCGTCGGGGTGCAGCGGCTGGGCCAACGCGCCGGAGCCGATCTCGATGCCGGTGGGCGCGCTCAGCTGGTAGTGGCCGAGGACCTGGTCGAGCACGCGGAGCACGAGCGGATGGGTCGCGGGACCGTCGAGCGCGCGCGTCTTGGCGAACAGCGCGTACACGCGACGCGTCCGCCGGCCCTCGAAGTCGTCGCGGCCGAAGGGAGTCGCCTCGAGGGTCCTCCCGAGCTCCGCACGCGCCTCGGCCACGTCGTCGGTACCCAGCACCCCCTCGATGATCGCGTAGCCGTCGCGCTCGAGCGCCGCGAGCACCTCTTCGGCCCGTGCGCCCACCGTCGTCCTCGCCACGCGGGGTGGGGGGTTGGCGCCGGACCCCTGATGTTCGCTGATCGCGGCCATGAACCTGGCCCCTTCACGCCCGAGGACCGCAGGAGGGTCGACATCGCCGCCTCCTGACCGCCAACTGTATACATCAGAGTGTACACTCCGGAACGTGAAAAGCAATGCCCGCGTGCTCCTCGACCGTCCTGCCCGCCGCGAGGCCATCCTCAGGGCGGCGGCCTCGGCCTTCGCCCAGCGGGGGTTCGCGGCGACGTCGATGGACGACGTCGCGGCGGCGGCTGGCATCACGCGCCTCATCGTGTACCGCCACTTCGACTCCAAGGAGGACCTGTACACGGCCGTGCTCCAGCGGGTGCGGGACCGGCTGGCCGAGGAGTTCGGCGCCGAGCTGCAACAACGGCGGGATCTCTCAGCCGTACGGGCCCTCCTCGTCGTCGCGCGGGAAAACCCTGCCGCCGTCACCCTGCTGTTGCGCCACGCCGCTCGCGAGCCGCAGTTCGCCCCTTACGCCGAAGCGTTCAGGCACCAGGTGGTCGAGTTCGCCCGTTCGATGCTCGCCGCCGCCGGCGTCTCGGGCCGACTGCGGGAACGGTGGGCGGCCGAGACACTCGTCTCGTACGTGTTCGATGCCCTGCTCCACTGGATCGAGGAGGGCTCGCCCGGGCGCGACGCCGAGTTCCTCGAGCTCATCGAGGCGTCGCTCCCCGCGCTCGTCACCGCGTGGGCCGGCGTGTCGCACCCGTAGCGGCGTCCCGCTCCGAGCGAGTCACAGGTCAGACGGTGGGGCCGGGTGGGATCGAACCACCGATCAGGGACGCTCGCGGTCGCGAGCAATCGTCGGTCAACGACGGCGATCGCCACGCAGGACTGCTTCGTTCGGCGCGCCCTTCGTCCGAGCAGGTACCCCACCGCCACGATCGGCAGCTCCCCACACGCCCCGACCACCACAACGACCACCCAACCCCGCCTCATCCCCCAAGCCCGCCGAGAAATCGGTGGATCCAGGCTCAGTTCCGACCAACGGCAATTGCGGTGTGCTGTTGGGCCTGAAGCTGGTTGGCGAGTCGCGTCGCCTGGTTGCGGTTCTCGTGTGTGCCGGTCGGTGCGCGGGCGCCGTTGCGGGTGGGCGCGCCGGTCGCCAGGGGCTGAGTGTTGTAGATGGCGTCGACCCAGTAGTTGGCGTTGTCGAAGTAGACATAGTGGAGCCCGGAATCGGTCGGGAAGCCGCTTGGACCGTTCTTGAGCACGCCGTTGGGTCCTGTGGGGTCACGGGACCAGAGCGCGTGAAGCGGAGGGATGTCGAGGCCGCGGGTGTTGCTGAACAACCAGTTGTCGAAGTAGAGGGCGTCGCGGGCGACGTGGCCGGTGTCGGTGTGGTACGAGGCGACGTAGGCAGTGCCCGCGGTGACGGGCACGGGCTGCGGGAGGTTCACGCTTTGCCATCCGGATGCGCTCTCGTTGGTGAAGGTGGCGGTGGAGAGCAGCGTGCCGTCGATGGTCCAGAGGTTCGCGATGTGGGTGCCGGTGTTGAGCGCGGATTTGTAGAAACGGATGCCGGTGATGTAGCCGGTCGTGTCGGGTCGGATCTTGACGCCGACCTCCAGCGGGGTGGTGGCACCATCGTCAGCGGTGACGGGCTTGGTCGACGGATCCCAGAGGCTACACGGGCACTGGCGGGCGGCGACCGTCCACCCGGGTGCGCTCGTGGAAGCGCCTAAGTTCGCGCTGTCATCTACTGCGCGTGCTTGCACGGTGACCGGTCCGAGCGTGGTCGGGACCCACGTGTAGGTCCATTGTCCTCGTCCGGCCGCGGGGTGCCAGCTGATGCCTCCGTCGACCGAGACCTCGACTCCAGCGACGGCACCCCCGCCGGCGTCGGTCGCGGTGCCGGTTGCGGTCACGGCCGTGCCGACTGCAGGAGAGGTGCCCGTGCCACTCGATGCGATGCTCGCCGTCGGTGCGATGGTGTCGAGCGTCGCGGTCTCGGCGACCAGCCCCGGCTGAAACGTGCGAGGTTGAGCGCCCATGTCCGCGAGGATGTTCACGGTCGCCTGTTGCATCTCGGGTGACGTCGGGGAGCTTCCATTGTCGTGGTGGCTGTCGAGGCCCCACGACCACTGCACGCTCGCAGCGGAGAACACGAGCGCGCCGCTCGGCGCCCGGTACTCCGTGACATGGTGCGGAAACAGCCCGCTGTAGCTAGTGGTTGACAGGTCGGCGGTGCTAGGTGGTCTAGAGCCGTTGTCGAGATCCCAGTCGAGCTCGTAGCCCGCGGTCCGGCTTCCGAGGGTGGCGATGCTACCTGGTGTCTGACGGGCGAGGGGCGTGTCACGCCACAGTCGCAGCTTGCCCTCCTCGGCGCTCACCTGCACGGCCGGGGTGTTGAACGGAAGGTCACCGTAGAGGGTGCCGTTGAGCGCGTTCTCGGGTCGCCCGCCGTCCGACGGTGGACTCAAGCGCGGATCTCGCCAAAAGCCCGTCCACATTGGGCTCGGGTCGACCTTGACGCTCGCGCCCGATTCCTTGTAGGTGACGAGCGTGCGGTAGGGCGTGTTGGTGCCGTCGATGCTGGGTTCCCAACGTGTCTTCCAGAAGCTCGTGTTGCCGCTGAAGAACCCGAGGTTCACCCCCGCGTCGCGCGCCGCGGTGACCGCCGCGCGCTGACCGGCCGACCAGTACTCGTCGTGGCCCACCGATAGGAACACCTTGTGATCGAGCAGCCTGCTGCCCGAGCGATCGGTGTCGATCGTGCTCGCGTAGCTCACGTCGTAGCCGTTCGACTCGAGCCACCGGACCATCGGGTACTCCGCGTTGAACACCCAACTCACTGAGGCCTGGCCGCCCTCGGCCGTGCGCGTGATGAATGGTCGGTTGTAACTGCTCTTCGCGGTGGCGATGCCCGAGTACGAGCCGGCCCCACCCCAGTCGTTGTAGGTCTGCCAGGTCGCGTCGGAGGTCTGGAACAATACGTTGGAGTGGTGCTCGTCGTCGCGTACCACAAAGAACACATGACTCGCACCCCCGGTGTCGTCGCGGACGAGACGCGCGAAATAGATGCCCGACGTCGCGTTGGCCGGCACCACCCATGACGCCGATTCGGCCCAGTTCCCGCAATCGATGAGGTGGACGAGCGGCGCGATGGTAGTCAGGCACGCGGGTTGGGTCTGCGGGAGCGCAGCGGACGGGCGCACAGTGGTGACTCGCCGGGCGCCGGTGCCGCCGTAGAAGCCCATGCGGTAGATGTCGAGGTGGTAGCTGCTTGCCGGCGTCTGAACCTTGAAATGCACGATCTCGCCGTGATCCACGCTCATGTCCGTCGCGAAACCCTGGATCGTCGGGTCGCCCGACCCGGCGATGTCCCATCCGCTGGACGGGCTCCCCGGAAGCGTGTTCTCACAAGCGATCCGCGACACCGGTGGTGTGCACGCGGCCAGCACGTGGTAGGCGCGCACCAGCCCACCGGTCGCGGTCACATAGACGTAGCCGCTCGCGACCGCTGGTGACGACGGTATGCCACCGACATCGCCCGACCACAGCGACGCGCCCCCGACCAGGTCGAATGCGTGCAGCGTGCCGTCGTCGGAGCCGACGTAAACGATCCCGTCGGCAACCGCCGGTGACGACGAGATCGCCCCGACCGTGGGTGTACTCCACACGCCAGCGCCGGTGCCCGCGTTCAACGCATAGAGATGCGCGTCGGTTGAGCCTACGTACACCACACCGCCGTTCACCGACGGTGACGAGGTGACTGGACCACCCGTCGGGGTGCTCCACGCGACCGCGCCGGTGATCGCGTTGAACGCGTAGACGTGCCCATCGCCGGAACCGACATAGACCATCCCGTTGGACACGGCAGGTGACGACGTCACCGGACCACCCGTCGGGGTGCTCCACAAGACCGTCCCCGCGGTCGCGTCGAGCGCCGACAGGCCCCCACCCGCCGAACCCACGACCACCACGTTGCCGACCACGCTCGGCGAGGAAATGACCGCGCCGCTCAGGGACGTCGCCCACCTCAACGTCCCGTCTGCCGTCGAGAAGGCGTCGAGCTTCCCATCGTCAGAACCCACCCACACCAAACCGCTCGACGATGCCGGAGACGAGTCGATCCGCCCGCCCGCCCGACCGGTCCACTTCACCGCCCCCGACGCACTGTCGTACGCGACCAAGGTCCCGTCGACGGAACCCACGTACGCGTTCGGCTCGAATACCGCGACCGACGACGCCGTCGCACCATTCCCCGGCTGTGCAGACCACGCGGCAGTCAACCCGAAGACGTTCGCGGCGCTCACCGTTTTCTCCAACGCGTTCGTGCCCGAATGCGAAGCATCCGAACGGAACTGCGCCCAACATCCCGAAGCCAACAACGCCAACGTCGCGGCCAACACCAGCCCCACGCGCGACCGGTCCCGGATCCTCGACTGCTCGTTCGCTCCGCCCCGCCGCCGCATAGCGTCCCTGCCTACCCGCGCGGACCTCAAGTGATCCGCCCAGGCCCGCGTCTCGGCTCAACCTACCCTGCATACGGGTGCGAGGCGGGACTGGGAGGTTGAGTTCGACTTCGATCGCGAGAGCTTCTCATTGCGCGCCACGGCGGCAGCACTCGACGACGCGCTTGCAGCGGTGACCAGATACTTCCCGGACCGACGTCTCGTGGTGTTGAACACTGAGAATCGAGGTGGCGAGACGCGGATCCGCGGCGTATTGCGCGACCGGTGATGTTGGCTGATGACTACACGGACGGAAACACCAGACCTTGGTCATCTCAATCTCGCACAGTCTGTTGGGACGCGTGTCCCGGAGGTAGCGCGGCCGCCCGGCGACGACCAGCCGCGTGACGGCAGCAGTAGCCGATGCAAGCCCGGACTGATGGGCCCGTCAAGTCGGCGCTTGCGGGCGTCGATAGCCAGGAGGCCGAGCGACGCCCTGCGAATGGTTCCGGACCGGATTGGCGCGTGATGAACAGATCGGCGGAACACACCGGAAGGGTACGGCCCGAGCCGCCGGTAGTGGCTCAGTTTGAGATCGGCGGTGAGCCAGACCCGTCGTAGGATGGGCTCGTGGCGAAGCGCAAGAAGATGCCGACGGACCTGAACCAGCGGGCGAAGGCGATCGTCGACCTGGCCACGTCAGACGAACGACTCCCGGATCCGGACCAGGGCAAGAGCCCAAAGGCGGTGGCACGCGGCCGGAAGGGCGGTATCACCGGCGGCAAGGTGCGGGCTGAGAGGCTGACCGCGGAGCAACGGTCGGAGATCGCCAAGAAAGCAGCGCGAACGCGCTGGAGCCGTTAGCTCGCCAACTGGTCGAGGTCCAACATCTGTTGGCCTTGGGGCCCGAAGAGGTCGACGCTCTCGAACTTGGGCTTTGCCGACCTGATCTTCTCGAACATGGTTCCGACCCGCTCCGTGCGGACGTAGTAACGCCCACGCGTCTCACCGTGCGGGTAAAGAAGGCCGCCCTCCACGAGCGCACGGAGATCACGGCTTGCGGTCTGCACGTCAACCTCCGTGCCGTCGGATTCGCTTACAGCAGTTCGGTATGAGGCATTGCGGAGACGAAGACCCCGGGCCGCGTCTGACAACGGGCCGATGACACGTTCGGGGAGACTCGCCGACTCGGCGAGCTGCTCGCACTCTCCCCACAGCGACTCGGCTTCTTGAACACGCCAGAGCATCGTGCGTGCGCACTGGAAGTGCGCGTTGAGACAAAAGCGTACCCAAGGGCGCGCGTCGTTCTCGGGGTGCCAGCCGCCTTGCCCGACTTCGCCAAGCACGTCGTAGTACGGCTGTGTGTTACGGCCTAGGTACTCCTCGATTGAGGAGAAGACGGGATTGACGATGCGTTCTCGTGTGAGGACGAGTGTCTGGAGGCATCGGGCCATACGGCCGTTGCCATCGCTGAACGGATGCACCATGACCAAGTTGAGGTGCGCCATGGCGGCGCGGACGAGCACCGGTCCATCGCAGGCTCGGATGTAGTCGAGAAGTTCTCTCATCACGACTGGCACGGCTTCGGCGTCGGGGCCTTCGTAAACGATGGTCCCCTCGGGATCGCGCCGAACGAAGATCGCTCCGGGTCGCCAACGTCCCGGCCGCTTCGAAAGGTCGTACTTCATCATCATGAAGTGGAGCGACTTGATGAACTCTTCGTTGACGTTGACCTCCTCCTCAGCAGCCGCGAGCTGGAGGATGTATGTCATGGCGTCGCGGTAGCCCTGGAGCGCGTAGATCGTCTCCAGCGCGGCGTCGAGAGCTTCTTCGTTCTCGACAGCGGCGATCACATCCTCCAGGGAGGCGTTGTACCCCTCGATGGAGTTGGAGCCCTGGACGGCTTTCGCGAAGACCAGCCGACGGAGCCCACCCAGCCATCGCCGGGGCTTGTCCGCGACACGCCATCGGAGCTGCTTGCGCAGCTCGTCCACCTTGGAGATGGCGGCAGTCTCCTGCTCACCGAGCTTGGGGGTCTCGTAGATCATGGATCAGATTATAAAATCATTCTGCGTGATGCACAAGTGATCTTATCATCTGATCTTGACTTTCATCGGACTCTCAAGCATAATTATCAGTATGAACAGGTTGAGCACCGAAAAGCGGGCCCAGGTCATCGGGTGCCTGGTCGAGGGTATGTCCATGCGGGCCATCTCCCGGACCTGCGGTGTCGCCCGCAACACCATCGACAAGCTGCTCGCCGACCTCGGGGGTGCCTGCGTCGAGTACCAGGACGGGGCCCTGGCGAATCTCCCTACGGCTCGGGTCGAGGCCGACGAAATCTGGTCGTTCTGCTACGCGAAGCAGCGCAACGTCCCCGACGAGTTCAAGGACACGCCCGGCTATGGGGACGTGTGGACCTGGGTCGCTATCGACGCCGACACGAAGCTCGTGCCGACGTGGCTCGTCGGCGAGCGCACAATCCAGGACTGCTGGGTGTTCCTTTCGGATCTCAAGTCCCGCCTCAAGGTCGGCGAGCGCATCCAACTCACCACCGACGGCCTCGGCCTTTACCCGCCCGTCGTGGACACCCTCTGGCGCAACGCGATCGACTACGCGGTCATGCAGAAGACCTACGGAAGCCCGCCCGAGAGCGAGCAGCGCCGTTACAGCCCGGCGACCTGTACCGGGGTCGATGTGCGGACCATCGCCGGTCGGCCCGATCCCGACCTGATCTCCACCAGCTACGTGGAGCGGCAGAACCTGACGATGCGGATGGGGATGCGGCGCTTCACCCGACTCACCAACGCGTTCAGCAAGAAGGTCGAAAACCACGCGCACGCCGTGAGCCTGCACTTCATGCACTACAACTTCTGCCGCCCGCACCAGACGCTCACCAAGAAGGCCGGAAAGCCGACAACACCCGCGATGGCCGCAGGTGTCGCTTCGTACCCCTGGTCGCTTCCACAACTCGCTGAACTTCTGGATTGAGCGACCAGCGCGACCTTAGGATCGTGGGCGTCTATGGCAGGCGTCGATGTCCGGCAGGCTTCGCACGAGGACATAGACGCCTGCATTGAGCTTTACGGGTTAGTTGCCGACGAACGCCGATGGATCGGCGCGGAACCCCCAATCGACCGGGGAAAGCTGGAAGCGCACCTGCGACGGTTCATCGACGCCGATGATGCCGCGCTCGTGGTGGCAGAGCTTGACGGCGGGGTGATCGGATGGACCGTCCTCAGCTTCGTTGATGCCGCCACCGTGACGCTTGGCATGGGAGTAGCGAAGCCATGGCGCGGTCGTGGGGTTGGCTCAGCGCTCATGGCATCCGCAATCGACTGGGCGACAGCGAAAGGCGCTGAACAAATGCGCGTCGAAGTCTTCCCACACAACGACGCTGCGATCGCCCTGTATCGCAGGTTGGGCTTCCGAGACGAGGAGATTCTGGTCGGGCAATTTCCGCGCCAATCCGGCGAAGTCTGGGATGCCATCGTCATGGTCAGGCCGATCACCGGCGATTCAAACTGAGCCACTACCGAGCCGCCCGCCGTTGCGGGGTTGACGCTACGCTGCAGCGACTCCGCTGGTGTCGGCTGATGGACTCCGGGCGCGTACTGCAATCGCTCCAGAACCAACCATCCGACGTGGGACGCCCGCACCGCTTGACCGCCGATTCGGCGACCCTGGCGGGCCTCGTGTTCGCGGTTGTGGTTCTTGCTGGTGCGGGCTGGTCCTCGTGGTCGGTGGTGGTGCGCACGACCTGGGCCGCGCTTGCCGCGGTGCTCCTCGCGGCAGGGGCTTGGGTCGCGACCCAACGACGAGGGGGTATCGCGTTCCTGGCCGCGTTGCTCCCGACGGTTCCTGCGCTCGTGGTCTTCTTAAGCAGCGCGTACGGTGACATCACCTACGGTGACGGTGACGTCGTGTGGCAGCTCGGGCACGGGGCGTTCATGCTCGCCGTCACCGCGAGCGCACTGTCGGTGATCGCTGTGACCAGCGCGGCCGTCGTGCTGATCCAACCATGGTGGCGTCGCCTTGATCAGCGCGCCCGCGGGTCGGTGCTCGCTGCCGCGATGATCGTGATCGTTGGCGTCGTGGCGGCCACAGCGGCGACCAAGAGCAGCGGCGTCACTGTTCCCGGCAGGGTGCTCTTCGCGATCTTTGGGGTTTTCATCGTGATTGCGTTCACCGCATTCGCGATCGCGCTCCTGACCGGGCTCTTCGCGAATGGCGCGCGCGGTCTCCTACTCGGTTGTGCGGTCACACTCGCGGTCTACGGGGCCCTCGTCTACGAAGTGGCGCTCCGCGCCAAGGGAACGCAGCTTCCCTACGGCGAGGATATTTCGGGCCTGTCACCGCACATCGCGACCCCGCTCGGTACGGTCGTCTTGTGTGTTGGCGCAGTCGCAGTCGCGGTGCGCGCGCTCATGCTCAGTCGCCGAACGGTCGTCACGCAGCCGGCTACGGACCCGATGGACGCAACCCCGGGTGCTCCGCAGGCGGCTGTCCCCGAAGTCCCGACGACACCAGTACGGGTCAGGCCAGCAGGGAAGGCGTGGTACAAGCGGCCCGCGATCGTCGTCCGGCTCGTACTCTTGGCGGTCATCGTGATCGTTGCCGTGCCAATCGCGAAAAACGTGGCTCCCATTCCCCTGGGACCGATCGCCAAGCAGTCCGGCTCCGGTAGCGCAACGATAGCCACGTTCAATGTGCCGAACAACTGGGACCTCGCATGGAGCTACGACTGCTCCAAACTCGGCACGAGCGGCAACTTCGCCATCACAAATTATGACTACAACGGCGCGATCACCGGGAACGGGAACGGCGGGGCGGTCGACCTCGATAACCAGGGGATCAACCAGCACGGCAACAGTGGGCAGGGAACCGAGCATTACCACTCAGGCGGGAACAAGTACATCAAGGTCATCAGCGAGTGCGCGTGGACATTGACTGTCACGAGGGCGTAACCCATGCGGGCAGCCGGGACCTGGAGCATGAAGAGGCTCGGCGGTGTACTTGTGGTCCTCGTCCTGGCAGTCGCCGCTTGCGGTGACGGTGGAGTAGGCAGCAGCAGTCGTCACGAGGCTCGCAAGACTCGGAGCCCATCTACGACTGTCCCGGCCACTGCTGCAGTCTCACAACAACAAATGCCAGTGGAGGCTCGGTGCCGGGCCCATTTAGTCGACAGCTCCGTTAGCAATTCGTTTGCAGCGGACACGCGATTCAGCGGTGCTCGATTGTCGCCCGCCAGGAGCATGGGACCACCGTGAGGTGAGTTTCGCCAGGAGCATGGGACCACGTCTTCGCCAGTAATGGGACCACCCGGGGTCCACCAGCGGCGGTGCTGC
>Ga0209515_10003729_pt1 | contig 21299 bp, 21 predicted proteins | sample Subgroupgradi54m_FD_187454 | JGI IMG/M metagenome (GOLD analysis project Ga0209515, IMG submission 187454) | Subsurface groundwater microbial communities from S. Glens Falls, New York, USA - GMW60B uncontaminated upgradient, 5.4 m (SPAdes)... ... | reverse complement strand
CGAAGATGGTGCCGATGGCGCCCTGCTGGTCGCCGTCGCCGAGGTAGCCAGCAGGGTCGAGGCGGCAGCCGGGCGCGGCGGTACCCATGCGCAGCGTCATGGCCAACGACGGGCCGGAGAAGAGCAAGCGGCCGAACACCCCGCCGACGAGGGGCCAGGTCACGGTCGACAGCGGGAACGGGATCGGGGTGTCGGGAAACGTATTGGTCGCCGCGAGGGCCAGGTGGCTGATCCGCCCGGGGTGGGTACGCGCGACCTCCAGGGCGAGCATCGCGCCGTAGTCGTGGCCGGCCCAGCCCACCTGGTCGAGGCCGAGGACGTCGAGCATGGCGGTCAGGGCCCGGGCCTGGCCAGCCGGGCCCAGGGTGTCGAGGTCGCGGCTACGGGTACTGGCGCCGAAGCCGAGCAGGTCGGGCACGAGGACCCGGTGCCGGAGGGCGAGCCGGGCCGCGACGGCGTCCCACCCGGCGGCTGAGCCGGGGACGCCGTGTACCAGCAGCACGGGGCTGCCCTGCCCGATGTCGCGCACGGCCATCACCTGGCCGGCGCCCACCTCGATCCGTCGTAGCTCGTTGTCAGTCGGCACGGCAACCTCCCACCACCACATGTCGGAAGACAAGAAAATAAAGTCCACAGACGCGAAAGTCAACTAGCACCCCGGTCGGTGGTGGCGCAACGGATTCACCGACGAGGGTCGGCGGGGGTGGTCGAGGCGCCGACGTGCTCGTACAACCAGTCGCGCAGCGGCGCCGAGGCGCGCAGGAAGCCAGCAATGCGGTCCTTGGCCGTGCGCGTGCCGAGCCAGGCACCAGCCGGCCACTCCCGCCAGGTGACGAGGCCCTTGTGACGCAGCAGGTCGCCGCGGGGGTGGTCTTTCGGGTACCCGCGGGGTGCGGTCTTGAGCCTGGCGTGGCCGGTAATGGTCAGTCCCGCCGCGTACGTGTCGGCGACGATCGCGGCCAGCGCCGCACCGGTGCGCTCATTGGCGACGGCACGGCGGTACCGGTCGAGCTGATCGGGGGCGAGCACGTACCTGCCACAGCCGGCGGACAGCCCGTCGGCGGACAGCTGCAGGTAGCCACTGTCGCCGACCGTGGCCCCGAGGTGGGTCTTGTACGGGGACTTGTCGGGGCTGAACCGGACGTCGCGGTACGGGCGGAAGACCTTACCGGCACCGAACTCGGCGGCCAGCTCAGCCAACAGCACCTCCATCGGGGCGCGCACGCTGGTGTCGTAGACATGCTGGTGGGTCTGCCAGTACGTCTTCGAGTTGTCGGCCCGCAGCCCCTCATAGAAGCCGATCGCCTCGGCCGGCCAGCCTCGAAACGTCACGGGGCGCCTCATTCTCCAACGGCGGGCGGACCGCCGACCCGATTGACTGGCGACGGACCCAGCCCGAAGATGTCGACAACGGCACGGGCCACGCCGCGGTTACCGGTGACCCGCAACCGCCCTTGCCGCTGGGCACCGCCGAAGGAGAGCAGGCCGGCGGCGACGGATAGTACGGTCTCCGCGTCGCCGGCGACCACGGCGTCGGCGCCACCGGGCACCTCGGCGAGCGCCACGTCGACGGCCCCCCCGCCCACCACCACCCGGATCCGGACGCCCTCGACCAGCACGTCGACGGTACCGCGGGTATCGGCCGGCACCGGCCCGGCGAAGGCGCGCAGGGCCACGACCAGCCAGCGGGGCTCGAACGTCTCGCCGTCGCGCCCAGCGACCATCCAGATAGCACCCCAGCGGACGAGTGCGTAGACCGCCTCGTCGAGAGCGGCGCCCAGCGGGGTCAGCTCGTAGACAATGCTCGCCGCCGGCGGCGGCAGCTCCCGGCGGACGACCAGCCCGTCGGTCTCCAGCTGGCGCAGCCGGTCGGCCAACAGATTGGTGGCCACCCCGGGCAGGGCAGCTCGCAGGTCGCTGTAGCGGCACGGACCGATCAGCAGTTCACGCACGATCAGCAGTGTCCAACGGTCGCCGAGATGGTCCAGCGCTCGCGCCAAGGCGCAGAACTGCCTGTAGGACTTCCCCATGGTGGCGCCGACCCTACCGTCCTTGACTTGAAAATCTCAAGCTCACTGTACGGCTCCTGTGCCCGCGATGCCGGCTCGTGTCCGAGTCGGACCACCGCCGCGGGAATGACCCGGACGGACCTGCCAAGATGGCCGGTATGGGTGCCATCGGCCGTGCGAAGCGCAGAACCAACCCGGGGTTGACCCTCGTTCACGGCGGCCAGCAGGCCAGCAGCGACGAACCGGATGAGCTCGCCGAACTGAGGCAGATGTTCGCCGCCGCAGGCGCGCCGGACGAGGTGCTGCGTGCGCTGACAGGTTCTGGTGACCCCGAGGAGATCCTGCGGCGGCTGGTCGACGATGGGAGACTGCCGTCGGACGAGGAGTCCCTGGCGGAGCTGCTCAACGGGTGGCGGCCGCTGCTGAAACCGGGCTGCGGCCCATTTGACGCGGAGCTGGCCGGGGCGGAGTTTCTCGGCTTGATGTTCGAGGCGACACCGGACGCCGCCGACCTTCCCGACATGCTCGTGAATCTGATCGGGCAGGCCGAGGCGTACGGCGGGCCGGTGGCGCTGGCCATGCTGCGGGTGCTCGCGGTGATGGCTCCGCCCCAGGTACGGCCGACAGCGGCTGAGGCCGCCGATCGGCTGGTGTCGGGCGGGCTCACCGACCGCCCGTGGGCCAAGAGGCTCGGCGCACCCGAGCTGGGCCCTTGCTTCGGGTACTCCGACGGCTTCGCCCAGGAGACGCTCGCGATCACCTTCCGGTAGGGCCGCAAGTCGCATGCGTTGGCCGTGCTGATCGACCACGACCTCGGAGGTGGGGTCAAGGACTGCTGGGCCAGCGACAACCCGGCTCAGATCCGCAGTCTCTCCCTGCAGGCCACCCGGCAATGGGGACTCGACCTGTACGACTACGAGCCGGCCGAGGCCCGCGCGATCCTGGAGCGTGCCCTCGCCCAGCGGCCCTGCCCCGCCACGCCTGACCAGGTCGAGGACATTCGCGACTACCTGGGCCTGCTGCTCCAGCGGGTCGCGCTGCTGCCCCCGAGCGGCACGGCCGGCACAGCCGGAGGTGGCGAGGCCACCGGGACCGCACCGGCGAAGCGGCGCGCTGCGGGCACGGGTCGGGCGCGGGCCACGACCGGTCGTACCGTCCACCGGGTGAAAATCACGTTGCGCGGTTCGAAACCACCGATCTGGCGTCGGCTGGAGGTACCGTCCGGGACCAGCCTGGCCCGGCTGCACGAGGTCATCCAGGAAGCCTTCGGCTGGTACGGCCACCACCTCTGGGTCTTCGAGACACCCGCGGGCGACTACGGCATCACCGACCCCGAACTGGGACACCGCAGTGCCGCCACGAAGAGACTCGAGGGCGTCGCGCCTCAGGCCGGCGACCGGATCCGCTACACCTACGACTTCGGCGACGACTGGGAACACGACATCGCCGTGGAGGACGTGCTCGACGCCGAGCCTGGCGTGGCGTACCCGAAATGCATCACCGGACGCCGGGCCGGCCCGCCAGAGGACTGTGGCGGAATCTGGGGCTACACCGAGCTGTTGGAGGTTCTTGCCGACCCCGACCACGAGGAACACGAGCACAAGCTGGAATGGCTGAGCCTGGAGTCGGCTGACGAGTTCGACCCGGCCGAGTTCAACCTCGACCAGGTCAACGACGCGCTGTCGGGGCTGGCAAAGGTCATCGTCAGGAGATGAGCCCCAGCTGACCTGGCGGTTCGGCTGGAGCAGCGACCCGGCCGAGTCATGGTCGGCGCTCAGCCGAGCGTGATGAGGCGGGCGCGGACCCGGCGGGCCAGTACCATCAGCCCTCCCACCATGATCACGCCTAGCGTGATCAGCCCGACCAGGTCGACGGTCCGGTCGGGGATCGCGATGGCGCCGAACGCGGTGTGCGCGATCAGAGCGCCGCTGGCGAGGGCGAGCAGGTGCCGGTCCGACCAGTGGGTCGTCAACGACCATCGGTGGATCAGGCGGGCCGACTGGGCCGCGAGCACAAGCGCGGCGGCCATCGGCACCAGCACCCAGGTGCCACGGGTGAAGGCCGGCTGCTTCGCGCCGGCGAACGGGTACAGCAGGGCCAGGAACGCGAAGGTGGCAAGACCGGCGGCCAGGCACAGGGTCCGGGGCTGCGCAGACGCACCGGCCCGTGGCTGCCGGGGCGCACGCCGTGGGAGCACACCGAGCGCCAGCACGCCCAGCGCCAGCACGACCAGGACGCAGCCAGCGAGCGCCGGTGCCGGCATGGTGTATCCCGGGTCCTGGCTGGGGGGTACCGCGATGCGCAGGAGTGCGACGCCCAGCACCGTGGTGATGGCCACGGCGATCAGGCCGCCACGGCCAACGTAGGGCCGGGTCCGGGAGGAGGGAAAGATGAGTTCGGTGAGCAGGATCGGAATGGCGACACTGAATATCGCATGGTAGGACAGCATGAGTTCGGTATAGGCCGAGTTGATGCCGTACACCCGCGGTGCCCAGTCCCCGGCGTGGTACAGGGTGGGGCTGGACAGCGCCTGCAGGGCGACGCCCTCCTCGACGATGCCGTACGCGACACCGAGCACGAGAATGCCGGCCCATCCGGCGCGGTGCCGCCGGGCCAGTTCCCGGATGAGCAGGACCCCGCAGCCGTAGATCGGTAGCCACAGCAGTACCAGCCAGATCATGGTAATCGGCGTTGATCCGAGGGTGACCTCCGCGACCAGCGGCGCGACAGCCACCAGGACGACCGCGGCCCGGCGATCGCCGGCACGGCTGCGGGGCTGTTGCGGGAACTGGGTGCGCACGCTGCGCCGGGTCACCGCAACCACCAGGGTGAGCAGGCTCGCCAGTTGTGCGACCTGGACGACCCTCAGCCAGGCTGGGTACTGGGCAGAGAGAAGCAGGAAGGAGACCGCGCCCAGGCCGATCACCGACAGCGCCCGGATCCGCAGATAGGCCGCACGCCGGCCCTGGCGCAACCGTCGGGTGAGCCAGAGGTACCAGGCGGCTGCGGCGGCGACCAGAGCGGCGCGCACCCAGATGGTGACCGTGAAAGCCTGCCGCGCCTGGTCCAGCGGCCCGGTACCGGCGTTGCGGGTGAGCTGGTAGGCGAGCACCCGGTCCCGGAATACGACGGTCAACGCGGCGAACAGGACACTCAGGCCGACGCTGACGAGCAGGGCGCCCACCACCCGATCCAGGGGCCGGTTTCCGGAGTCTGGCTTGATCATTGTGCCAGTCTCGGCCGTGCCCGGCCGCACGGCGTCGGCCGTAAGCGACACACCGGACGCCGTTGGTCGATGATTTTCTCGACTTTGGTCGGGTCCGCGAAGCGGAGGGAGGCGATACAGTCCGATCATGAGTGGGGATACCGGTCCGCTGCCAGGGGCCGGCCCCGGCGCCATGCACCCGTGGCTGGTTCCGGCCCTGGAGGATCCCGACGGCGGGGAACAGGCGGCCGGTGGCGTACCGCGATCGGGCCGGGACTGGACCGTCGACGCCGGATGCTTCGCTCTGGCCGCGACAGCGGCTGTCCTCACTCTGGTCGGCGATGTCGCATCTGACCCGCGGACTTCCGGTTGGCTGCTGACCGCCGATGCGTTCGGTGGCGTGCTGGCCAGCGCCTCGCTGTGGGTACGTCGACGCTCGCCGGTGACTGTCGCGCTGGTCCTTGTCGCGGTGTCGGCGTTTGCACCCTCGGCCACGGTGGCAACCGGGATCGCGGCGTTCACTGTCGCGTTGTGTCGACGGTTCCCGGTCGCCGCCACGGTGGGTGCGCTGACCGTGCCTGCCGCGATGGTCCGCGACTGGTTGCGCCCGCCGGGTCTGCTGCCGTACCTGGCGTGGGTACTGATCAGTGCCCTGGCCGCCATCGCTGTCCTGGCCTGGGGCATGTTCGCCCGGGCCCGCCGACGGCTGATGCTGTCCCTACGGGAACGTGCCTTGCGCGCTGAAGCCGAACAGGTACTGCGAAGCCAGCAGGTACGCCGCCTGGAACGCAACCGCATCGCCCGGGAGATGCACGATGTGCTGGCGCATCGGCTGTCTCTGCTGAGCCTGCAGGCCGGGGCGTTGGAGTTTCGTCCCGACGCCTCACCGACCGACATCGCCGCCGCGGCACAGGTCATCCGGGCCTGTGCCCACCAGGCCCTGCACGACCTGCGGGAGGTGGTCGCTGTGCTCCGCGAGGACCCCGACCGTGATGGCGATGACCTGTCCCGCACCCACCTTGCCGACGTTCCCGCACTCGTGCTGGAGTCCTGCGGAGCGGGTGCACCCATCCGCCTCGACAACCGGATCAGTGACGCGTCCGCTGTGCCGGAGCGGGTCAGCCGGGCGGTCTACCAGATCGTGCGCGAAGCGCTGACCAACGCCCGCAAACACGCCCCCGAACGCCCGGTGACGATCCTGATGACCGGGGCGGCAGGTTCGGGGCTCACGGTGGAGATCCGCAATCCGCTGCCGGACGCCGCCGGCGATGTGTCAGACATTCCCGGTACCGGAACCGGCCTGATCGGCCTCGGTGAGCGCGCCGCCCTGGTCGGTGGCGCGCTGACCCACGGACGCACCGGATCCGCGGACTTCTGCGTGCACGCCTGGCTACCGTGGCCGCCATGAGAACCGACCCTGCGCCCGTGCGGGTCCTCATCGTCGATGATGATCCTCTCGTACGGGCGGCTCTGGCCATGATGCTCTCCGCCGTTGCGCAGGTCAGCGTCGTCGGGCAGGTCGCCGACGGCACCCAGGTCCCACTGGCGGTGCGCACGCACGCGCCCGATGTCGTGTTGATGGATATCCGGATGCCCCGGATGGACGGGTTGGTCGCCACGGAACACCTCCGCGGACGCCCGGATCCGCCGGAGATCATCATTCTGACCACCTTCGACACCGACGAACACGTGCTCCGGGCCCTGCGCGCCGGCGCGAGCGGGTTCATCCTGAAAGACACGCCTCCCGCACAGATCGTTGACGCGATCCGGCGGGTCGCCGCCGGCGAACCGATCCTGTCGCCTCGGGTCACCCGCCGACTCATCTCGCAGGTGGCCCGACACCCCGGCACCGACTCACGGGTCCAGGCGCGCGCCGCACTCGACGTACTCACCGAACGCGAACGCGACGTTGCCCTCGAAATCGGCAACGGTGCATCCAACGCCGAGATCGCCGCACGCCTGTACATGAGCGTTGCCACGGTGAAGGCGCACGTGTCCCGGCTGCTCACCAAGCTGAGCCTCAACAACCGGGTACAGGTGGCATTGCTGGCTCACGACGCGGGCCTGCTCGACGACTGACAGCCCGGCGCTACTGGACGGCTCGTTCACCCGGGGCGTGTTCGAGCAGGGCGTCGATGCGGGCAACCAGGTCGAGCGGACTGAACGGCTTCACCAGGTAGTCGTCAGCCCCGGCGTCGAACCCGGCGCCGACGTCCAGCCACCGCGCCCGGGCGGTCAGCAGGATCACGGGCAACCGGGCGGTACCTTCGTCGCGGCGCAGCCTGCGGCAAACCTCCAGACCCGACATCCCCGGCATCGCCACGTCGAGCAACACCACGTCGGGACTGCCCTGTTGGGCGGCCTGCAGCGCGGTCGTGCCATTGACGCACGGCAGCACCGAGTGGCCCGAGCTCTGCAGGGTGAACACCAGCAGGTCGAGGATTGCCGGATCGTCTTCGGCGACGAGAACCGTGGCCATCCGCGCACCATAACATCACCAACTACCTCAATACCCTGTTTAACATGCATACAGCACCAACCGGCGACAGGAAGAGGCTCAGTGGGTACCCACCCGATGACGGCACCGACCCCGCTGCGGGTACTGCTGGTCGCCCAGCAGCCGGCCGACGCCGAGCTCGTCCTGCACGAACTGCGCCGGGCGCGGTTCGCACCGCAGGCGTCGCGGGTGCAGACCGCAGAGGAACTCGTGCGCGCCCTGGACGCCGCCCCGGAGGTCGTGATCGCCGACCACGCGGTACCCGGATGTGATGCGCTGACCACCCTGCAGCTCATTCTGGACCGCGGCGACGAGACGCCGGTGATCGTGGTCAGCGACGCGACCAGCGAAGCGGCCTGCGTCGAGACCCTGCGCCGCGGTGCGGCGGACTACCTGCTCAAGGACCGGCTGGCCCGGTTGGGACCGGCGGTCGGGCGCGCCCTGGCCAGCCGGCGCCTGGCTGAGGAGCGGCGCGAGGCGGAGCGCCGCTCGCGAGCTCATCGGCGGCTGTTCCAGGCGACCTTCGACCACGGCCCGGCCGGGATGGCTGTCAGTACCCCGAAAAGGCGGCTCATTGAAGCCAACGCGGCACTCTGCCGGACCGTCGGGCGCTCCCGCGGCAGCCTGCTCGAACTCCCCTTCGACGAACTGACGCACCCAGACGACCGCCCCGCAGTCCAGGCGTACGTCGCCGAAGTGTTGCGGGGCAACGAATCCGAACGCCCGATCGAGGCCCGACTGGTGCACGCCGCGGGACACCCGGTCTGGACGCAGCTGTTGACCTCGCCGGTGGTGGGCAACGACGGCAGGATGCGGTACCTGATCCACCACGTCCAGGACATCACCGAGCGGCATGAGGCGGAGACCACCCGGCGCAACGCCCAGTCGGTCCTGCGCCGGCAGGCTGCGGCGCTGACCCGCACCAACGAGAAGCTGCAGAAGCTGGACCTGCTCAAGAACGACTTCGTGGCGTCGGTCTCGCACGAGCTGCGTACCCCGCTGACCTGCGTCCTGGGCTACACCGAACTGCTGATCCGGGGCAAGGTCGGCGCATTGGCCGACCCGCAGCGGCGCATCGTCGACGTCATCGACCAGTGCGGTCGTACCCTGCACGCGCTCATCGAGGATCTGCTCACCGTCTCCAGCATCGACGCCGGCGCGTTCCGACTGGTCAAGCAGAGTGTGCAGGTCGGTGCCCTGGTGGACGCGGTCCGGTTGGCGCTGGCGCCCGCGCTGGGCGCCCCGCAGCTGCGCCTGGTGGTCGACATCGAACCGGGGCTACCGGACCTGCAGGCCGACCCGCGCCAGCTGGAACGGGCGCTGACCAACCTGATCACCAACGCGGTGAAGTTCTCCCCGCGGGGCGGCACCATCACCGTCTCCGCCCGCCCGGTCGACGACGACGTCGTGGTATCGGTGGCGGACACCGGGATCGGGATCCCACGCGAGGAACTGGAGCGGATGTTCGTGCGCTTCTTCCGCGCCTCGACCGCGCAGGAGCACGAGATCCAGGGCACCGGCCTGGGCCTGGCGATCGTGAAGACCATCGTCGAGCACCACGGCGGGTGGATCCGGCTGGACTCCGACGTGGGCGCGGGTACCACCGTCAGCTTCGGCCTGCCCGTCGCCGGTACGCCAGGCTCATCGCCCGATTGAGCGCTGAAATGCGAGGACCACGTCCTTGATCTCCCCGTATCCGCGATGGCGTAGAGTCACCGTTCGTGACCGAGTACCGGATCGGCGAGGCCGTGCCCCGGTGAGTCGGGCCATTTGTCCACAGTGGACTGTCTGCCGCTCCGTCGTCCGGGCGGCTGCGCTGTTCGCAGTGCTGGGCTTGGCGATGGGCGGCTGTGCCGCGACGAAGCGCCCCGCTGAGGCGTCCGCGACGGCAGCCACCGGCACCGTCACGGTCTTCGCCGCATCGTCACTGACCGAGGTCTTCACCCAACTCGGCAGGGACGCCGAGGCGGTCAACCCGGGGCTCACCGTCAGGTTCTCCTTCGCCGGCAGCTCGACGCTGGCCCAACAGATCAACGCGGGCGCGCCCGCGGATGTCTTCGCCTCGGCCAGCCCGGCCACCATGAAGCAGGTCACCGACGCCGGGGGCAGGGCCGGCTCCGCAACCGTCTTCGCCCGCAACCACCTGGTCATCGCAGTACCCCGGGGAAACCCGAAACGCCTCGCGGGCCTGGCTGACCTGGCCCGGCCCGGGGTGAAGGTGGCGCTCTGCGCGGAGCAGGTGCCCTGCGGCGCGGCGGCGAAGACGGCACTGACCGCCGCCGGGGTCGCGCTGACTCCGGTCACGCTCGAATCCGACGTCAGGGCGGCGCTGACCAAGCTCCGGCTGGGTGAGGTCGACGCGGCACTGGTGTACCGCACCGACGCCAGCGCAGCCTCCGGCGAGGTCGACGCGATCGAGTTCGCCGAATCCGCGAAGGCCGTCAACGACTACCTCGTCGTGGCACTGGCCCGGGCAGCCAACCCGGCTGGCGCGCGCGTGTTCGTGGCCTACGTCAGGTCCGACGCCGCCCGCGCCGTACTCGCCCGGGCCGGCTTCCAGAGTCCATGAGCACCCGGCGTACCCCCGGCTCAGGCGCGCCGCCGGCACTGCTGGTACCGGCCGGGGTGGGACTGCTCTTCCTTGTGCTGCCGTTGGCCGGTCTGCTGGTGCGTACCCCGTGGGCGACGCTGCCGCAGCGGCTGGGCGCGCCCGGGGTGTTGCCGGCGCTGCGGCTGTCCCTGTTCACCGCCACCGCGGCGACCGTAGTCTGCATGGCGCTCGGGGTACCGCTGGCCTGGCTGCTGGCCCGGGCCCGCTTCCCGGGTCGCCGGCTGGTCCGGGCGCTGGTGACGCTGCCGCTGGTACTGCCACCGGTCGTCGGCGGGGTGGCGCTGCTGCTCGTCTTCGGCCGGCGCGGACTGGTCGGGAGCTGGCTGGACGCCACGTTCGGGGTGTCGCTGCCGTTCAGCACCGCGGGCGTGGTCGCCGCCGAGGCCTTCGTGGCCATGCCGTTCCTGATTCTGGCCGTGGAGGGGGCGCTGCGCGGGGCCGACCCGCGGTACGAGGAGGCTGCCGCGACGCTGGGCGCCGGAGGCTGGACGGTGTTCCGCCGGGTGACCCTGCCGATGATCAGGCCGGGCCTGACGGCCGGAGCGGTGCTGTGCTGGGCCCGCGCACTCGGCGAGTTCGGCGCCACGATCACCTTCGCCGGCAACTTCCCGGGCCGGACCCAGACCATGCCGCTCGCGGTGTACCTGGCCTTCGAGAGCGACCCGCAGGCCGCCATCGTGTTGAGCCTGCTGCTGCTCACCGTCTCGGTACTCATCCTGACCGTCCTGCGGGGCCGCTGGGTGGGGCAGCCATGAGCGCCGAACTGCAAAGCGGCGAGCCGGCCGGCGCCGCCACCGCATTGGACGCTCAACTCGTGGTGGCCCGCAACGGGTTCTCCCTCGATCTGGCCCTGTCGGTCGGCGCCGGCGAAGTGGTCGCGCTGCTCGGCCCCAACGGAGCCGGTAAGACCACCGCGCTGCGCGCCCTCGCCGGGCTGCTGCCGCTGACCGACGGGTACATCCGGCTCGGCGGGCGGCTGCTCGACGATCCCGCGTCCGGGGTGTGGCAGCCCGCGCGGCGGCGCGCCATCGGCGTGGTCTTCCAGGAGTACCTGCTCTTCGGCCAGCTGAGCGCGCTGGAGAACGTGGCCTTCGGGCCGCGCTGCCACGGGGTGGGACGGGCGCAGGCGCGCCAACGCGCCCAGGTCTGGCTCGACCGGGTGGGGCTGGGCGGGCAGGCCGGCGCCCGGCCACACCAGCTCTCCGGCGGGCAGGCCCAACGGGTCGCACTGGCCCGCGCACTCGCGGTCGAACCGGGCCTGCTGCTGCTCGACGAACCACTCGCCGCGCTCGACGCCCGGACCCGGCTGGAGGTGCGCGCCGAACTGCGCCGCCACCTCGCCGGGCACTGCGGTGCCACGGTCCTGGTGACCCACGACCCGCTCGACGCGATGGTCCTCGCCGACCGCATCGTCATCGTCGAGCAGGGCCGGGCCGTACAGACCGGCGACGCCGCCGCGATCACCCGCCACCCCCGGACCGAGTACGTGGCCCGCCTGGTCGGCCTGAACCTCTACCGGGGGCGTGGCAGCGGGCACACGGTCACCCTGCCCGACGGGGTGGCGCTGAGCGTGGCCGACCCGGTCGAGGGTGAGGCATTCGTCGCCTTCGCGCCCGCGGCTGTCGCGCTGCACCGCAGCCGCCCCGACGGCAGCCCGCGCAACACCTGGCCGATGACCGTGGACGGGGTGGACCGCCACGGCGACCACGTCCGGGTCCAGCTCCGCGGTGGCGTGGCCGCCGGCGGCCTACCCGCCGGCCTCTCCGGTGGGCTCGCCGCCGACGTCACCACGGCTGCCGCAGCCGAACTCGGCCTGTCACCGGGCCAGCCGCTCTGGGCCGCGGTGAAGGCCACCGAGACCCGCGCCTATCCGGCCACCATTCAGCGGTGACCGGGGAGCGGGTATTGCGCCAGAGCTCCGGGTACGGAAGGGTAGCGGATGGCATTGGTGAGCGTTACACCAAGTTACCAAGACCGATAGCAGCAGAAGAACAACGCACCACCCGATCGGGAAGGAGCCCGCGCGGTGCGGTTCATGGTGCACTGGGGTCTCGACAATGCGGCACGGATCTCCAGCAGCGCGCAGCTGGAGCGGATGTTGACGTTTCTCCGCTCGGTACGCGGGCGCGACGGTGCGCCCTACTCGATCGACCTGCTCCCGGCCGGCGACAGTGACGGCGGGCTGCAACTGGGCATCGGCCACCCCGACCGCGCGTTCGTGCTCGCCCTCGACGGCGACGGCGGCTTCGGGCTGCAGTCCGATGTGGAGCCCTGGCCGGAACCGATCACCTTCGACTGCGGCCCGATCGTGCTCGACTTCAAGCCCGAGTGGACCCGGGTCAGGCCGTCCACGGCGATCCGCGCCGCACACGAGTACGTCGGCACCGGGGCCCGCCCGACCTGCCTACGCTTCGACCCGAACGCCTGACCTCACGCATTCGGGGGAAGATCCGGCGTGACCGGGCGCAGCCGCCCGATCGTCTGTACGGTCGGATGACATGGCGCCCGGCAGAGCACCGCTACCGTCGGAATGGATGTCCAGCCCCGGCCGTACCCGCCGCATCCTGGCCAGCGTCGCGGTGCTGACGCTGGCCGCGGCGTTGTGCGGCTGCGCCGACGTGAGCGACGACTCCGGCCCGTCCGGCTCCGGCAACGGGTCGGCCGACCCGTCCGGATCTGCACCGCACCCGGCCGCTGTCGCGCCGTCCGGCGCGTCCGGTGGCTGGACGTTGACCGTCTACTACACGGCGGTCGAGAAATACCACACCGGAAAAGCGACCGCGGTCACCGGCTGCCCGACCATCAACTGCTCCCGTGGCCGGGCCGATCTCGGGACGTACCCGGAGGACTTTGTCACGGCGGTGCACGACGAGGGTACCGGCCGGACCAACGCCGGCAGCTACCTCAACTGGTCGTCCGACACCGGGTACTGGCTGGACTCCGCGCCGCGGGACAGCGCCAGTCGCCCGCTGCGCCCGTTCGAGTCCGCCGCGGCGGACGCCACGGTACTGCCGGACGGCGCGCGCTTCACGGTCCTGGAGTGCGGGCACGACTCCGACCGCGCACCGATCGACCCGGCGGTCTGCGCCAAGCTGCGCTCGTCGCGCTGGATGGTGACCGACGAGTTCACCCCGGGGCTGGGCGGTCCGCACCACATCGACCTTTACCTCGGCGAGGAGACCGGGCCAGGCTTCACCGACGGCCCCTGGTACACCACCGGAGTCGACGCCCGACTGCAGTTCGGCTGAGCCCGCCCACCAAAGCTCGGCTGAGCCCGCCCAGGAAGGCTCGGCTGAGCCCGCCCAGGAAGGCTCGGCTGAGCCCGCCCAGGAAGGCTCGGCTGAGCCCGCCCACGAAACATCACGGCCGGCGCGGCCCCGTCGCGACGACGTCGCCTTTCGCCGAACCAGGGGCGAGGATTCGACCATGAGTCTGCCCGAGCTGTACCTGATGCTGCTGGCCGGCGGCGTGGTGATGCTGCTGAGCATCGCCGCGGCGCGGCTGGCGGACACCGTCGGGTTGCCGGTGCTGCTGGCGTTCCTGGCCGTCGGGCTGTTCCTCGGCCCGGACGGGCTGGGCCTGCGCTTCGATGACGTCGGGGCCACCCAGGCGCTGGGTACCGCGGCGCTCGCCGTGATCCTGGTCGACGGTGGGCTGAGTACCCGGCTCGCCGTGGTCCGGCCGGTCCTCGTCCCAGCGGCGGTGCTCGCCACGGTCGGCGTCGGTGTCAGCGTCGGCGTCACCGCGCTCGCCGCGAGGTTCCTGCTCGGCACCTCGTGGCAGCTGGCGGTGCTGCTCGGCGCGATCGTGTCATCCACCGACGCGGCTGCGGTCTTCTCCGTACTGCGGGCGCTACCGCTGCCCCGCCGGCTGACCGGCCTGCTCGAGGCCGAGTCGGGCTTCAACGACGCCCCGACCGTGATCCTGGTGGTCGCCCTCAGCGTCGGCCACCTCGATCACCTCGCCCCGCTGACGCTCGCCGGCCGACTGGGCTACGAACTCGCCGCCGGAGCGGCCATCGGGCTCGCCGCCGGCTCCGCCGGGGTGTGGCTGCTGCGTCGGCTCTCGCTGCCGGCATCGGGGTTGTACCCGATCGCGACGCTCTCCTGTGGTGTCATTGCCTTTGCTGGTGCCGGAGCGGCCCACGCCAGCGGGTTCCTCGCCGCGTACCTCGCCGGTCTGGTCCTGGGCAACGCCGGCCTGCCCCACCGGCGCGCCACCCGGTCGGTCGCCGAAGGGCTCGGCTGGATCGCGCAGATCAGCGTCTTCGTGATGCTGGGCCTGCTCGCCACCCCCCACGAACTGCCGCGCAGCATCGTTCCCGCGCTCGCGCTGGGCCTGGTCCTGCTACTGCTCGCCCGCCCGCTGTCGGTACTGGCCAGTCTCGTCCCGTTCCGGATCCCGTGGCGCGAACAGGCACTGCTCTGCTGGGCGGGGATGCGCGGCGCCGTGCCGATCGTGCTCGCCACCATCCCGGTCGTCAACGGGGTACCCGGCAGTGGCGGCCTGCTCAACCTGGTCTTCGTCCTCGTGATCGTCTTCACCGCGCTGCAGGGCCCGCTGCTGCCCAAACTCGCCGGCTGGCTCCGGCTGACTCCCGAGCACACCGGGCACGACCTGCAGGTCGACGTCGCGCCGCTGGACACGATGGCAGCCGACCTGCTCCAGCTCTCGGTCGAGCCCGGCTCCCGGTTGCACGGCGTGGAGATCTTCGAGCTGGCACTCCCCCCGCCCAGCGTGGTCACGCTCATCGTGCGCCATGGTGAGGCGCTGGTACCGGAGCGGACCACCCGCCTGCTGCACGGCGACCAGCTCCTCGTGGTCACCACGATCACGTCGAGGGACGCCACCGAACGCCGACTGCGCGCGGTGGCCCGGGCCGGACGACTGGCCGCCTGGCGCGGCGAGACCGGCGACCCGGCAGGCCCGGCCCGCCAGCCCTAGCCGCCCTGTCCACTGTGGATAGTGGGCCGGATTCCGATGACGACGGTGGCGTTGTGTTCCTGGGAGCCGACCACCCGCGGGATCAGCCCGTTGCCGGCGAAGGCTTCGACGAGCTGCGGCGCCTGACGCTGGCTCGTCTCGACCAGGAGGTGGCCGCCCGGTGCCAGCCATCGTGGCGCCGCTGCGATCACCCGCCGCACGACGTCCAGCCCGTCCGCGCCACCGTCGAGCGCCACCCGCGGCTCGTGCACGCGGGCCTCCGAGGGCAGCAGCCCGATCGCCTCGGTGGGTACATAGGGTGCGTTGGCGACGAGGACGTCGACGCGGCCCCGCAGCGTAGCGGGCAGCGGCTGGTAGAGGTCACCTTCGTACACCTGGGCGCTCGCGACGTTGCGGCGGGCGCAGCGCACTGCGGCCGGGTCGATGTCGACGGCGTACAACTCGACCCGGTGCAGGGCCGCGACCAGCGCGGCGCCCACCGCTCCCGAGCCGCAGCACAGGTCGACGATGACAACTCGCGGCCGGGCGACGGGCTGCCGGGTAAGGGCCTGGCCGGCGGGGCTGACGGCCGGACCGGCGAGGGCCACCGCCTGGCGGACGAGGAACTCGGTACGGCGGCGGGGTACGAAGACTCCGGGGTCCACGGCTATCCGCAGGCCGCAGAACTCCGCCCAGCCGAGGACGTGTTCGAGGGGCAGGCCGGCGGCTCGCTGGTCCACCATGGCGGCGAGGTCGGCCGGCGTCCGGGCCGCGGAGATGAGCAACCGCGCCTCGTCCTCGGCGAAGACACAGCCGGCGGCCCGAAGCCTGGTGACGATGACGGATCGAGAGCGGGATGACGGGAAAGCTGACATGAGAGCCTTTCGGAATGCCGAAGGGAGCTCTCTCGGTCACCTATGCCGGGTGGACCGCGTGGCCGTGAGGTGAGAGCACCCGGCCTGATCTGGCGGTAATGGATCTCACCTCCTTGGGATGTCCAGTGCTGGAACCGCGACACTACCTGATCCGGACCTGACGGCGGCGGACAGGGGCGAATCATTCGTCCTGTCGTCCTCCGGGCGGATCAGAGACTCTTCAGGGACTCAACCAGGTCGATGTACTGCTGCATGGCGTCCTCGGTACTGACGCCCTTGACCGCAGCCCAGGCGTCATACTTCGCCCGACCCACGATGTTCGTGAGGCCTGGACGCGATCCAGTCACATCACCGGCTCCGGCTTGCTTGAACAGGCCGTACATCCTGAGCTTCACCTCATTGCCGGGCGCCTCGGACAGATTCATCGCCTCGGCCGCAGCAGTGTCAAACCTCGTCTTCAGGTCACTCATGATTGCAGCTCCTTACGCAGGTCGACTACCAGATGAATTGCAGCGTGCCACGACAGACCGCCGAGCCCTCTCCTCGTGCCGCGAACGGCGCGAAGGCTCGGATGGCTCACGGAGCAGCCGGCGACGTTATTCTGCCCCCCGCTTGCTTGTCATCAGGCGGCAGCGTCGGTCGGGGGGTCTTCGCCATCGACATCGTCGACGAGGCGCTCGACCGCACCGGCCAGCCGCCGGTTGATGTCGACGATGCGGGACTGCCCCGCGGCCTCGGCGCTGGCCGCGACCTCACGCGTGCGGGCGAGCGTGTCGGCGTGGACCGGCAGGAAACGCCGCTCGGTGTGGAAGTCCTGGCAGGAGTAGCAGCCGACGGCTGCGGTGTTCATGCAGGGCTGGTCGGCGCGCCGGGCGCACCAGCCGCCCGCCACCGCCTGCAGCGGCCGCCGGGCGCACCCGGCCGGGGACACGGCGGCGGCCCCGACCGGGGTGGCCACGGTGAACGCGACCAGGACCGGCGCATCGTCGGACCCGGCGACCAGACGCAGCACCGTGTCGGCGTGCAGCCGTTCGGCCAGCAGCGCGGCCATCGCCTCGGCGGCGCCGTCGGCGACGGTGAGCACCGGAACCTCACCGGCCTCCAGCAACTCGGCGACCAGGTCCAGGTCCGGACCGAAGAGAGGATCGGCCAGCAGGGCGACGAACCGGGACCGGGGCCTGCGCGCCCGCAACGCCCGCATCAGCTGTTGGCACCGGTCCATCGTGTTGACACCGTCGACGACCAGCACCGCCTCGTGCTCGCCCAGCAGCCCGTCCATCAGATCGATCGCGGCGGCGCGAGCCGCTGGCCGGCGATGCGGCACACGTCCATCCACCCATCGGCGGACAGGGCCTCAACCTGGGCGTTCAGGACGCATTCCACCTCGGCTGGAAGCTGGCCGCACAGATCCGCGGCTGGGCGCCGGAAACACTGCTGGACACCTACCAGGCCGAACGTCATCCGATCGCCGAGGACGTGCTGGACAACACCCGCGCCCAGATGGAACTGCTGTCCACCGAACCGGGCCCGCACGCCATGCGCCGGCTGCTCACCGAACTGATGGACTTCGACGAGGTGAACCGCTATCTGATCGAGAAGATCACCGCGATCGGCATCCGCTACGACGCAGGCGTTGGCCTCGACCTGCTCGGCCGCCGCCTGCGCGACATCGACGTGAAACAGGGCCACCTCTACGGTCTGCTGCATCGCGGCCGCGGCCTGCTGCTGGACCGCACCGAACGCCTGACCGTCGGCGGCTGGTCAGACCGGGTCGATTACCTCGCGGATCCCACTGCGGTACTGGATGTTCCGTGCGTCCTGCTACGCCCCGACGGCCACGTCGCCTGGATCGGCGACGATCAGCAGGACCTGGACGACCACCTCTCCCGCTGGTTCGGCAACTCGGGCGAGCTGACCGTCGGCAAGATCTAGCCCGTCCCTTCGCATCGGCGCAAGGTCGCCGTTCGACCGCCCTGGTGATGAGGTCAACTGCGCGGGCAGTCTCGCCGCACCACGTTGGCCTCACCACACCGCGACCGCCGCGCGCAGCGCCAGGCCCAGACCGACGCAGACCACCAGGCCGGCGGTCGCTGTCGAGGCGATGGCGGGTACCCGCGCCGCCAAGCGCCCCAGGCGTGCCGCCAGCTGACTGTGTTCCGCCACCCGGGTGACCCGACGTTGTACCGCGAGGAGCAGCAGCCCAGCCCCGGTCAGCGTGGCCGCCATGCCGAGGCCGTACGCCACGACGAGCAGCACTCCGAAGCCGGTCCGCCCCAGCGCCACCGCGCCCAACAGCACTACGAGCGCAGACGGGCTCGGTACCAGGCCACCGGCGAGCCCGATTCCCGCGAGCCCGAGCCGCCGGCTCGCCCGGCGCGGCCGCTGCCCGTGGTCATGCCCGTGGTCATGCCCGTGGTCATGCCCGTGGTCATGCACATGGTCATGCACATGGTCATGCACATGGTCATGGTCGTGGTCGTGGTCGTTCGCATGGTCATGCCCGTGGTCGTGGTCGTGGTCGTGGTCGTGCGCATGGTCATGCCCGTGTTCGTGGTCATGCCGACGACCGTGGTCGTGGTGGTGTCCACTGTGGAGGTGGCCCGGGTGGCGGCCCCGGACCGCGCTGACCAGCATGCCCGCCCCCACCGCGATGACCAGTACTCCGCTGACGAGGCCCAGGTAGCCGAGGAGCCGGTCACCGGCGAGTGCCGCCGAGGTACTGAGCAGCGCGCCGACCACGAGTACTCCGCCGGTGTGGGTCAACGTGACCGTGGCGCCGACGGCCACCGCGTCGCGGATCCGTCCGCGCCGGCCGGCCAGGTACGCGGCCAGCACGGTCTTGCCATGGCCGGGGAGTACGGCGTGGCCGGCGCCCAACAGCAGCGCGGCGAGGACAGCAAGAACAGCCACCAACGGGGTGAGCACCGCTGAACCGGCGAGTTGCTGGAACTTCCGCTCAGCGACCGCAGTCCACCGCGACACCGGATCCGCCGTCGGATTGCTGGCGGCCGGCGCGGCACCGGCAGCCCCCGCCCCGGGCTGCACCCGCAGCCGAGCGGTACGCACGTCCGGCGCCGAGGAGAGCAGGTCCGCCGGGTACTGCCGCAGCCCCCCGCTGACGCTCGTGCCCGGCAGCGACGAGTCGACCAGGCGCACGCCGTCGCCGACGGCGGTCATCTCCCGCCAGCCGACCCGGTCGGTGCGGTAATGGTTGGCGATGGCGACCTCGGCCGGTCCGGCCCCGAGAGCCGCGCTGGCGCGCAGGGTGCAGTTGAGCCGGCTGGTCGGCAGGCCACCGCTGCCGGGGCCGTCGGCGTACCCGGGGTCGTTCACTGTCCATACCAGACGGTTGGCGCCGACGTGTACCTCGTACCCGACGGCCACCTGCGCACAGGACGTGGCCGCGTACCCTGCCCGCTCCGCGTCGTTCAGGGTGCCGTCCCCGTCGGTGTCCACTGTGGACCGTTCCTGCAGGGTGGGCAGCTCAGCGGTGTCCACCACCACGGTCACCTCGACAGAGTCCGTGCGCAGCATGAATCCGGCGTACTGGTTGACCGACAGGTTGCCCAGCGGATGGGCGCTGGCCGGACTGGCCGGTGCGGCGAGGACACCGAGCAGCGCCAGCGGCGCGGCAGCGAGCAGGAGCAGCCAGCGCTGCGCTGCCGGCCGTGCCGCCCGCGCGATCGTGCGCCGCGCCGCCCGCGGTGCCGTGCGCACCGCCCGCGGTGCCGTCCGCGCCGCCCGCCCGATCGTGCGCCGCGGGGCCGTGCGCGCCGAGAGCCGCGCCGCGCTCATGCCGCACCTGCCTCGGCGAGCAGCCGGCGGGCCACCGGCGCGTCGACGGGCGAGAAGTACGGGTTGGTGGCCAGCGCCCGGGCCAGCTCGGCATGGGCCGCCTCGCGCTGGCCGAGCGCCAGTTCGATCGCCCCGAGGTGATACGCGTAGCCAGCCGAGCGGGCCCCGGTGACAGTGGCGCGCTGGGCGTACGGCAACGCCTCGGTGTCGCGGCCGGCCAGGTGCAGTGCCCAGGCCAGCGCATCGGCGACGTCGGCGTGCTGGCGACGGTCCCATTCGCCCTGCGCGGCGCTCACTGCGACCGCGGGCTGGCCGAGCGCCACGGCGAGCGCGGCGCTGGTGAGCCCGTCGGTGCCGCCGTTGGCGGTGAACAGCTGCTGCGCCGCCCCGGCGAGTCGCAGCTGGGCGTCGGCGTCGGCGGCCCGCCCGGCAACCCGGAGCAGCTCGGCGTACTCGATCAGGTACCCGGGCGTGGGGGTACGCCGGGTCAGGTCGGCGTAGCCGTCGAGTGCGGCGTCGAGGTGGCCCGCGGCCGTAGCGACCCGGGCCGTGCCGCGCAGCGCGGACAGCGACGACGGGTCGGCGGCCCGCGCGGCGGAGTACTGCCGGTCGGCTTCCGCCAGATCGCCGGTGGCGAAGGCCAGCTCGCCCAGCTGGGCCCGGCAGAACGCGGCGTCACGCGGGTCGGCGGCCGCCTGCGCCGCCCGGCGCATCAGGTCGGTCGCCTCGTCCAGCCGGCCATGCTGCTCCAGGTCGTAGGAGGCACGGGCGTACGCCGGCAGCCCCGGACGCAGGTCGAGCATCCGCTGCACCGCGTCGGTCGCCGCCGCGGCGTCGCCGAGCTGGGTCTGCGCGTCGGCCAGCACGCCGTACGCGTCGGCGTCGTAACCGTTGCCCGCCAAGGCCGCCAGCGCGTACTGCCGCGCGCCGGTGAAGTCGTGCCGGGCATTGGCCAGCGCGCCGAGGACCACGAGCGCGTCGGGGTTTGCGTCCGGGCGCAGCGCCAACGACCGGTCCGCGGCACCCTGCGCCTTCGGGTAGTACGTCGGGTCGGCGGTGATCCGGGCCCACTCCAGGTACGCCGAGCCGAGCCCGGCCCAGGTCGTCCAGTCGCCGGGCACCGCACGCAACCGCTGCTGGTCCCGGCTGATCGTGGCGGCGAGCCGGTCGTTCGGCCCCGCCGGTACGGCCACTGTCGACTGTGGACCGCCAACCGGGGCTGTACCCCGCCCGCCCAGCGCGCCGCCCACCAGCAGCAGCCCGAGCGCAGTCGACACCACCACGCCCAGCGCGAACGTGGGTCGCGCCCAGCGGCGCCATGGTCGTCGGATCCGTGCACGCATGGTCAGCCTCCACGGGCTCGGAGGTGGCGTGCCGCGCGCTT
>Ga0209515_10003727_pt1 | contig 21321 bp, 21 predicted proteins | sample Subgroupgradi54m_FD_187454 | JGI IMG/M metagenome (GOLD analysis project Ga0209515, IMG submission 187454) | Subsurface groundwater microbial communities from S. Glens Falls, New York, USA - GMW60B uncontaminated upgradient, 5.4 m (SPAdes)... ... | reverse complement strand
ATTGGCATTGTGTGACTGCCGGATCGCCGCCCAAAGTTTTCTTGCATATGGACGCGCCGCTTAAATCCTATGACGACGAAGTCGCCAGTTTTATTCGTAGCGGAAGCGTTTGGTATGAGAGTTTGTACTCTCGTTAGTCTGTAGACCTACTGCATAATGATTTCTCTGCTGCAATTTCCAGGTTTCGGCTGCGACTTTGTAAAAATTATTCGACATATACGCCGTATATGCTTCATAATTTTTCCTTCGTCTCGCTCGAAATCTGAAAATTTCGCTACGAGAATCATTACGCAGTAGGTCTTGTGTTTGAAAAAAGAAAAAAGACCACAAGTGCGGTCTTTTTTATATTTCCTAGCGAATCCTAATATGAAAGTCTGCTTTCATATTAGGTGAGCGACGGAAATTCGAGCGATTTACGTTTCGCGAAGTCGCTTGAATTTTGGATGAGTCTGGTCCGGAGAGATACCTTTCCTTATATATAAATGTTCTATATAGTACCATATACACTAATCTTCTATCTATGTGCGGAATCATCGGTTATATAGGGAAAAAACAAGCGCTTCCCGTCGTATTCGAAGGGCTTACTCGTATGGAGTACCGCGGATATGATTCCGCGGGTGTTGCGATTTTATCGCCCCGTGGGATATTCTCTCAAAAAGCAGTCGGGAGAATTATGGAGCTTGGAAAAAAATTGGAAGGCTCTCACGACGTTGTCGGCAGTCTTGGCATTGGACATACGCGCTGGGCAACGCACGGAGGAGTGACGGAGGTCAATGCACACCCGCACACAGATTGCACCAAGAAGATTTGGGTATGCCACAACGGTATTATTGAAAATTATCGCGAGCTTCGCGGCGCATTGCAAACGCAAGGACATATATTTGATTCGGAAACCGACACGGAAGTTCTGGGCCATTTGATCGAGGAAGAACAAAAACAAAGAAAGTGTTCTTTTGAGGAAGCGGTTCGTCTGTCTTTGCATAAAGTGGAGGGTACGTATGGGATCGTAACTATTCATGCCGATGACCCGGATACATTAATTGCTGCGCGCAACTTCAGCCCGCTTTTATTTGGCATTGGCAAAGATGAATATGTGGTGGCATCGGACGCATCGGCAGTACTTGCCTATACCCGCCAGATCGTATATCTCGATGACGGAGAGATGGCGGTACTTAAACGCGACGGTCATTGTGTAACTGATCTGAAAAGTAATATTCGCGCCAAAGAACCGCAGTTTATCGAGTGGTCTTCGGAGCAGGCGCAGAAGCAGGGGTATCCGCACTTCATGCTCAAAGAAATTCATGAATGTCCGGATGCGATCGAGAACTCAATTAGGGGCAGGCTTATGGTGGAAGAGGGATGTGCAAGATTGGGAGGTCTGGGCGAAGTGCTTGAAGATCTGCGTGAGGTAGAAGGCCTCGTGATCTCGGGTTGCGGAACGGCATATCTTGCGGGGCGCGTGGGTGAATACATGCTAGAGGAATATGCGGGCATTCCGGTGGATGTTGATCTGGCATCCGAGTTTCGTTATCGTAAGCCGGTATTTCGCAAGGGCGATGTCATGCTCGGTATCTCACAGTCAGGCGAGACGGCAGATACATTGGCAGCGCTTCGCGAGGGAAGAGAGAAGGGCGTGCTCACGCTTGGTATTGTAAACGTAGTGGGATCTACCATGGCGCGAGAAACCGATGCGGGCGTGTATCAGCACATCGGCCCTGAAATCGGCGTTGCTTCCACAAAAGCTTTTGTCTCGCAGCTGGGAGTTTTAACGCTTCTCACTCTTCTGCTTGGACGCCAGCGCGATATGTCTCTGGTAACCGGTCAGCGCATTGCATCAGAACTTAAGCGTATTCCCGATTTGATGCGATCTGTTCTTGCTCAAGAAAAAGAAATAAAAGCAATCGCTGAAAAATACGGACACTATAAAAACTTTTTCTTTCTTGGGAGAAAATATAATCTTCCGGTGGCTTTGGAGGGCGCATTGAAGCTTAAAGAAATTTCCTATGTGCATGCCGAAGGATACGGCGCAGGGGAGCTGAAGCACGGGCCGATTGCCATGATCGATGGAGAGATGCCGTCGATCTGTATCGTGCCCCAAGACTCGGTATATGAAAAAATGCTGTCCAATATCCAGGAAATTAAAGCGCGCCGCGGTCCGGTGCTTGCCATTGCCACCGAGGGAGACGAGAAGGTGAAATTGATCGCTGATGACGTGATCTATGTGCCCAAGACACTCGAGATGCTAACCCCCCTTCTTACGGTGCTTCCGTTGCAGCTTTTTGCATATTACTTCGGCGTAGCAAAAGGATATGACGTAGACAAGCCGCGCAACTTAGCAAAGTCGGTAACGGTAGAATAATTATATGAGACATCAAGGGAAAGAAAGAAAAGAAGTAACAAAAATGTCAGGCAGTCTGATGGCTGTATTTGATTTTGACGGCGTGCTGTTCGATGATAAGCGATTCAAAAAAGATTATGAATCGCTTTTTGCCCGTGCGGGTATTTCAGGGGAATTTTATAAAAAGACCTATGATCAGGCAAAGAAAAAAGGATATTATGATCCGCGCGTTCATGTGAAGGTTGCGGCTCACGGCAAGGCGACCGGATCAGTAATGGAGAAGCATTTATATGCAAGGCTTTTGGAGTTTACGAGAAAAACGGGCAATTATATTTTTCCTGATGTAAAAGAATTTCTTACGTATCTCGGAGAACAACGTATTCGAACGATTCTTTTGAGTACGGGAGATCCGGTTTTCCAAAATCAAAAAATAACGAAAAGCGGAGTCTCGAATTTGTTTGACCAGATTATTATTATTCCCGACACATCCAAAGTTTCCGCACTGCATGCGTGGATAAAAAAAGAGCAGCCGTTGAGCACGGTATTTATTGACGACAAGAAAGGAGTACTGGAAGAAGTGAAAAGATCACTTTCGAGTGTATATGTGGTACAGATGCGCCGTGAGTCAACGATGCCCGCCGCATGGCATATTGACGGTGCTGTCCATGATTTTGCGGGACTCAAAGAGTTTATAGATGACTGGAAAAAAGAGCACTCTGGGTAATAACAAACAGCCACCGATTTCTTGGCGGTTGTTTTATTTCTCTTGCGATTGAGGAGAAAAAACGCTACGCTGACGTGGTGAAAATTATCGTAACTGTTAAACCGAACGCAAAGAAAGATCATATTGAAGCAGTGAGTCAGGGTGAGTTTGTCGCGCGTATTAAGGCTGCCCCTGTGGACGGAAAGGCCAATGACGCGCTCATTAAATTGTTCGCGGATCATTTTGATATTGCTCGCAGCCGGATAAAAATAGTGTCCGGTTTATCTTTTCGTAAGAAAATAGTTGATATCAAATAGTATGGAAGTAATTGTATTGGAACAAAATCAGGAACAGGTTCTTGAGAAAGCCGAAGCGGCGATCAGGCGAGGAATGCTGATCGCAGTGCCCACCGATACGGTGTATGGCATTATTGGCGACGGCACAAATAAAGATGTGATTAAGGCGCTTTATGCATTGAAACAACGCCCGGAAGAAAAAAGATTTCCGGTATTCGTAAAAGATATCGCAATGGCGCGATGGTTCGCGTATGTTTCCGACGCGAAAGCAAATTTTCTTACGCGCGTATGGCCTGGCGCGGTGAGCGTGGTATTTCACCATAAAGAAAAATTGCCCAAGAGCGTGACAGCCGGAAGCGATACAGTAGCACTTCGCGTACCCAATCATTCTTTTCTTTTGGCGCTCCTTACGCGTCTTGATATTCCGCTTGTGCAAAGCTCCGCGAATCTTTCCGGTATGCCGCCGGCAATGACTGCCGAGCAGGTGCTTGCGTCGTTTGAGAAGCAAAAACAAAAGCCCAGTCTGTTTATCGACGGAGGCGAGACTCCGGGAATTCCGTCGAGTATCATTGATTTGACTACGAATAACGCACGCCTGATCCGTGGAGGTCCTATGAATAAGAAAAATTTTGCTCTTTTGGTGAAGGAACTGTCCGAGGCGGGACTATAGAGCTGTGCACAAAAGGGGGAAAACTTTATGTTGCTCAAAAAAGCGGCGCTGGGTATGATAATCCAAACATAAGGACTTATTTTTTAGTCTAAATCTATGCTACTTTCTCGCAACGCAATCATACGGCAGATGAAGGAGGGTAATATTATTATTGACCCTTTTGACGAGCGTAAATTAAAGACGACAAGTTATGATGTGACGCTTGGTGATTTTTTTTGGCGCGAGCAGCATCCCGAGGGCAGGGCAACGGTGCATAATGTATACGACGAAGCATCAACCAAAAATGTCTGGCGCGGACCGTATGAGTCCGAACATGCGGGGATGATCATGGAGCGTCTGCAGGCCAATTTAAAAAATATAAAACCAAGTGATAAAATCATCCTGCTTCGTCCCGGGGAAACGATCTTAGGACATACCCAAGAGTTTATTGGCGGACGCCACAAGATCGTGACGAAAATGTATGCACGGTCTTCTATGGGAAGAAACTTCGTGGAAGTCTGCAAAGATGCGGGATGGGGGGATGTCGGATATTTTAATCGCTGGACAATGGAAATCACGAATAACTCCCAGTACTTTACGATTCCGCTTGTCGTGGGACGGCGTATTGGACAGATTGTGTTTTATGAGGTAGAGCCTCTTACCGATGCGCCGGATTATGTGGGTGAAGGCGGCAAGTATCAGCGATCACAGAATTTGCAGGAGCTTCAGCAGACATGGAGTCCGTATCAGATGATTCCGCAGATGCACAGGGATTGGGAAATCAATAGCGAATAAAAAATATAAGCGCCGTCATGGCGCTTGAATTTCCGTCGCTCGCCCATCACGTAAGTAAAACTTCCGTGTGGGCTCGCTAGGAAATATAAAACAGTAACGCACGTTTTGCTTTTCCTGCTCTACGTTTTACACTGTATATATGAAATATCTTCTTAAGACTGATAAAGAGATAACAAATCTTATCAAAGCGGAGACCAAACGTCAGCAGGAGACGCTTGATTTGATTCCGTCGGAGAATATTGTATCGCGTGCCGTACTCGAAGCGCTTGGATCTCCGTTGACGAATAAATACTCCGAAGGATACGCAGGGAAGCGTTACTATGCAGGCAACGAAGTGATAGATAGTGTGGAGGTGATCGCTCAAGATCGGGCGCGGGATGTATTTCATTTGGGTAAAGACTGGCATGTGAATGTGCAGCCGTATTCCGGATCCCCAGCGAATTTGGCGGTGTATGTGGGACTGCTTAAACCCGGTGAAAAAATAATGGGTATGTCATTGCCATTTGGCGGGCATCTTACTCATGGATGGAAGGTGAGTGTTACGGGTAAATTCTATACCGCCGTGCAGTATACGCTTACGCGCGAAGGGTATTTAGACTATGACGAGATTGAGAAACTTGCGAAAAAAGAAAAACCCCAGATCATTGTAGCGGGTGCGACGGCATATCCGCGCATAATTGATTTTGAAAAATTCGCAAAAATTGCGCATGAGGTCGGAGCCTACTTAATGGTGGATATGGCTCATATCGCAGGACTTATTGCCGCAGGCGCTCATCCTTCTCCATTTCCCCATGCTGATATCGTGACTACCACCACGCATAAAACATTGCGCGGGCCGCGAGGAGCGATGATCTTTGCAAATCGCAATTCAAAGATTGCAAAAGATAAGGGAGTGGATATTGCAGCTGCTATTGATAAGGCGGTATTTCCGGGACTCCAAGGCGGTCCGCATGATAATCAGACCGCAGCGATTGCGGTCGCATTGCATGAAGCTAAAAAACCCGCATTTAAAAAATACGGACATCAGATCGTGAAAAATGCGCGCGCATTAGCTCATGCTCTTGAGAAGCTCGACTTTGAACTTGTGTCCGGCGGTACGGATAATCATTTGCTTCTCATTGACCTCACGAATTTAGGAATGTCAGGCAGGGAAGGACAGGATAGGCTTGAAGCGGTTGGTATTATTGTAAATCGCAATACCATTCCGTATGATACGCGCTCTCCCTTTGATCCGTCAGGCATACGCCTTGGTACGCCCGCGCTCACCACGCGCGGCATGAAAGAGCGGGAAATGAAGATGGTTGCGGGATTTATCCATGAGGCATTGACGATGCAGACACCGGCAGTTACGAAGAAAAAAGTGATTGCATTGTGCAAGAAATTTAAATTGGATTATTAGTACGAAGATTAAAAACACTTGAGGTAAGCTTAGGTGTTTTTTGTATGCGACGTAACATTGACATAGTGTATTTATTACTGTAAGTAATAAATAGCTGATCGAAGGATATTTCATGTTCAAAGGGAGAAGGAAATATGGCTCTGGTATCATGGATGTTTAGAATCGTCCTCTTTTTAGCCTACCTTGCTGTGCTAGTGATAACAGGCAGTGCTGCAGTGGCGGTAGCAAAGGGGCCGCATCCGTTGGCGCAGTTCGATCTGTATGTGTTTAGTGCTGCGTTCATGGCACTTGTTTCTCTGGGGCTTAATGTGGCTAGAAACAGCATCCAGAAGTCACCGGAGCGTATCGACTGGTTTCGCACGGTAAGTCGATCTGTTTTTTACGCATTGTTTTTTCTGTTCCTTTTTGCGGTGGCGTTGATGGGATATGGGATAGTAAAGTTCTTGGGACTCCTGCCCGCATTCAATCTATTCATGGTGATAGCGGGTTACCTGACTGTTACTGCGCTGGGAACAAAGTTTTTTATTACTATGCTTCAAAGGGCGTAGTGAAAAAGGAAGCTCTTGTGAGCTTCCTTTTATAATAGAAAAAATTGACGAAAGGCATTTTTTGTTTTATTCTGTATATATAGTAACACTGAAAATCAATGGAAATTCTTGACGGAAAAAAACTTTCACAGCGCATTATTAGCAAGCTCAAAGAAGAGGTGGCAGGAATGGCAAAACCTTTGCGGCTTGCGGTCGTGGTGGTGGGCAATGATCCGGTGGTGCAGAAATTTATTACCCGCAAGCGAAAAGCCGCCGAGGAGATCGGTATTGATTTTCGCGTATATCCGTTTGAAGAAACAGTGTCAGCCAATGAGCTGCGCGCCCGCGTAGCGGAAATTGTACATGAGGAGAAGAATACAGGCGTTGTCATCCAGCTACCGCTTCCGTCTCACATTGGCAAACAGCATATTCTTAATGCTGTAACTCCGGAGAAAGACGTGGATGTATTATCTGCACGCGCAGTAGGCAATGTCATGGTGGGTAAAAATCCGGTTATCTCTCCGGTGGCGGGCGCGGTAAAGGCATTGCTTGAAGAGTATAGGATCGAATATAAGGGCAAGCGCATTGTGATATTGGGTGCGGGCGCGTTGGTGGGTAAGCCCATCGCTCTGTGGCTTTTGAGCGAGAGCGCCGGTTTTTCGGTGGTAAATCTCGAGACTCCCAATGCGCCGGAACTTCTCAAAGAGGCTGATATTATCATTTCAGGTATTGGCAAACCCGGATTCATCACTGGCGAAATGGTGAAAGAAGGAGTGGTGATGGTTGATGCAGGTACATCGGAATCTAACGGCAAACTTACGGGAGATGTTGATTTTAAAACAGTGAGCAAGAAGGCGTCATTTATCACGCCCGTCCCCGGAGGCGTGGGACCCATGACTGTTGCAATGCTTTTGCATAATGTCGTAGAACTCGGAAAGAGGCAGAAATAAAAAAATATCCCATGCATGGGATATTTTTAATGGTGTCTTTATTGTTCCTTCGCAATACCACGGGCGTAAGCCCGTGGAAGTTTACTCGCTAATGGAATCAACAAACTTTTTAATCGGAGGCGTGAGAACGCTGGCTACGACCATACCGAGGGGTAGTTGGCCGATATAGGAGACCATCCACTTTTGAAAGAAGTTATCCACGAAGCCAAGGTTGAGCCAAGTAATGACGAATGACATAATCAAGCCCCCGCAAAGACCGAAAAGTACGCCCATGAGCATACCAGAATATTTTTTAGGGATTTTTCTCATAGTTTATGTAGTTCGTGCAGTCTTGAGTGCGCTTACCCACCAGCCCAACTCTTTTAGCTGTTTTCCAATATCTCCACTGATAAATTCAGGTTTTGGGATGCCGCTCTCGTCAATCGCATTAAAGATGTTACGGATAAGAATATGATTCATGGTATTGGCGACACTCGCGACTTTTAATTCCGCCAGCACTGGGATCAAGTGTTCGATCGCGCGACTTCCGCCCACAGCTCCACCATACCCGACAAATGCGGCAGCTTTGTAGTTCCATTCAGAAAAGATGTAATCTAGAAAATTCTTCAGACTTCCGGGAATAGAATGATTGTATTCGCCCGTAATAAATACAAATCCGTCCGCACTCGCGATTCTATTAGCGAGCTTTTGCTGAACTTCGCCATACTGATGCATCATGGGCGGCATTGCTTGGTGGAAAAGCGGGAGGTCCAGCTCCGCCAGATCGAGTAGCTCAAACTCCATGTCGGGAGCAGCTTTTATCGCTTCTTTTAAATACCAGTCAGCAATTTTTCTGCCAACTCTACCCTCACGAACTGTCCCCACGATAATTAAAATTTTATTCATGTGGTAAGTCTAGCGACTTACATTCTTAGTTGCAAGTACGCACACAAATGTGCTATACTCACCTTATGGTTCGTATAGTTTCTCAATGCAACAAAGAATGCCCGCCGGAAGTGAACGTCATTGATTCAATTTCCGGAAAATGGACGGTCATGATTGTGTTTATGTTGTCGCAAAAATCACGTCGTAATGGCGAGTTGAAGCGCTTGGTAAGTGGTATTTCTCATAAAGTGCTCACTCAAACGCTGAGACGTCTTGAGCGTGATGGTGTGGTCGCAAGGAAAGTGTATCCTGTTGTTCCTCCGCAAGTTGAATATTCTCTCACGCCGCTCGGCACATCATTGGTGGATTTACTTTCAGATTTTCGCATATGGGCGGAGGAACATTATGGGAAAGTAGAAAAGGCGCGTGCGAAGTATGATAGTCGTCCTAAAGAGAAAATAACAGAATTTTTAGAGTAGCAGTCGCTGTGATAAAGGGAAGTCCTCGCCTGTGCGCACTGGGCGCGTACAATAATCCCCGCCGTTTTTATGAATACGGCGAAGCAAAACCAAAATTTTCCTTTCCATTTTTGTCGGCCCCCCGCCGAGGAAAAGGAAATGCAAGGAAAATTTTTGGATTTTGCCCGCGACCGCAGGGAGCGGACGAGGCGCGCCCATTCGCTTCACTACGCAATCCGAGCGTATGATTTTGGTCAAAGCTACCACGCACGCGGAGCGTGCGACATCATTTGTTTTGAAAAAGCCGTTAAGTTCTGTTCTGGTGCCGCGGGAGAGACTTGAACTCTCACAGGGTTTCCCCTACGGGATTTTGAGTCCCGCGTGTCTGCCAATTCCACCACCGCGGCATGATTTATTAATGCTATAACTTCTTCTTATATGCTCTTTTAATCCACTCTTTGCCAATACCTGATTTTAGATATTTTTCTCTTTGGCGCGCTTCGATTCTGGTTTCATATTGTTCTGTGAATATGACTGCAAAGGGACGATAGGGCGCTGTTGTTTTTTCTTTTCCCATCTGGTGTTGGTTGATTCTTCTTTGATGGTCATTCGTTAGTCCGATGTAAATGTAATTACGATTGAGACTTGTAATGGCATAAACGAAGTACATGAGATTATATTTGAGATAGAGATTTTGAGTCCCGCGTGCCTGCCTGTCGGCAGGCAGGTCTGCCAATTCCACCACCGCGGCGTATCAGCATAGTAACGGAAAATAATATAAATTTCAAGCAATAAGGCAATTTTTGAGAAATTGAATTTTGATGGTTTTTGCTATATCATACAGTCAATGGCCCGTATAATTACCGTATGCAATCAGAAGGGTGGAGTGGGGAAATCGACGACCGTACAGAATGTGGCCGCGTTTCTTGCAGCACTCGGAAAGCGGGTGCTGATCGTTGATCTTGATTCGCAGGCAAATACCACGTCGGGCATGGGGCTTTTGCCCAACAGACTGAATAAGACTATATATGATACGCTCATCGGCCGCGCCACGGGAGAGGAGACGATTAGGAAAACCGCTCTTGCTCTGGTGGATATTTTGCCCGCATCCTCTGCGCTTGCGGGAGCCAATATAGAGCTGATTGACATTCCGAATCGCGAGTATAAACTGAAAGAAGTGCTTGATCCTTTAAGGTCGCGCTATGATTTTATTATCATTGATTCGGCGCCCAGCGTAGCCCTCCTCACTATAAATGCGCTTACTGTTGCGGGAAAGATTATCATTCCGGTACAGTGCGAATATTATGCGCTTGAGGGATTGGCAGATTTGCTCCGCACGATTCAGCTGGTTAATTCAAATTTGAAAACGCGAATTTCGGTAATGGGAGCGCTGCTTACGATGTATGACCACAAATCGCGTCTGCATCGCGCAGTTGCCAAAGATATACGGAGGAAATTTCCCGGGTATGTGTTCAGTTCTGTGATACCTCGTAATGTGAGTTTGGCGGAAGCGCCGTCGTTTGGAAAAACCATTTTGCAATATGATCCGTATTCGCACGGCGCAAAAGCATATCGCAAACTTGCGCAGGAAATTTTAAAACTGGAAGAAATAAATAACATAGACATAGGACATAAATAAGATTTTATATTTATACCAATGGACACACCATTAGGAAAAGGACTTGAATCATTGATACCTGACAGACAACCCGGAGATATTCCGGGTGCGTTGTCGTCAATATCTGCAACGGCAGAGGATACTGTTATTGATCCGGCAACAGAACTTCCTCCCGCGCCTGTATTGCTGGAATTACCTCAGCCGGTATCCGCTCCGGAACCTCCGCCTGTGCCTCCGCCTCCGTCAGCTCCGCAGTCGGACATGCCTCACGCAGAGCCGATGTCGTCATCGGCTATTCCCGGTGCAAGGTCATATCAGGATCATTTTGCTTCGCGCAAAACGGACTCTGTATTTTGGATTGAAATAGAAAAAATCGAGCCAAATCCTTTTCAACCGCGCCGTGAATTCGGAGAAGAAGCGCTTAATGATCTGGCGGCATCTATCCGTGAATATGGATTGATACAGCCAATAATGGTTAGCAAAAAAGAAGTAGAAACTCCTACCGGTCTTCGAGTGACGTATGAGCTGATCGCCGGAGAGCGCAGATGGCGTGCGTCAAAGCTCGCAGGCCTTTCGCAGATCCCTGCAGTTATTCGCCGCGGAGTGCCGGATGATCGGCTTAAACTTGAGCTTGCTATTATTGAAAACGTACAGCGCGAAGAGTTGAATGCCATAGAGCGCGCGAAAGCATTTAGGCAATTGATCGATGAGTTTCATTTGGTACAGCGCGAGATCGCGTCGCGCGTAGGAAAATCCCGCGAGATGGTGGCAAATACACTCCGTCTTTTGGCTCTTCCGGCTGATATTCAGCAGGCGATCAATGTGGGACAGATCAGCGAAGGACACGGCCGGGCCGTATTGATGGCAGGTGATGATGTGCAAAAACAATTTGAAGTATATCAGGCAATTGTGAGCGATAGACTAAGCGTGCGCGAAGCGGAAAATCGTGCGCGGCAAGTAGGGGGCAGAACATTCACGCCGCGCAAACGCGCCTCAAAGATAGATGATCCGGAAATGCGCCAATGGCAGAGCAGGCTTCAGGAAGAATTCGGTACCAAAGTGCACCTTCAGCGCATCGGGGAGAGAGGAAAGATCGTAGTCGAGTTTTTTTCCGAAGAAGAGTTGCGCGGACTTTTGCACAAGCTCGTCAAAGATCGTGAGCAAGGCGGGGGAATGATCTAATTTTGCAACAAATAAAAATATCGCTCGCGGGGGCGATATTTTTATATAGTCAGCGCTGAAGGAAGTTCTCGACTGCGTCCCGAAGCGGGACTTCGCTCGAACAATATTCTTCGAGCGAGCAGAAGCGAGTCGAGAAGTTCCTTATTGGAGGATCTTGTAGCTTACTTCGATTAGCCCCTTTACTTCCTTGAGTTTGCCGATGAGTTTTTCGAGATCACTGCGCTGTTTGAGGATTGTATTGATCACGATGATCGGATAGACGCGATGCTTGCTCTCTGTTGCTACTTCTTTCATGTTCACTTTTTGGCGCAAGAAAACGGTTGAGATGTCTCGCATCAGTCCTACGCGGTCATGTACCGAGATGCGGAGTTCTACGTTTTCTCCTCCGCGCTTATCAAAAAGATTCTGTTCCTCTGTTTTCTTGATAAAGGAGTTGATGTGCTGGCGCGCGCTTGCGGTTTTTACAAACGCGATCCAATCGCGGTTTGGTTTTTTATTTTTCTGTGTAATAATTTCTACCACTTCGCGGTTTTTGAGCACATAATCAAGCGCTACCATTTTGCCGTTTACGCGGGCGCCCACCGCGGTGTCGCCGATCTGGCTGTGAATGCGGTATGCCGCGTCCACGATCGTGGCTCCTTCGGGCAGATCAATAACATCGCCTTTGGGGGTGAGTACGAAGATACGGTTTTTGAAGAAATCGATTTTGAGCGCTTCTAGGAATTCATCGGGCTTGTCGAAATCTTTTTGCCATTCGCGCATTTGCTGGATCCAGCCCAAATCTTTTTCCGGCGCAAAAGAGGCGTTTCGTTTGGCATATGCGCTTGATCCTTTTTTCTCCGCATATGCCCAGTGGGCGGCGATACCGTTTTCCGCTTCATCGTGCATTTCTTGCGTACGGATCTGAAACTCCACCGTGCGTCCTTCGGGGCCGAATACCGTTGTGTGCAGCGATCGGTATCCGTTGGGCTTGGGAAGCGAGATGTAATCCTTGACCAGTCCCGGCACTGGCTTCCAGAGTTTATGGACAGCACCGAGCGTGGCGTAGCAGTCTTCCATGTTCTCGACGATAATGCGGATTGCAAGCAAATCGTACACCTTGTCGATTTCCATGTCGTATTTCACCAATTTGCGATAAAGCGAATACGCGTGCTTTGCGCGAGCATCTATGTCAATGAATTTGATATCCTCTTTGGCGAGTTCTTGCGCTACGAGCGGCTTGAGGCGCTCCATATAGTCATGGCGTTCGTTGTAATGCTCGCGCAGATTTTTAGAAAGCCACTCGTATTTGTCGGGATAGACATATTTGAAGGATAAGTCTTCGAGTTGGCCTTTGAGTTCTCCGATACCAAGACGATAGGCCAGCGGTGCATAAATATCCAAGGTTTCAAGGGCAATTCGTTTTTGTTTTTCCGGCGGCAAAAATTCAAGCGTTTCCATATTGTGGAGCCGATCAACAAGTTTGATGAGCACGATGCGGACATCCTCGGCAATAGCCAAGAACATTTTGCGCAAGCTTTCTGCCGAGCGCGCATTGCCGCGGTACCTGACTTTGTCGAGCTTGGTAACGCCCTCCACGAGAAAGGCGACGGTGTCGCCAAAGAGTGATTTTATTTCTTCGATAGGATGCTTGGTATCTTCACATACGTCATGCAGGAGAGCGGCGGCAACGGTCTGGCTATCGAGTCCCATATCGGCAAGGCGAGCGGCAGTTGCCAAAGGATGGACGATGTAGGGCGCTCCGGATTTTCGTTTCTGTCCTTTGTGTGCGCCGTCGGCAAATTCAAATGCACGCGCAATAAGATCCTGCTCTTCCTGCGGACGGCGCTGCTTTTTGATGATGTCGGTAAGTTTTGAGAATCCCATAATGGGAATATTTTACATCGAAAATGACATGAAAGCAAGGAGAACGAACATGAGTTTTAAAAAACCATACTGTCATTGCAAGGACGTTTCAGCAGAAATGCCTACTGGGTGCTTCCAACGACTGCCGTGCGGGCCTGCCTACCGGCAGGCAGGCGTCCCGTGAGGGAAGCAATCTATGCTTTGAAATGCTAGATTGCCGCGTTGCTACGCTTCTCGCAATGACAGTATGGTTTTTTCAAGATTTTATATAAATAAAAAACTCGTCCCAGGGGGACGAGTTTGTTTTTTTACTGTTACCTTACGGTGCGGTCGGCGACGCTGACGAATCGGAATTCGTTTGAGCGCATCGTGGGGACGATGTAGGGCGTGTCATCGTGTTCGCCGGAAAGTGTGGGAAGCGCTGGCGTGATGTGAGTCACTCGGCTTAACGCTTCCGGGATGCTTTCGTCGAAACGAAGATGTTCGGTGGGACCAACCACTTCACCGTTCTTTACCAGGAACATGCCGTGGAGGGTCGTGCCGGTGGCGCGTCCGTCTTGCTGGTGTGTGGCGCGGATGTAGTGAAGCGTGCTTATCCAAAGAGTAGGCTCTTTGGAATCTGTGATCATTTGCTTGATGGTAGCAGTGCCGCCCTGCACGGATAAGTGCAGGGGGATGGCGCCGAAACTTCTCGATGAGGGAGGAAGGCCGTGGCCTGTGGTGACGGTGCCGTACTTGTGAGCAAGCGCGGTATCGTAGGCCACATTTTTGGCAATGCCGTTTTTCACAAGGAGAAGCTTTTGCTTCGGATGGCCTTCGTAGTCAAAGGCTTGCGGAACGCCCATGCTATGGAATGGATCGTCCCAGATGGTGATGTTCTCACCCATGACCTTGGTGCCGAGTTTTCCTGAAAAGAAACTTGTACCGTCATGATAGGATTTGCCGTTCCAGGCACTGGCCTGTCCGGAAAAAATTGCGAGCAGTCCGGCCCAGCCGGCGCGCTCCATGATGACGTCAAAGCGCTGCGGCCCTGTTTTGCCGCCGAACGGATCGATGCGGTCGCCATTGTGCTGTGTTAGATAGTCTCGCTGGATCTGCAGCTTTTTGGCTACATCACGGCCAAGTGTTTCAACCGGGAATTGCGAGAGCGCTTTTCCTGCTACGGTTTGATATGCCGATACGGATCGGTCATTGGGTTCAAAGCCGAAGATGGAGAGGTGCGCGTTCGTGGTTTTGCACGTTTGAAATGTGCCCACGGAATTCGCAAAAAAGTGATCAGTCACACCTTGTGCTACGGCGCCGTCGAAGATAAATGCCGCTGGCTCGAGTAGGGAGTTCACATGATTGATGACATCAACGAGGTGGTCATCGTTCATCTGTGCGGTTTGAACGTCGTAGAGCAGTTCGGGGGCAAGCGTGGCGGTAGGGAACGGAGCTGTGGGAGCGAAGGCATCTTCGGGATTGCGGGGAAGGTGGGGCGCTTTAAGAAAAAGCGCTTCGATCTCGGGGGTAATGGCGTCTTCGGAATCGCATGCGGCGTTGATCCGTTTGCCGTCTACGATGCAGCTGAATGTGATGGAAATACCTTCTCCCGCACTCGGCTGGTACGACTCACCATTCACGATGCGTTTGAGAGAAGAATATCCGAGCGACATAAGCACTTCGGTAAATGTCGCTCCTCGTGCTCTTGTTTCTGTCAGAATACGGTCGATGATACTTTCAGCATTTCTCATTAGCGTTTTCCTCCTCGCGCTGAATCCACACTGATGTTTTGAAACCATGTATGCGGCGTGCAATGTGCTGTTGCCATGGCCTGAACCGGAACACCCTTTCCGCAATTTCCCAAGCCCAGCAGCATGGCGCTGTTTTTATCAGCGGCTGCTACGCAGTGGCGGAAGAATTGCTTGAGGTTGTCGCCTCGATACACAGGATTTCTCCGCGGTTCCCAGACTGCCACGCCGCTGTGCATTACTTTCTCATATCCGGTTTCGGATCCGAACTGAAAGTCGCGGCGATACGGATCAATGGACCAGCTCTTGTTGTTGCCAAAAAGAATGGTGCCCACGGGGACGTGGTCGCGCATCTCTTCGTAGGACATTTTGCCCGGCATGAAGGTAATATTATTCATGCGGATGAGCGGGAAGTTGCCGTAGCTTGCCGCGCGCATGGCGCCGCTTGCCTCGGTGAAATAAGGATTGCCGCCGATCTTACGATTGAGCGGGATTGCGTTTTCTCTCGACACAAGCAGTCCTTTCCAAATACCGTTTTCAACAAGTACGGTACGCTTGGCAGGCACTCCTTCGTCGTCGCAGGCAAACGTTCCCACGCCGCCTTCAGTAAAACTGTCGGCCACGATTGTTACGGCATCAGAGCCAAATCGGAAAGTGCCGATCTCATCGAGAACGAGTGAGAATAAACTTCCGCCGGCAAGCGACCATTCTTTGTCATCTACTCGGTCGCCTTCAGCGCCGTGAATTGTCTCGTGTGTTGAATGCAGATTGTTCTGCTCGGGTGCGAGTATGATGTCGCGTACACCAGTAGGAGTTTCAGGAGCGTCAAGAAACATCTCTGCTTCTGCGGCAATGAGTTCGGCATGGCGCACAAGATCGAAATCGAGAATCGCTTCCCAGCCCTTTTGCATGACGCTGGGGAAGTGGGAAGGATATGAGCAGGTTTGCTTGTCGGGATCGGACCGGCTTCGCTGGGCCGTTGCGTTGATGCAAGCACCCACGCGGGTGAATGTTTGATCGGCGTACACATTATCGCTGGTCAGTAAGATCTTGCGAAACGTATGGGCGCTTAGATCAGCTTCTCTCATGAACACTTTGGTACTTGCTTGCGCCATTGCGGCATCTGCGGCAAGAAGCAGCCGTACCTTGTCGTCGAGGGAGATGGTGAACGGATCAATGACACATGGAGATACATACAGATATTCCTGGTTGCACTCGTCTTCCTTGAGGGGAAGAAGTACCACGGGATACTTGCGGGTTCGTGCATTGGCGCGCGCATTGAGCACGGCCTGTGTCACGATGTCGGGAATGCGGTTCGGGTTGAGCTCGTCGGTGGAGTAGAAACCCCACGCGCCGTCTACCATCACGCGCACGCCAAACCCTGCGGTTGTGGAAGTGCTTACGCTGACGATTTCTCCGTTCTCCATCTGAATCCCTTCTTTGCGATCAAGGGGATAGATACGGACATCAGCGTACGCGGCTCCGGCATGGAGCGAGCGTCCGACACAATCTTGGGCGAATACACGCCAATCGGTTGCCATAAAGCCTCCTAAGGTTTCGTTGTTATGAAAGGGACCACAGGCACCATAGCAGGCATATAGTCAAGACGCAAGAGTTTACGGCGGGGAATTTTTTAAATGGCGGATATAAAAAATCGTCCCGCGAGTGGGACGATTTTTTAATCTTTATTCTTCTTTTTTATCTTCCTCTTCTTTCTTGTCTTCCGGTTTTTCTTCGGATTTTTCTTCCGGTGCGCGCGGGTCGGTCCATGATGCGAAATCGCATTTGGGGTAGCGGGAGCAGCCGTAGAATAATTTTTTGCGTTTGGTGAAGCGGATGATGACATCGCCCTCAATGCATTTGGGGCATTTCATGCCGATGGTTTTGGGTTCTTGTTTGATAGCCTTTGTTTTCTTGCAATCCGGGAATCCGGAGCAGGCGAGGAACTTGCCGAAGCGTCCGAGCTTAACGACCATCGGCTTGCCGCAGAGTTCGCATATCTCATCCGTGGTCTCGGTGATCTCGTGTTTTTTTACTTCTTCGTATTTTTCTTTAAGCACTTTTTCAAACGGTTCATAAAACTCTTTGATGACGGGCTGCCATGTTGTCTTGCCTTCTGCGATCTCGTCGAACTGGCGTTCCATTTTTGCGGTGAATTCGATATCTACGATTTGGGGGAAGTGCTCTACCAAAATATCGTTTACCAGAAATCCGGTTTCCGTGGGCTTAAGATAGCGGCGTTCGAATTTTTCCACATATCCGCGATCTTGGATAGTTGAGATGATCGGCGCATAGGTGGACGGCCGTCCAATGCCGTGCTGCTCAAGAATTTTAACAAGCGTTGCTTCCGAGAAGCGCGCCGGCGGCTCGGTGAAGTGCTGGAGGGGCAAAAGCTCGCGGAGATCAAGCGCTTCTTTGGGGGCAACATTGGGGAGTTCGGCTTCTGAAATTTTAAGCGAGTATACTTTTAAGAATCCTTCGAATTTCATGATCTGTCCGGTGGAACGGAACGTATAGTTTTCGTTGGCAAGGACGTCGATCGTGGTGTGATCGAAAATCGCTTGAGGCATTTGCGTTGCCATAAAGCGGCGCCAGATTAAATTGTAGAGTTTGAATTGGCGGGGATCCAAAAATGCTTTGATGGTATCCGGGTGGCGAGCGGGATCGGTGGGGCGGATCGCTTCGTGAGCTTCCTGCGCTCCTTTTGATTTTGTTTTGAAATGTCGGGGTGCGGGAAGAACGTAGGGTAAGCCGAATGTTGTTTTGATATAAGCGGTTGCCTCTCGGATCGCATCTTCGGACAAGTTGAGCGAGTCTGTGCGCATATATGTGATAAGACCTGCATTACCCTCCTCTCCGAGTTCGATTCCTTCGTAAAGTTGCTGGGCAAGGCGCATGGTTTGCTTTGCGGAAAAGCCCAAGCGGCGGAATGCGTCCTGTTGCAGGGTAGAGGTAGTGAAGGGAGTCGGCGGATTTTTAGTAACCGCCTTTTTCTCCACGTGTCCTACTGCCCACGTCGCGTTATCCAGTTCTTTGAGGATTCTATCCGCATCTGCCTGGTTTCCAATCGCAAATTTATCAAGCGATTCGCCGTTGATCTTTGTAAGCGTGGCCTCGAATGTCTTGTCTTCGTGGTCGGTTTTTTTCTGGAGGCGCGCGCTGACAGACCAGTATTCTTGGTTTTTGAATGCTTGGATTTCGCGTTCGCGCTCCACTATCAAACGAACAGCAACGGATTGTACGCGTCCGGCTGAAAGTCCGCGATATACTTTTTTCCAGAGAAAGGGAGAGAGTTTGTAACCCACTAAACGATCCAAGATGCGGCGCGCTTGCTGCGCGTCTACGCGCTGCACATCAAGTTGGCGCGGCTCGAGGAGCGCGTGTTCGATGGCTTTCTTGGTGATTTCATGGAATACGATGCGCTCGATTTTTTTCGGCTCGGATTTTTTTTGTTCTTTTGTTTCTGTTTTTTTGGCTGCCTTTTTGGATTTGGACGGTTTTTCGGGCGCTTCAAGATCAAGCGCCTGTATCAAGTGCCATGCGATCGCTTCTCCTTCGCGGTCCTCGTCCGTTGCGAGGATTATGTCAGTAGCTTTTTTGGCGAGTTCCCGAAGTTTTTTGACTACCGGTTTTGCTTTGACCGGAATGATGTAGTGAGGTTCGAAGTTGTGCTCCGTGTCTACGCCTATCGTAGATTTGGGGAGATCGCGGACATGGCCGAAGCTTGATTCCACGACAAAATTGCTCCCGAGGAAACGAGAGATGGTGCGTGCTTTGGTGGGCGACTCTACGATGATGAGTGTTTTGGGCATTTATTCTTCGAGCGCAGCGAAGTGGAGTCGAGAAGTTTCCTTAAGGAAACTTCTCGACAAGCTCGAACAGTATATTTATTTAAATTCTTTGGTATGCATTACTTCCCATCTGCTTTACGTATCCTTTGAGTTCAAGGAGTGAGAGAAGAGACATGAGGATGGGAGTCTCTATTTTTGTTTGCTCGCTTAATGTATCAATGGTTAATTCCTGCTCAAGGAGTTTTAGCACAGTTTTTTCATTATTGTCAAGTTTAGCATCTGAATCAGCGTGTAATGTTTCGGAAACTTGCATGTTCCATTCGTTTAAAATATCGTCCGCTTTGAGAACCAGTTTGGCGCCTTGCTGGATGAGGAGGTTGGGACCTGCAGACGTGGGAGAGAAAATAGATCCCGGAGCGGCAAATACGTCGCGGTTTTGATCAAGCGCCATTTGTGCGGTAATGAGTGCGCCGGAGCGTTCGCGTGCTTCTGCCACAAAGACGCCGCGGGAGAGTCCGGCGATGATGCGATTGCGCAGAGGGAAGTGTTCTTTCATAGGCGGCGTGCCGGGCGCATATTCGCTTATGATCGTTCCGCCCTGTTCTACGATGCGTCGGCTCAGGTGAATATTCTGCTGGGGAAAGAGCGAACGCTCATCAATGCCTGATCCGATGACGGCGATCGTAGGGCTGTGGGCGGCCAGAGCCGACTCATGCGCCACAGTATCAATGCCTACGGCAAGTCCGCTTACTATTATAAGTCTCTGATGGGCGAGACCGGTAGTAATAGATGCCGCCACCTCGCGGCCGTACGGCGTAGGTCTGCGCGTGCCGACGACGCCGATATGCGTGCGATCAATATTGGGTTTAGCACCTTTGCCGTAGAGAAAAAGAGGAGGATGGGGAATCTCGCCAAGTGCGGAAGGAAATGACTTATCGTGTTCGGCGATAATCCATATCCCATGCTGCTCAAGTTTTTTAAATTCTTTTTCCGGATTAAGCAAAGCGCGCGCGGCAATGATCTGGCTGATCGGTTTTGAAAAAACACCTACGGCGAGCGTAGTGATATTTCCGCGCCATGCATCTGCGAAACTTCCCATGCGGGATTTGAGCATGCGCAATGTCGCTACTCCCACGCCGGGAATGCTATTGAGGGCATTGAGAAAAATTAATTCTTGTGAGTCCACTATTATTTAGAATAGTGGAAAGTCGTAACTCTTGGCAAATCAGCATTTGGTAAGCAATCTGAATTTATATCAAATCAATTCTCCCGTAGCTCTACGAGGAATTGTAGAGGGCAAATTAAAAAAGAGCCCACTTCCACTGTACATGGATAGGTGGGCTCTGCTCGTCTCTTGGTAGTTCACACTTCTTTAATCTTTTGAATCTCTTGAATCTTCATATCCAATCTTTCAATCATTTTGCGCAGCCACTCTTGTCTAGAAGCTTCAGAATAATCAAAACCTTGAATATGTGAGCGATAGCTAGACTCAGACCACTGCGAGCAATGATTCAGTTCATGCTGGTACGCATCACGCTGTGCAATAAGGGCGTCAAGGTCAATGATCTCTGACATACAATCTCCGATGAATTTAGGTTTTATAGGAGGAACGACCACAAAATTATAGTAATACTCATTTAGTAGTATGTCAATAGCGCGAATCGGTGTTGTGGCTTCATTGCTCTTGGGTTTATTTTTTGCTACGTTAACCGCAGAGTTCGTTTACACAACTATATAAAAGGAAGAAACCCATGGATTCTGATAGGAATCAATTATGGAGTGAGGTACGGGAGCTGCTTGCGTATGTTGAGTCCGCAATGGGAGAAATTAAGCGCGTGATCGTGGGGATGGATGACGTTATTCATTTGCTGTTTGTAGCGCTTGTGGCGCGCGGACATGGCATTGCAGAAAGTACACCGGGTCAGGCAAAGACCAAACTGATGAAGGCAATGGCTATGGTTTCGGGTCTTGGCTATAGCCGCGTGCAGGGAACTCCGGGGTTGACTCCCGATGATATCATCGGCCAGTACTTGCCGGGACGTAATGACGATATGAATAGCTATCGCGGCGGTCTGCAGTTTTTTCCGGGTCCGATTTTTAACGAAGTCATATTATATGACGAGCTGAATCGGACAAGTCCTAAGACGCAGGCAGCTATTTTGCAGGCAATGGAAGA
>Ga0209515_10003726_pt1 | contig 21321 bp, 24 predicted proteins | sample Subgroupgradi54m_FD_187454 | JGI IMG/M metagenome (GOLD analysis project Ga0209515, IMG submission 187454) | Subsurface groundwater microbial communities from S. Glens Falls, New York, USA - GMW60B uncontaminated upgradient, 5.4 m (SPAdes)... ... | reverse complement strand
GCCTTCCTTTGTGGCTTAAAATAACCACTGCTTTGCAACGATTTAATAGAAATTTAATTGTTGGCATGCTTGCTTCCATTCGCCAATTATCTTCGGCATTAAAATCCAATCTTAACAAGCAAACCTTATCTTTTAGATTTTTATTTTTTAACTCTTTAAGATATTTCATATAATAATATGATTATATCTTAAAAAAAGTTATAATAATAGGACGAATATGAGTGTAAATAAAAAGAAAATTGTAATTTTAGGAGCCGGTTTTGGCGGAATAAAAACCGCTTCTTTACTTCATAAAAAATTAAAAAAAATCGGCTTATTAAAAAAATACGAATTAATTTTAGTGGATAAATATGATTATCATACTTATGTCCCTATTCTTTATGAAATTGCAACTACTTCAAAAAATTCAGCTAACTGCGCAGAGCTTAAAAATTTGGCAACCTTTCCCTTAAAAGACATTTTTAAAAATAAGGATATAACTCTTATAAAAAATACTGTTAAAAATGTTGATTTAATTGGAGGAGATATACACCTTGAAGATATTTCATCAGCCGGAAGATTAAAATTTGATTATTTAGTCCTTGCCTTAGGTTCCGAAACTAATTATCTCAACATTCCGGGATTAAAAGAAAGTTCTTTAACTTTAAAATCATTTTTAGATGCAATTAAAATCAGAGACGCTATTTGGAATAAAATTGAAGAGGGTAATCCGCCAGCTGGCAGATTAAAAATTATCATAGGCGGCGGCGGCTCTACCGGAGTGGAATTGGCCGGAGAAATAAAATCCTGGCTTTGCGAACTGGAAGAAGAATTCAAGCATTGCCCAACTTCAATTCAGATCATTCAGGGAATGGACACTCTTTTGCCTGGTTTTGATAAAAAAATTATTGAAAAAGTCACTTCGCGGTTAAGAAAAATCGGAGTGGAAATTTTGCTTCAGGAATTTATTGAAAAAGTAGAGCCGAACAAGGCATTTTTAAGAAGCGGCCGGATGATTGATTTTGATGTCTTGATTTGGACTGGCGGAGTAAAAGCTTCTTCTTTAATGGGTACTCTTCCTTTAAAAAAAGAGCATAAAGGAAGAGTTGAGGTATTTGGCGAAATGGAATGCCTGCCGCAAAGTTCGGATTTGAAATTATACGGAAAAATTTACGGATTAGGAGATGCGATTTGCTTTTATAATCCGGAAACCGGCAATCCGATTCCCCAGCTTGCCCAGGCTGCCATAGAACAGGCAAAAATAGTCGCAGAAAATATGGTAGAAGATATTAAATTTAGCGAAGTATTAATTAAAAACGCTAAGCATCAAAAATATAAGCCGAACGAAAGCTATCCTTACATAATTCCGGTTGGCGGCAAATATGCAGTTGCGAAAGTCGGACCAATAGTTATTTGGGGATTTTTGGGTTGGATTTTAAAGGGATTGGTAGAATTTTATTATCTGCTTTTTAATGTATTGCCTCCAATTCAAGCTGTGAAAATCTGGCTTAAGGGGTTTTGGATTTTTATGCAAAACGACCGGCTAGGATAGAAAAAGAAGGACCCACCAGAGGTGGGTCTTTCGTGAAAGATCGTCGTGACCTTGTATTGTTACGACAGAGATCTAACTGTCAGAGCGGGACTTTTTTGTTTATCCCCTCTTTCGCGGATTAGCCGAAGAGCTGATGCGCTTATTTTTAATATAACAAATCTGAAAAATGGCGCAAATTGCTGTCTGTGGATAACTTTTTCACCGGCAATTTTTACAAAAACTTTGCTATAAAGAATAGCGATAAACCAAGGGCGCTGAAAACTGCGGAAATAATCCAGAATCGCATGGTAACTTTAGTTTCCGGCCAGCCAAGCGCTTCAAAATGATGATGGATCGGAGTAGAGACAAAAATTTTTCTCTTAAATAATTTTTTGCTGGCAAGTTGGACTATTACGGATAAAGATTCAATTACCAAGATTGAAGCGAAAAACGGCAAAAATAGAGCAGTATTGGTAAGCATGGCAATTACACCCATAGTGATTCCAAGCGACATTGATCCGGTATCTCCCATAAAAAATCTGGCTGGATAAATATTAAACCATAAAAATGCAAGCAAGGCGCCGACAGTAGCGCCGCTGAAAACTGCAAGATCATATCTTCCTAAGGTAAAAGCTACCGCAGTAAGCGCGCCGAAAGTAAAAAGCAATACTCCGCCAGCAAGGCCGTCCAATCCGTCGGTTTCATTTGCGGAAAATGCGCTGGCGATGATAATAAACATAAAAATTGGAATATACCACCAGCCGATTTCTAAATTCCCAAAAAATGGCACGTAAAGAGTGCTCCATCCCAAACGGTAATAAAACCAAATTCCTCCCAATGCCGCAAGCAAGGTATAAACTGCAAGTTTTTGGGAAACTTTTAATCCTCCGCCATTGGTGCCGATTCGGAAAACCCCCATTAAGTCGTCAATTAAACCAAGCACGGCTGCAATAAGCATTGCCGCAATGGGCAAATAAGTCTGGCCGCGATCCACGAAATTCAGATATCCCCAAAATCCGTCAAAAATTTTCCCCAAGGCAAAAAGCAAGGCCGCCAATAATAGAACGGTTGCCCAAATCACGATCCCTCCCATCGTAGGAGTATTTTCTTTCGATTTATGGAGCGAATAAAAAACTGGCGCTGATTCCTTGCTCCGAATTTGCTTATGGAAATGGAATTTATAAAGCAGTTTGGCTACTGCCGGAGTCATAGTTAGAGCGGCTAAAAATGAAATAGTGGAAAGCCCGAGCACCCGGGCAGCTTGTAAAACATTCATTGCAATTAGTTTTAATTAAAAGTATAAGCTTTTTTTATCCAATTATACAATAAATCCGTCTGGCCGAACCGGTCATTAGTCCCAAGGACGATTAAAAGTATTGTATGGCCTTTATATTTAAAAAGAGAAATTAAATTCCCTTCTGCCTGGTCCGTAAAGCCGGTCTTTCCTCCGAGGAAATCTTCCCTGGAAACAAAATTATTGATATTAACCAATTCTTTTTTGATTCCTTTTGTCAATTCCAGCATTGCATCTTTTGGTTTTTTAGTAGCGGCAAAAATTTCCGGATGATTTTTGTATATATATTTTACTAATTTTTCAAGGTCGAAAATGCTTCCCTGATTTAAGAAAGAAATTCCAGTCGGATCAAAAAAAGTGGTTTGCCGCATTCCTAAAAGATCGGCTTTTTGCTGCATTTTTGTGATAAAATTCTGAGTTCCGTAAAATTCCGCTATGGCAGCCGCGGCGTCATTGCTGGAAACCATCAGCATTGCTTTTATTAGATCATTAACGCTGTATTTTTCATCAACTTCTAAATTTCCAGCCGGCCCTTCGGAATCAACCGCAGATTTAGAAATAGCAGCAATTTTATTCCCTCCGATTTCTTCCAAAGCAATTACGGAAGTCATCAATTTAGTCAAAGAAGCAAGCGCCCAGCGGTCTTCTGAATTTAAGCTGTAAAAATCAAAATTGGATTCTAAATCTTTAGCAATTGCCGCTTTCACCCGAAGATTAGGATTAAAAATATCCGGATTTTTCCTGTAAGGAACTGAATTTTCCGATTGCTGGAGGAATGCCCCTAAATCTTGCGATACTTCTGCTGTTTTCGAAAGGAAAATTTTATTTTCTTGAGATTTTAAAACTGCCGTTAAGCTGGTGTCTCTGATATTTTCCTGAATTATATTTTTAACTTTAGAATCATCATCTGATCTTCCAATTAACGCCAAAGCCAATACAATGCCTAAAAATAAAAATTTTAACTGGTCATCTTTCATACATCCATTTTTTTCTCGATTTTATCCTTATTTTCCAATTCTTGATGCATATGCAAAACCAAATCCTTATATTTTTGGTAATCCGGCAAATCTTCGTTTTTAGAAAGCCCCAAATGGCGCAATAATTCAAAACTGGCTTTGTAAACATAAGCATTGGACCGTTTGGAATCTGTTTCCCTTTCAACTAACCCTCTCATTAAAAGGGCGCGAAGGGTAAAGCTGGAATTTACTCCCCGGATATATTCGATATTCGCGCGGCTAATCGGCCCGGAATACATAACAATGGATAAAGTTTCCAGCGCCGCGGGGGTCAGGGCTTCTATAAATTCCTGCTTGGTGACTTCTTCCAATAATTTGGAAAAAGCCGGCTTGGTGGCTAATTGCAGCTTATTTTTATCTCGGATCAAAGTTAATCCTCTTTCTTCCCGATTAAGTTCCGCTTCCAGCAAGCTGATTCCTTCTGCCAGGTCCGATTCTTTTAAATTCAAAATTTTAGCCAATTTTTTCTGCTCAATCGGCTCGCCGTAGATAAACAGCAGCGCTTCAATTTTAGAAACTAAATTATCCATAAATATATATTATACTTGATTTTCATCTTTTTCCGGTTCTGGGTCATGGCTAATTATTATATCGGAAAATTGGCCGCCTTGCTCGCTTTTAATTATCCGGTCGCGAAGCAAATGGAGAATTGCCAGAAATAGCATTATGATTTCAAGTTTTGGCTTGTCTTTTGACAAGCTTTTAAAGCTTTGCGTAGATTGGTTTTTCAGGCGATCTAATAATTCCTTTACTTTTTGTTCTATGGTAATGACTATTTTCCGGACATTCTGCTGTTCCGGAATTAAAGATTTCAATTCCTGGATTAAATCCAGAATTTGCTTTTCCAGATTTTCCAAATTTAAGTTTTGTGAAGGATAAAAAATTGCCGGCAGATTCATAAAAAGTTCCCGGCCGTAAGAATGGGAATTTTTATCCCAAAGATTTTGGACTAACTGGCTTGCATCCTTAAATTCTTTATAAATTTTCAGCCGGGCTTCTAAATCTTTAATATCGGTTTCTTCTTCCTCTGTTAATTCCAAAGATGGCAGGATGGCTTTGGATTTTATTAAAAGCAATCTGGAAGCGATTACCACAAAATCCGCAAGCACGCTCGGATGCTTGGATTCTTCATCTAAAGCTTTAAGATAATCTAAAAAGTCGCCGGTTACTTTCCCAAGATTAATTAAGGTTATTTCCAATTCCCTTGCTTCTATCAGTTCTAATAATTTTTCCAACGGACCGGAAAATTTATCCAACTTTACTTCATAGTTATTTGCAGAATTCATACCCATATCAGTTTTCAGTTAATTCTTGGCCGCTTAAAAGCCCTCCTTTTGTGTAATTATTGGACGGATCCCACAGCATCCATCCTATTGGCGTGTTAGTAGCGGCATTATATACCGCATTGATTTGTTCGCGCACTTTTGTTGCGTCATAAATTGCTCCCAAATCAAAATCTTGCAACCAAGGGCGCAGCTTAGGATTTTTTACCAAGTATTTTTCCGTAGAAGTGGAAGTTTCCGCTTTTAATTTATATTGTTTTAATCTTTTATTCGCTTCTAAAATTGAAGTATAAACCACGTCATAGGGGTAAAGCGCGGGATTTTTATGGCCGTTAAAGCCCTTATTGTAATGCGACGGATATACCATCGGCGCAATTGCGTCAAAATAATTAAAAGCGTCTTCAATATTTTGCCCGATTCCGACATCGCCTAAATTTATAGTGGTCAGCCCGAAGAGATCAGCGGAAATTTTGGCATCTGGCAAAGATTGCCGGACATATTTAAAAAAGTCCCGGATGACATATCTTTTTAAAGTTTTGCCGTCCCAAAAAGGATACTTAATATCATCTAGATTTCCATCAGATGGAAATCTGATGTAATCAAAATTAATTTCGTCAAAACCACGCGCCAGCGCATCTTTAGCTATGTAAAGATTATAATTCCAAGTTTCTTTTCCTGCCGGATCAGAATACATTACTCCTTTCCAGTCTTCCCATTGTTTGCCGGTTGAAGAGCTGGTAAGCGCCAGATCCGGTCGGGCTTTGGCAAGCATCGGATCCTGGAAAATCGTCTGCCGGGCAATCACATAAATTCCTTCATCGTGAAGTTTTTTAATCATTGCGTTCGGCCGCAAAATCTTAATTTCCCTTCCCTTGCCGTATTTTTCCACCGCCTCAATATCAGTCGGATAGCTGACTTCTCCGGAATAATCTTTTATATCAATAACAACCGCATTCAGCTCGGTTTTTTTTATGATATTTGTCAGATAATTCAATTTCTGGGCGCTGCCGGCAGACCATCCGGTTGAATACATGGCCTTTATAATTTCCGGCGGGTTCAGTAATTGCTGCTGGGGCGGAATATCGGCATTTGGGTCTTTTTTAAAAACTGCCATTCCAACTGTTTTCGCTAAGTTGGACATTGAAATATTTACGGTATTATTGGTAGTAAAAAATAAAAATAGGCCGCCGCCCGCCAATACAAAAATTAAAATTTGAACCAATTTCCTCACTTCATTATTCTAGCCCTAAATAAGGGTAAATTTCAATTAAAATTGTGGAAGAAAAATTAAAATTGGCAAAATAATTAATTTAGCATATTATGATCATAAGGTAAGTTCTTTGAATTAAGCGCTGTGCGGCAAAGGGGGTTAGGGGCTGAAAATGGTTGCCTGCGGGCAACCCCGTATTAATGATTGCCCACCCACTTTGGCGCACAGCCAATTTGCCTCACGGCGCCTCTGGGCCATCATGCGCCGCCGAGGAAATTAATGAAAGGTTCCGCGATGAGCCCGGATGAGCCCGTAGGAACTTTAGTTCTCAATAAGACCCGGTCACCCTGGATCTCCCCACCCCGTATCAAACGTTGGATACGGGGTCTTTTTTTATTTAAAATTTTTGAAGTATACTTTAAATATGTTAGCTATCTACCGCAAATACAGGCCGAAAAATTTCAGCGAACTTTTAGGCCAGGAACATATTGTTGAAATCCTCCGAAATGCCGCCAGGCAGGATAAATTCAGCCATGCTTATCTTTTTTACGGCTCGCGCGGTTCTGGAAAAACTACCACGGCGCGGCTGATAGCAAAATTAGTAAATTGCGAAACCAGGCAAAAAAATAAAAGCTTTAAAGACAAAGGCGAGCCTTGCAATGCCTGCCGTGTCTGCGCTGAAATTGATTCCGGCCATGCGCTTGATGTTATAGAAGTTGATGGAGCTTCCAACCGCGGAATTGATGAAATCCGAGCTCTTCAAGAAGGCGTCCGGCTCTCCCCTACTTCATTTAAAAATAAAATTTTTATTATTGATGAAGTTCACATGCTAACCAAAGACGCTTTCAACGCGCTCTTAAAAACTTTGGAAGAACCGCCAACGCACGCGATTTTTGTTTTAGCTACTACTGAATATGAAAAAGTTCCGGCAACAATTTCTTCCCGGACCCAGCGGTTCCATTTCCGAAAACTCACGCTTGATGAAATTATTAAAAAACTTAGCTTGATTGTAAAAACAGAAAAATTAAGAATCGCCGAAGATGCCTTGGAATTGATTGCTTCTCTTGCTGAGGGCAGTTTGCGCGATGCAGAATCGCTTTTAGACCAGATTACTTCGCTTGATCAGGACGTGGAATTAAAAGACGTTGAGCGGATAGCCGGCAAAATCGGCTATAAAAAAACTGCTAAACTTGCGGAATATTTGTTAAAAAATGATTTGAAAGGAACGCTTGAATATTTAAATGAAATTGATCAGGGCGGATATAATCTGGTTCAGCTTACTAAAGATTTAACCCACTATCTCCGCCGAGTCCTCACGCTTAAAATGGATCCCAAAATTGAAGAGCTTTATAAAAAAGAGCTTACTAAAGATGAAATTATACATCTTAAAGACCATGCCAAGCTTATCCAAGACCAAAAACATATTTTACTTATTAAATCTTTAATCCGCGCGTATAGCGAAATGCGCTACTCGCCGTTTGCGATTGTGCCACTGGAAGTGGCGATTATTGAAAATCTTAAATCATAATAGATGCTAATTTTCCCGATTGTTTCTTTAATTATCCTTTATTTGGCTTGCGTTTATACAAGCAATAATTTTGAATATAAAAAAGCTTATTGGTTTTTTGAATTTTGCCACTTAGCCGGCGGATTTTTAGTGGCAATGTTTTTATCAAATTTTCTAAAAAATAACCCGGCTATTTTACTGGTAACATTTCTTATCGGTTTAATTTGGGAAATTTGCGAGTTAATCATTGACCGATCTACGAGAATTCAAAATTTCTTATTAAAATTTAATATCCGGCAAGAGCCAGTTACTCTTCCAGATACCTTGCTAGATCTTTTGCTAGATGTTGCGGGAGCTTTAATTTTAGTTAAAATTTTTCTTGTTTGACATATCTTAATTTATATGCTATCTTACATTTATCGCTTAATATGGCGAAATTTGTTCTTTGAGGAGGGACGGGAAAATGAAAACTATATTTATCACCTTTCTTACCCTAGGGGCAATGTTAACACCTATAGGAATAAATAGATATTTTGGATGTGACGATGGTCTTATGCGATCAGATCCCCGAAGAGATTCTCTGGCGAAATTCATGTTATTCGGAGGAATTTTATTTTTATTTCTAGGGTTTAGTATTATGATAGCATACGCTTTACTTTAAAAGATATCTTTTCTCTGAATTAAAGAAACAACTGTTTATGCCGAACAAAGGGCGCAAAGGATAATATCCAATGCGCCCTTACTTTTCTAATAAAAATTTAGTATAATTTAAACTCATGCAAAAAATACGCAATATAGCTATAATTGCCCACGTTGACCATGGAAAATCAACGCTTGTAGACAATCTGCTTAAGCAATCTGACACGGACTTGGGCAAAGTCGGCGAACAAGAGCAAATAATGGATTTTAACGAGCTGGAACGGGAGCGCGGGATTACGATTTTTTCCAAAAACGCTTCAGCGATTTATGGTGATACTAAGATCAATATTATTGATACTCCCGGACACGCGGATTTCGGCGGCGAAGTGGAACGTGTGCTTAATATGGCGGATGGTGCTTTGCTTTTAGTTGACGCGCAGGAAGGTCCAATGCCCCAAACCCGTTTTGTCCTTAAAAAAGCTCTGGCAATGGGCCACAAAATTATCGTGGTTATAAATAAAATTGACAAAAAAAATGCGCGGGTAAATTATGCTTTAGATAAAGTCATTGACCTTTTTATTGAACTTGGCGCTAGTGATGAACAAATCAACTTCCCTGTCGTATATGCGGCAGCCAAGCTTGGCAAAGCCGGTCTTGCTCCGGATTTAGAAAAAATGACCGACCTTAAGCCGGTTTTTGAAACTGTATTAAAATATGTTCCGGAGCCTAAAGCCAATACTGACGGCCCGTTCCAGCTGATGGTTACTTCTATTATTTATGATAATTATAAAGGCCGGATCGGAATCGGCAGGGTTTACCAGGGAAAAATTAAAAATGGCGATGCGGTGGCCCATATGCACCGCGATGGCAAAATTTCTAAAAGCAAATTAACCAGCTTGATGGTTTTTAACGGCTTAAGCAAAATTGAAACTCCGGAAGTCTTTGCCGGAAATATTGCTTCTATATCCGGAATTGAAAACATTAATATCGGCGACACGATTGCCGATGCGGAAAATCCTATAGCGCTTCCGCCGATTAATATTGAAAAGCCGACGGTCAAAATGATTTTCGCCGTAAATAATTCCACTTTTGCAGGCCTGGAGGGCCAGTATTGCACCTCCCGTAATTTAAAAGAGCGCCTGGAAAAAGAATTGGATAACGACGTTGCGCTCCGAGTGGAAGCCGGCAAATCAGCGGATGAATTTATTGTCAGCGGACGGGGCGAACTCCACCTTTCAATTTTAATTGAAACTATGCGCCGGGAAGGATACGAACTCCAGGTTTCCAGGCCAGAAGTCATTATGAAAGAAGAAAACGGAAAAACTCTGGAGCCGGCAGAAGACGCCTGGCTGGAAGCTCCGGAAAAATATTCCGGAATGGTTATTGAAAAAATGAACCGCCGGAAGGCCGAAATGAAAAATATGAATGTGGAAAACGGGATTGCTTTTTTTCATTTCTTCATTCCAACTCGGGGCTTGATCGGCTTTAGGAATGAATTCCTTATTGATACTAAAGGGAATGGAATCATCAATACTCTTTTTGCCGGATATTTCCCGAAATGGGAAGATATCCAGACCAATCCCCATGGCTCTATTGTCGCCCACGAAACAGGCACTTCCACTGCCTACGGGCTTTTAAATGCGCAAGTGCGGGGTGAAATGTTCATCGGTCCGGGAGTAAAAATTTATGAAGGCCAAGTAATCGGGCAGAATGCCAAGGCGGAAGATTTGGTTGTTAATCCATGCAAGCAAAAACAGCTTACAAATTTCCGCGCCAAAACCGAAGCGGTAACCAATGACCTTATCCCTCCGCGGGAAATGTCGCTGGAACAATGTTTGGAATATCTCGGCGATGACGAGCTTTTGGAAGTTACTCCAAAATCTCTGCGCCTCCGCAAGAAAATCCTTAGAAACGCCTTGAGGAAATAAATAAATTAAGTTAAAATAAAATCGGCCGTTAAAGGCCGATTTTATATCTTGCCGGGTCGTCTAATGGTAGGACATGAGCCTTTGAAGCTCAGTATCTTGGTTCGATCCCAAGCCCGGCAGCAAATTTAAATAGCAAAATTCCTTAAATTAAGGTATTCTTTCATGCATGCAACAAGATGAGGTTATAGTTAGATTTAATAAAGTTTCATTTGAATACTGGCACAATAAGCCGATTTTAAACGAGGCGGATTTTTCAATCCGCCGCGGAGCAAAAATTGCGCTTATGGGGCAAAATGGCGCCGGCAAAAGCACTATTTTCCAGCTTATTACAGGATCGCTCCAGCCGGAATCCGGAACTGTCAGCATTGAAAATAATCTGACTGTCGCCACTGCTAAGCAGGTAATCCCCCGCGACCAGATGCAACTTGCTGTCAGAGAATTTTTTGAAAAATGCTTTGATAAAAAAATATATGATATAGATCCGCGGATTGATGCGGCGCTGGAAGTGGTGAATCTTAAAGCTCCGCACGATAGGATAATAAAATCATTTTCCGGAGGCCAGCAGGCCCGGCTTCTTTTAGCGTCAGCGCTTATCCAAAATCCAGACCTGCTTTTACTGGATGAGCCGACTAATAATCTTGATAAATCCGGGATTTCCCATCTGACCAAATTCCTGACAGATTATAAAAAAACCTGCATAGTCATTTCCCATGACGCTAAATTCCTTAATGCTTTTACGCAAGGCGTTTTATATCTTGATATATTTTCCCGCAAAGTTGAGCAGTATGTCGGAAATTATTTTGACCTGGTTGAAGAAATAAAAGTCCGGCTGGAGCGCGAACGCATGAAAAATGTCCGGCTGGAAAGGGATATCGCAAACCGCAAAGAGCAGGCAGGCTTCTTTGCCCAAAAAGGCGGCCACATGCGGGACGTTGCAAGAAAAATGCGGGAAAAGATTGATGAGCTTGAAGAAGAAGTCGTGGATGTGCGCCGCGAGGATAAAACTATAAGGAACTTTATTATCCCCTGCCAGGAGGATATCAGCGGCAAGATGCTTGAGCTTAAATCCGTTTCCATAATAAAAAATCACAAGCCAGTTGCCAAAAAAATCAGCATTATCCTGAAGAAAAATGAACGCCTGCTTTTAACCGGGCCGAATGGAATCGGCAAGACAACCCTTCTTGAAAAACTGGCCGCTGGAAATGCCAAAGGAGAAAATATAACTAAGGGCGTCAGGGTCGGATATTACCGCCAGGATTTTTCCACGCTTAATTTTGAAGATACGGTATATGATTCGCTGGCATCAGTAACTAAAGAAAAAGATTCCATAGACTGGGATATGACCAAAGAAAAGCTCCGTTCCATTGCCGCCGGATTTTTAATAGATGAACATTTGCTTCGCACGAAGATAGGCAGCTTGTCAGAAGGCCAGAAAGGATTGGTTTCTTTTGCCCGGCTAGTGCTTCAAAAGCCTGGGCTGCTTATCCTTGACGAGCCGACAAACCACATAAATTTCCGGCATATTCCGGTCATTGCTTCCGCGCTTGATAAATATGCCGGCGCAATGGTTCTGGTAAGCCATGTTCCGGAATTCGTAAAACAGATCAAGATTGATAAAATTCTGGACTTGGAGAAAATTTAGAAAATAAAAAGCCCCGCTAACGCGGGGCTTTTTATTACATTCTGGACACCTTGGTCGCGCTCGGACCTTTTGGAGTCTGAGTAACCTCGAATTGCACCTGATCGCCTACTTTTAATTCATCGAACTGCACATTTTGAAGTTCTTTAGAATGAAAGAATAGATCCTTATCTGCTCCTTCGCGGGAGATAAAACCGAATCCACGATCTGTCAATCGAACAATTTTTCCTTGTTCCATTTTAATTAATTATTAATTTTTAAATACATGCACACTTAAAAGAAAGTTCGACGAAAACCTATGTAGGTTCAACTTCTACGGCACGAAACTTTGATTAGGGTATTATAACATACTGAATATATTTGTCAATCCTGCGCCAAAACCTTATCTTTTCCATCCTTGGCGGCCGCGATTAAATCTTGAACTGGAATTTCTGTTAAAACGGGAATTAATCCTTCTTACTGCGCCAAAACCCCGATTAGATGAAGAAAATCTATTTTGCATTGGCGGCAAAGCTCTTGCGGGCGGAAGTTCCGGAAGCTTGGAAAGCGGCAGAGTCGCCCGCATCAGCCGTTCAATCCCCCGCACATCGCCTTTCTGATCTGGAGTTGCAAAAGAAATAGCATGGCCAATGCCTCCCATCCGCCCTGTCCGGCCAATGCGATGCACATAATCTTCCGGATTTTCCGGCAAGTCATAATTAACCACAAGCTCAATGCCTTTTACATCAATTCCGCGCGCGGCAATATCTGTTGCGGCTAAAATCCTGTATTTTCCATTCCTGAAACCTTCCAGCGCTTCCCTGCGCTGATTCAAAGACCGGTTGGAATGCAATTCTGCCGCAGAATGGCCAAGTGACCGAATAGCTGCTGCGATTCTTTTTGTATTAAACTTCGTTCGGGAAAAAATAAGCACTGATCCGCGGTATTCATATAAAATCTTCTCTAAAAGCCGTGGCTTATTCTGTTTTTCAACAAAAAAAAGCTCATGGGTAACTTTTTCCGCGGCAGTTCCTGGCGGAGCGATTTCTATGCGGACCGGAAGCTTCATATAACCCCTTGCTATGGAAATAATGTCTTCCGGCATGGTGGCGGAAAAAAGCATTGTCTGCCGGTCGCGAGGCACAGCTTGAAGTATCCGCTTTAATTGCGGGGCAAAGCCCATATCCAGCATCCGGTCTGCCTCGTCAAGAACTAAAATTTTTATATCGCTGAGCGAAACAGTCTTCTGCTCAAGATGGTCAATAATCCTGCCAGGCGTTCCAATGATTATCTGCGGATTTTTTTGCAAAGCATAAATCTGCTTGCGGATATATTCTCCGCCGATAAGAGCGGCCATTTTTAATTTAAGCGGCCCGCCGATCTTTTCAAGAGTTTCATAAACTTGAAATGCCAGTTCCCTGGTGGGAAGCACTATTAATCCGCGATTGCCGCTAAGGGCGGCTTGTATCATTGGAATTCCAAAAGCAAGAGTTTTACCAGTGCCGGTCTGAGCAATGCCAATCAAATCCTTTCCCTCAATTGCTGAGGGAATAGATCTTTCTTGAATTGGCGTAGGGGCTTTAAAATTAAGCTTATCAAGGATTCCTAAAATATTTGGCGCAATGCCGAGATTATAAAAACCGGAAGGCTGATTCATAGATTTATATTTTAACATTAAAAAATGCTAAAATCAATTTGTGCTTATAGATGATGCAACAATCAGAATAAAAGCCGGAGACGGCGGAAGAGGATCGGTATCTTTCAATAAAAACCTTATGAGCTTAGGGCCGGTGGGCGGCACTGGCGGCAATGGCGGAAGCATCTATGCAGAAGGCGCATCAGACTTAAGCCTTTTAAATCAATTCCGTTATAAAAAAGAATTTAAGGCAGAAAACGGCCAAGACGGCCGGGACCAATTTCGGGACGGTCATGAAGGCCAGGATTTAATCATTAAAGTGCCGATCGGCACAGCCATACATAATTTTCCGGAAAATAAAATTATTGCTGAAATTACTAAAATTGGAGAGCGGATACTGCTCGCTAAAGGCGGCCACGGCGGAAAAGGAAATTTCAAATTCCGATCGCCAAAAAATACCAGCCCGAAACGATTCCAATTCGGCCTGCCGGGAGAAAGCTCTGCTGTCAGATTGGAACTTAAATTAATCGCTGATATAGGCCTTATTGGGCTGCCAAATGCGGGAAAATCCAGTTTAATAAACGAACTTACCAAAGCAAACAGCAAAGTAGCCAATTACCCGTTTACAACTTTAGAACCAAACTTAGGAACTTATTATGAGCTTATTTTAGCGGATATTCCCGGACTTATTGAAGGCGCTTCTGCCGGCAAAGGGCTGGGAATAAAATTCCTCCGGCACATTGAACGGACAAAAATCCTTTTCCATCTGATATCCGCGGAATCGGAAAATCCGGCCCGCGATTATAAAATAATCAAAAAAGAGCTGGAAAATTACAGTAAAGAATTGGCAAAAAAATCTGAATACTTATTTTTAAGCAAAAGCGACCTGCTTCCGGAAAAAGAAATAAAAAAGATATTAACTGTTTTAAAAAAGCTTAATAAAAATGCCATTGCCATTTCCATCCATAACTGGGATAGCTTGGAAAAAGTAAAAAGTATTTTAAATAAGATAAAAAATGAGAAATAAATAAAAATCCACCCCGGATTTTATTGGGGGTGGATTTTTATTAAAGATGTTTTTTTAATTCTTTCCAAGAGTTATGCGCGTCTTTCATTAAAGCCTCCGCTTCGCTTTTGGACATTTTTTTCGCCTTTGCATATTGGACTGCCGCATTCTTAACCATTACCCGATATTCTTCTTCGCTCAAAGTTTTAAGCTTTTTCAATTTCGGCGCAAGCATTTTGTAAAATTCCGCCGATTTTTGCTTAATGTCTTTACGAAGTTTTTTACCGGATTCCGGAGCAAGCAATAATGCCGCCAATGCCCCAAGCGCCGCTCCTGCCAAAGCTCCTTCTAAAAGATTTTTTTTGTTATTATTTTTCATAGATATATTTTTAACCGCGACCTTTTTTAAGTTTTCTTTGCTCATCTTTATTTTCTTTAAAAAGAAAGGAGAGAAGCGGAATTCGTGAAAGATTATCAAAAATTTCCCCGATATTTTCCTTTATTTCATCGGATGCCTGGTTAAGATTTTCTGAAAGATTTTGCATTTGGCGAGCTATTTGGATAAGGTAATACGCCATCATTCCCAATAAAGCCCCGAATATAATAATCGCCAAAGAAGCAGCGAAATAATAAAGAGTTTGGGCTAAAATTAATGCGCTCATATGTTTATTATAAATTATACCATTTCCATCCATAATTGGGACAGCCCGATTGCACCTTATTAATTGTAAGGTTAAAATTAGTTTAGATATCACTTTATGCTCCAGCAAAAAGACAAAGTTCCAATTAATATAAAAATTGAAGGCGAAAATGGAAAATCAGTTTCCCTTAAAGATTATCTTGGCAAATATGCAGTTTTATATTTTTATCCGAAAGACGATACGCCCGGATGCACAAAAGAAGCCTGCAGTTTCCGTGATTGGAATGCAGATATTAAAAAACTCGGCGCTGTAATAGTCGGCGTAAGCAAAGATTTGCCTGACTCGCATCAAAAATTTACTAAAAAATATAAGATAAATTTCCAGCTTTGGTCAGACAAAGATCATAAATTAATGGATGCTTTCGGCGTCTGGCAGAAAAAGAAATTTATGGGCCGTGAATATTTCGGAACTATTCGGTCTACTTTTATTATTGACCCGAAAGGAAAAATTATAAAAGTTTGGGAAAAAGTTGAACCATTAAACCACGCACAGGAAGTATTTGAATTTTTAAAAGATAAAATTAGTTCTGTTTAAAATGTATGCAAATAAAAAAAGAAACAGTGGTTTTTGGCGGAGGATGTTTTTGGTGCACAGAAGCAGTTTTTGAAGAATTGGAAGGGATAATTTCAGTAATGCCAGGATATGCAGGCGGCGCAAAGCCGAATCCTACTTACGAAGAAGTCTGCGACGGCGCAACCGGCCACGCAGAGGTAATAAAAATTGAGTATAGCCCTGAAAAAATTACATTTAAAGATCTTCTGATAGTATTTTTCTATACTCATGATCCGACTACGCTTAATAAGCAAGGAAATGATGTCGGGGAACAATACCGCTCGGTTATTTTTTATACGAATGACAGCCAGAAAAAAGAAGCTGAAGAAGTTATTAAAGAGCTTAATGATTCTAAAGCTTATAGCAAACCAGTAATAACCGAAGTAAAATTATTAGATAAATTTTACGAAGCGGAAAATTACCACAAAAATTATTACCAATCTAATCCAAACAATTCCTACTGCCAGCTGATAATCGCCCCAAAATTGGAGAAATTCCGCCATCGGTTTGAAAATCTGCTTAGAAAAAAATCTGGATCTTTATAAAATATGAAAAACAAGCTAAAAAAATATTTTAACTGGAAAAAAATAACAATGATCTTAGCAATTACTATTGTAATTCTGGGAATGCTTGGAAGCAGCCTGGGATTTTTAATTTATTAGAGCTTTAGATATTTCCGGACGGCGATTACGCTGGAAACTGCCCCTAAAGCAATTCCTAAAAGAATTTGATAGCCAAGCAATTTCAGCAAATTTCCATAAAAATATCCTTGCAAGCTCATTTCCGGCATCAAAATTTTAACATAGGGAGAAGCAAGAGAAATAAGCGGCGCCATTAAAATAATGCTTAAAATAGCGGCAGAAACCCCGTAAAGCGCGCCCTGAATCACATAAGGGCCGCGGATAAACTTATTGGAAGCACCAACCAGCCGCATAACGCTGATTTCGTCTTTAGTTGAATAAATCGCAAGAATAATCGTATTTAAAGTCACAAAAATTGCCACTAAGGAAAGAATAACCGTCAGACCCAAGCCAATTCGGCCTCCGGTTTCAAGGATGTTCGCCAAGCGATTTATAACCAATTGGTTCTGGCTGTAATTTACCTGGTCTATCAAATTTTTAAGATTTTCATTATTCAAATAAGCAGCGATTATCGGATAATCGCGCGGATCGTTTGCTTTAATATTCAAAGAAGCGGACAAGGGATTGCTTTCCAATACATTGATAGCCTTGCTGATCGTCTCATCATTTTTATGCCGCTCCTGGAAAAGCGCCAAAGCTTCATTGCGGGAAATATATTGGATGCTTTTTATTTCTTTCAAGCTTTCCAGCGATTGCCGGACTTTGGCAATATCATCCTCAGAAACACTCGGCTGGAAATAAACGCTGATATCAATTTTATCCCTCAATATATTTAAAGCGTTAACGGTTAAAACATTAAAAATAATCAGCGATAGAAATACAAAAAGCGCCAGCATCATTACCAGCAAAGCTGACGCCGAAGCCCAGCCATTCCTAAAAAATCCTTGAACGCCGTATTTAATTATCCGATAGAGATTCGTAACCAAATTAATTATTTAAGCTAATATATATTTCCCTTTTTCTTCGTCTCTAATAATTTTACCATTATCCAGGCTGATAACGCGACGATGCAGGCTGTTAACCACTTCTTTATTATGAGTCACTAAAATAACCGTGGTTCCAAGCTCGTTAATTTTAAGAAGCAGTTTTACTATTTCCGCGGCATGCAAAGGATCCAGATTGCCGGTCGGCTCGTCCGCTACTACCACTGCCGGGCGGTGAATCATCGCCCTTGCTATGGCAACCCGCTGTTTTTCTCCGCCGGACAATTCATGGGGAAAATTGTAAGCCCGACTAGTCAAACCGACCATATCCAAAACTTGCGGAACAAACGCTTCAATTTCCGATTGGGCCCTTCCTTCAACCTCTAAAGCAAAAGCGATGTTTTCATAAGCATTTTTCATCGGCAAAAGCCGGAAGTCCTGGAAAACAATCCCAATCTGCCTCCGCAAAGCCGGCAATTCCTGCGGCTTTAATTTATTAACCTCATATGGCCCGAAAATTACCCGGCCCTTGCTGGGTTTTTCTTCGCCTATTAAAAGCTTAATAAGAGTTGATTTGCCGGCGCCATTGCGGCCAACGATAGAAACAAACTCATTTGGGCTGATAGAAAGATTTATATTTTCCAAAGCAACTGAATGGCTGTTATAAACTTTAGAAACGTTTTGAAAAGAAATCATAGCTTACTTTAATTCTAATTCAGCGTTGATGAACTTATCAAGCTCTCCGTTTAAAACTTTATCCGGCTGATGGCTGACAACATCAGTCCGATGGTCTTTCACCTGCTGATAGGGATGCAAAACATAAGAGCGGATCTGGCTCCCCCATTCCGGCTTTACCTGGGTCCTTAAATTTTTTAATTCTTTTTCCTGGCGATCTTCCATTAATTTAAAAAGTTTTGCTTTTAAAAGCGCTAAAGCTTTTTCTTTGTTCTGCAATTGCGAGCGTTCTGCCTGTGAAGCCGCCGCTAATCCGGTTGGCAAATGCACTATCCTAACCGCAGTTTCCCGCTTGTTCACATTCTGGCCGCCAGGGCCGCTGGAACGGGATAATTCAACTTTCAAATCTTCTTGAGGTATGGATAAATTCTTGGCTTCCAATTCAGGCAGTTCCGGCAAAACTTCCACTAAAGCAAATGAAGTATGGCGGAGTTGTTTTGAATCAAAAGGAGAAATACGGACAAGTCGATGCACTCCGGCCTCGTTTTTTAAATTTCCGTAAGCATACTCGCCTCTTATATCAATTGCCCGTTCATCAATTAAACTGACTTTCCAGCTCCGATTTTGCGAATACTTCACATACATATTTAAAAGCATATTTGCCCAATCTTTCGCGTCTTCCCCGCCCACTCCTGGATAAATAGAAATATGCGCGTGGCCTTTGTCATATTTGCCTTTTAATTCCTTAAATGGTTTTTCTTGCATAAATTTCTTAATTTTGAGCCACCTCTCGGATTTGAACCGAGGACCTTTCCCTTACGAAGGGACTGCTCTGCCGCTGAGCTAAGGTGGCGACCGCTATATTATAGCACTAATCAAATGGCCGACCAAATAAGATACGCCAGCGGCAATTCCGCCGATTAAAAGCATCTCCAATCCGGAAACAAGCCAATTTACTCTGGTGACAAAATAACGCGCCGCGCCTACCGTAAATAAAGAAACTCCGGCAGCTATTGCCGAATATAAAAGCCTATTTGCATCGGAAGCAGAAAGAAAAATAAAGGGCAGGATCGGCAAACTTCCGGCTAAAACAAAAGAAATAAAAGTGGCTAGAGCTGAATTCCATTCACTGCCGGCGCTTGGAGGATTCATTTTTAATTCATATCTCATCATAAAATCCACCCAGAAATTCTCATTATTACTCGTTAAATTTGCTAATTCCTGCGCTTGCTGATTATCAAATCCGAATTTAATAAAAATTTCCCTAATTTCTTCTTTTTCTTTGTCCGGGTAATTTTTAACTTCATCATATTCCCTTTTTTCTTCCTGCCTGAATAAAGCGTTTCCTGATTTGCTGCCTAAAAAATTGCTTGCCGCCATAGAAAAACCGTCTGCCAATAAATTAGCAAATCCCAAAACAAGAATAACTTTAGGAGTTAAATTAGCGCCAAAAGATCCGGCAACAATCGCAAAAGTGGTGATAATTCCGTCATTCGCGCCATAAACTATGTCCTTTATGTAAGTTACAAAACCAGTTAAATGCTTTTCCATATTTTATTAATTATATATTAAAATGAGCGGGTTAGTGAATGAGGTTGTGGCTTGTTTTTAAGATTGCAGAAATGTTGGTAATGACGAGTTTGAGGTGAAAAAAACCCCCTTGATAAGGCGGTTAATAAAAGTTTTATCAGTTTAACAAAGATTATAAAGGCATAGAAGCGCTGCCCAGCCGCTTGGCAATGGCCTAAAAGATCCGTAAGACTTACCATATTTAACTGCCATCTCCAAGAAATACCTGGCGTGAAAAAATGCCTCTAAAATTGGGCGGTTTGTCTCCAGCCATTTCTTGTTATCTTTCAAAGTAAATTCTTTTCCAGTGCCTTCATTCACTATCTGCAGAAACCAACTATTTAATTCCTTACCAGGCAGCAGTTCTTTCAAAACTTTTACCACTTCTTCAGTAATACTTTGTAACCGGTAGACCTTGAAACTCTGGTGATAAAATCGGTAAACTAAATCTTCGCTTTGCCATTCTGATGATGAGTCTGCCAGTAATCGCTTAAGGCGAGGCAGATTTTTTTTGATATTCTTGCGAAGCTTTGCCTCTTGAAGCTCTAATTCCTCTAGAGATTGCATCTCTTTTCCTCTTTTTTAAGAATAACTTTTACTACTGCATATATTATTTTAAAAATTAAAAAGAGTCAAATCTTGGAGCGGGTAACGAGAATCGAACTCGTGTCTCAACCTTGGGAAGGTCGCATTCTGCCACTGAACCATACCCGCATACTAAAATTATTATTAGCGTAACTTTACCGAACTTCCGTCCCATTGCAAATCCGGCGATAATACAATCACGCTGGCTTTGGATTTTTTATTTTTCATCCACTCATCAAAATTCTCTTTGTTTAAAAACATCCTTCCCTGCAAAATTTCTTTATAAGCTTCCGGCAATAAAACTTGGTCTTTAAAATCAGCAAGGCTCAATCCGTAAATTTTTTCCGCCCCTTCGGAAATATTTTTATTATTTTGGATGTATTGCTCAATATTTTTGTCTGCGATTGGTTTAAAATCGTCTTTTAATCGGATTTCCAATTCTTTATAAATAAGCTGGTCAGTTATAAGCTTGTCTAAAGTTGCGCGTCGGATTTCTTTATGCGCCTCCAGGGTTTCCAATGCATGGGGATCAGACCCGGAAACTAAAAGCGCGTTTTGAAAATATTTATAAGCGGCGGAAAAATCTTTCTGGACTTCTTTTTCCGTTATCAGATTAAAATCAACAATTACAACCGGATAATTTCCGCTTTTTACCGCCTCATAAGCGCCTACGCCAAAAGCCATTATAATTGCAAATGCTATTATTGCGTGTTTATAAGTCATATAGAACCCATCTCCATAATAATCCCATAACGCGATACTAGCCAATTTTATCCAGAACAAGGAGCAAGGAGGAAATCGTAGTGTTAACTACCTTTCCGACAAGCGACGATGTTATGGATAAAATTGGCTGTATCCCTTTGGGTTGCTATCTAAATTGAAAATTTCTTCGTTATGCTTACTCGCTGTGGTTATCACCACAAGCCCGTCAGCATGCCTGGAAATTTTCAATTTATCTTAGCAACGCGCTTGAGGATTGTTATGGAGATGGGTTCTCTATTCAGACTTTGAAGGAATAACGATAATCA
>Ga0209515_10003725_pt1 | contig 21322 bp, 22 predicted proteins | sample Subgroupgradi54m_FD_187454 | JGI IMG/M metagenome (GOLD analysis project Ga0209515, IMG submission 187454) | Subsurface groundwater microbial communities from S. Glens Falls, New York, USA - GMW60B uncontaminated upgradient, 5.4 m (SPAdes)... ... | reverse complement strand
TATAATGGCGCTTCCTTAAGTGAATAGTAAACAAAGGCCTCCGAATGTCGATGAAGGAGTTGGAGAAAAACCAACAACGACACAGGAGGCCTTGAATGAACAATAGAGATATCGAATGGCGGAGAGAAAAACTTAAGCAGGAGCGAGAGAAATTAGAAAGCGGTCAGCTGACGGCGTTGAGGGAATTACTTCCCGACGCAGTGCTTCAAGAGATTTGCGAAGAATGTCATTATGAATTCAGGAGCCGGTTATTGACTCCACTTGTGACGATTTTTCACATGATTAGCGCTGGCATCAGTCGTGACGGAAGCTTTAGAAGCGCCTGGCAGCTCAATGGGCAAAGCGGCAGATCAGGATCTTTGGCCAAAGCCCGGCAACGGTTGCCTCAGGTTGTTTGGCGGAAACTCGATCAATGGATGATTCAAGAAATTGACAAAGAGAGTGCCTTGGAATATCAGTGGCGGGGTCATCGCATGATTGGAGTGGATGGGACATGTGTTTCGATGAGCGAGGAACCAGAGTTGGTAGAACATTTTGGCCGCTGTAATACGCGGCATGGACAGAGTCGATTTCCCTTGGCTCGGATCACTCTGGCTTTTGACTTAAAGACATTGGTGACAATCGGACATAAAGCGGGAGGTTACAGGAGGACGGAAACAGAATTATTGAGATCCCTATTGTCTGAGTTTCAAGCGGGAGATGTGCTGGTAGGGGATCGTCATTTTGCTGGGGCCAATCTGTATTGGGAATATCAAGAAGCCGGTGTAGATTTCATTACACGCACGCATCATCAATTACAAGTTGAACGGCTGAAGGTTGTTGAAATTTTCGATCCCAAAGACAAGATTGTGGAGTTGCCTTTTTCCCCACAACATCGCCGGCAAAATCCTAATTTACCAAAATTTATCCTTATTCGATTGATTCAAACGACCGCCAAGATTAAGGGAAAGGAAGAAACTTTTTGGATTGCGACGTCTTTGTTGGATGCCTATCAATACCCGGCCCAAGAGATTCAAGGGTGGTTGAAAAAGCGATGGAAGGTAGAAACGTTAATCGAGGAATTGAAAATTTGGTTTAGTGCGGATGTCTTGCGCTCGAAAACAGTGGAAGGCGTTTACAAAGAACTTTATGCTCGAATCATTGGACTCAATCTAATTCATTGGCTCATTTTGAAATCAGCTCGGAAACACAACCGGGAACCGGAACGATTGAGCCTGTCTGCCGCATTGCGATTGGCAACCTCGTACAGTTTGAAAATGAGTGCAGCTCCTGCCTGGCTTTTGCCCACTCTTTATGAAACCTTGTTGGATCACATTGCATTTTCAACCGTCCCTTGCCGTCCTGACCGCATGGAACCAAGGATGATCAAACGAGAAAGAAAACATTATCCGAAACTTAAAATCTCACGAGCGGAGTGGAGAAGTATGGCGATCGCTGCTTAAGGAAGCACCATTAGGGACACTGCCTGCAATGGACAGTTTAAAACGTTATATCAAGAGGTATGGAATCCCTCTGAGTGTGTATTTAGACCGTCATTCAACGTATAAGGCCTGGGGGAAGCTGACCATTGAGCAGCAGCTCAAAGGTGAAATCAACCTGAGTCAATTTGAAAGAGCCTGTAAAGAGTTATCCATCCAGGTGATTCACGCTCACTCTGCCCCAGCGAAGGGGCGCGTGGAAAGATCGTTTCGGACAGATCAGGACCGGTTGGTTAAGGAATTAAGGCTCGAAGGAATCAAGAGCCTGGAAGAAGGTAACCGTTTTTTAAACGCTTACTGGCATAAGCACAATCAACGGTTTTCAGTGCCTCCTCGTGAGAGTAACGATATGCACCGGCCTGTTCCCACCGGAATGGATTTAGACTCGATTTTGTGTATCAAGACTTCACGGGTGGTAAGGAATGATTTTACGGTGATGCACGACGGTGGGTTCTTTCAGATTTTGGATAAAACGGTAGGTAAAAGTGTGATTGTTGAAGAACATACGAACGGAAAGAAATACTTAACGTATCAAGGGCGAAGGATTGCTTTTAAAAAGATCGCACGGCTTCCGGTCAAGATACAACAGCCTAAAATACGCCGAGGCTATTCTAAAGCGTCCATTCCATCTCCTGATCATTCTTGGAGGAGATGGTCTATAAGGCGTAGACCTTTAACCCAACAAGCAGCCTAAAAGAGGACATTCTTATTTTGGTCAAAAGCGGACATTTCTATTTTGGCTGTACATGGCTTTTGCTTTCCTTGACACTAGAAGACCTCTCGACTAAACTATCTCCTTCCAAATCAAACTGTTAGATAAATCTGCGGGATTTAAACCCCGCCTTTTTTCTCTTAAGGCCAATGTTTATAAATAGTTCTATCAAGAATTATCTCAACAAGCTTTCAAGTGAAGAACCTGTTCCCGGCGGAGGCGGAACTTCAGCGTTAGTCGCCGCCTTAGGAATTAGCCTTGCCATCATGGTGGCCAAAATTTCTTTAAAGAGTTTAAATAAAAAGCAACAGAAGGGCTTAAATAAAGGAATTAAGCTTTTGGAACATTTGCGTCGCAATGCGGAGCAAATTGTTGATTTAGATCCCAAAGTGTACAAAGAAGTGATAGCAAGTTACAAGCGCCTTAAAAGACTAGGAAAAACAGAAAAGGCTCAAGCTGGTGTTAAGAATGCACTTCAAAATTCCTTTCGGCTTCAGGCGGATCTGGCTCTTCTCATTGCCATGGCAAAGCAATTATTGCCTACCGTAGACGCATTCGCAGAAGGGTCTATTCAAAATGATTTGATTGTTTCGAGCGGACTTTTGGACGGTGCTTTCAAAGGAGCCCTTGCAACCGCACGGATTAACGTGGTTTATCTGAAACAGGGAAAACAGAGGCGTCACTGTGAACAAGCGCTCGCAAAAGTCGAGCAAAAGTACGGGAAGCTCCATTTTGAATAAGGTTGATCTTATGGAAGCACAACTTCTTGAAGGAAAAAAAATCGCGGAGAAATTGAAAACTGAAATCGCCCGCGCTGTGGAAACATTTTCCAAAAAATTAAATCTAATCCCAAACTTGCGCGCGATTCAAATGGGTGAAGATCCGGCTTCGGAACTTTATTTAAAATCTCAGAAGCGCGCTGCCGAATCCGTTGGAATCAAACATGAGGTAACCACGCTCCCGGCTTCCGCAGACGAAAAAGATCTCATCGGTGAGATTGAACGCGCGAATCGAGATCCAAAGGTTCACGGAATTATCGTTCAAATGCCGCTTCCGAAGTCCTTTCGCACTGACCGTGTACTGGATTCCATTCATCCCGATAAAGACGTCGAAGCGGTAACCACCAGTAATTTGGGCCGGCTTCTCATTAATAAAGAAGGTCTCGCGCCTTGTACGGCAAGGGCCTGCATTCGGTTGATTGAAGAAACTGGCATCAACGTTTATGGCAAAGAAGGCGTTGTGATTGGTTCAAGCAAAGTCGTCGGTATGCCCGCCTTTTTGCTTCTCGTCGGAAAAAAAGTGACGAGCACCGTTTGTCATACGGGAACTTTTAAATCGGGGACACTCGAATCCCATGTGCGCCGTGCTGATATTTTAATCGTTTCGGCTGGTAAACCCAATTTGATCCCAGGCGCTTGGATCAAGCAGGGCGCGATTGTGATCGATGTTGGAATCAATCGAGTGGATGGAAAAACCGTGGGTGATGTGGAGTTTGACGCTGCCAAAAAACGCGCAGCTTTCCTAACGCCCGTTCCGGGAGGAGTTGGGCCGCTTACGACCATGACACTCATGGAAAATTTAATGACGGCCATCAATTTCCAACAGAAGAAATAAGCTTATTCTGGAGTTAAGTCTCCCCGTACTTATGTTTATTATTGGCGAACGCATCAACCCTGCTGGAAAACCTGCATTGGCTCTTGCCATTCGCGAAGGCAAAACAAACTTGATCCAGCAGGAAGCTATATCGCAAGAGCGTTGCGGGGCGCAAGCTTTGGACATTAACGTGTCTCTTCCTGATGTCGATCGCTCCAAGGCGATGCGGAAAGTAGTTGAAGCAATCCGTTCTATCAGTGAAATTCCGCTCGTGATTGATGATTCGGATCCTAAGGTTGTCGAAATCGGTTTGCGTGAAGCAAAAACCGATGCGTTTATCAATTCGCCGATCGATCTAGATAGCACCGACGCAAAATTTTTTTCTTTGGCCAAGGAGTTTAAGACCGAAATATTTTTTCTTCCTTTGAAGGGAAATCAAATTCCGAAAAGTATTGACGAACACATTAAAACAAGCGGCCTCATTTTAAAGCGTCTTGAAGAAAATGGAATCTCCCGCGATCGCGTTGTCATTGACGCCAAGCTTTTAACTTTGAAACAGGCAAAAAGAAAAGTCACCGATACGCTCGAAACGATTAAAAGGCTTAAAACAGAATTGGGTGTTCGAACGATTATGGGCTTGAGCAATATTTCTTATGGGCTTAAGAATAGAGAAAAATTGAATGCTCGGTTTTTAAGACTTGCTAAAGGATACGGTCTTGATTTCGTCATTTGTGATCCGATTCAAAAAGATGTAATAGCCGCGGCCATTGAGGAAGAATTAGAGACAGCGAATCTGTCAGAGACAAAAAAGTTTCTTAAGTTTGCCGAAAGTTGCTGGGCTTAGCGTATGAACCGGGTAACCGTCAGGGATATTCTCAATCGAAAGCAGAAGGAAAAGCGGAAAATTGTGGCACTGACCGCTTATGATTTTCCGTTTGCGAAATTAGTTGACGAAGCTGAAATCGATATCGTTTTAGTCGGAGATTCGGTCGGAATGGTTTGCTTAGGGTACGACTCAACCATTCCTGTTTCGATGCGCGAGATGCTTCATCATGTGAAAGCTGTGCGTCGTGCCGTGAAACATGCTTTGCTCGTTGCCGACATGCCTTTCGGATCTTATCAGGGAATCGAATCTGCGATTCGGAACGCCAGAAGGTTCTTTAAGGAAGCGGGAGCGGAAGCCGTGAAGCTTGAGGGTGGCAAACGGATTCTTACTCAAGTGAAAGCATTAATTCGAGCAGGTGTTCCTGTGATGGGACATCTTGGAATGACGCCGCAGTCGGTGAGCGAGCTCGGCGGTTATAAGGTTCAAGGAAAAACCAAAGAAGAAGCCGATCGGATTTTTGAAGAGGCAAAAGAGCTTGAGCAAACCGGTGTCTTTTCTATTGTGTTGGAATGCGTTCCAAATTCTTTAGCCAAACGAATTACCAAGAGCCTTAAAATTCCAACGATCGGTATTGGCGCAGGTTCGGATACCGACGGCCAGGTACTGGTCCTTCACGATCTACTTGGTTTTGAATCATCAGTTCGCCCTCGTTTTGTCCGGCGTTATGCAGAACTGGGCGAGATCATTCACAAAGCGATCATCCAATACCGGAGCGATGTATTGGCAAAAAAATTTCCGACAAGTCAGGAGAGCTTCAGAGGATAATGGCGCAAAAAGTTTTAATTGCTGAGAAGGATTTGGCGACACTCAGTTTGGTTGAGACAAGGCTTCGCGCAAGAGACTATGATGTATTTTTGGCCACGCACAGCGATGAAGCGATCAGATTGGTTCAAAAAGTCCGATTTGATCTGGTATTAATCGGTTCTTCGATGGAACTTGTTGAAGGGCTCGATCTTGCCCAAAAAATCAAGCGCAGCTTAACAGGCTTGGGCATTCCCATTATTTTGCTTGCCGCAGAGGATGAGATCGGGGATTTGGTGCTCAGTCAGGAGCGCGGGTTTGATGATTTTTTGATCAAACCCTTTGATGCTTTTTCTCTCCAACTCCGCGTAACTTTGAATCTCACGCGAGCCCGCGAACGGCTTCAGGCAAATCCTTTGACCAGTTTGCCTGGAAATGTTGCGATTGAAGAAAATATTCAAAGACGTTTAGATCGGAACGAAATTTTTTCCGTCTGCTACATCGATATCAATCATTTCAAGTCATTTAACGACCGTTATGGATTTGAACGTGGAGATAATGTGCTTCGCCACGTGGCTCAGCTCATTGCCAAAAGTCTTGAGATGAGCGGTCGAGATCGTACCAGCTTTCTGGGCCACATCGGCGGAGATGATTTTATCGCAGTGCTTGATCCCGGTCATGAAGTTCAGTTTGCACAGCAGTGTCTACAGGAATTTGACCGTATTATCCCCACTTATTATGAGGAAGCGGATCGTAAACAAAGGTCCGTGACGGTTAAAAATCGAAATGGAGTCCCTATTTCGTTTCCTTTGATGAGTCTTTCGATTGCTTCGGTAACAAATCAAGACCAGGCGTACCGCAATTTGGCTGAAATTGCGCGCGATGCGGCGGAGGTGAAGCAGTACCTCAAAACACAACCGGGCAGCCATTACCTCAGGGATCGGCGCGCTAAGCCAATGAGAACGCTTGAGGAATCGCTTGAAGTGCTTTCAACCGGTCAAGAGAAGCGGAATACGAGCAAACCCTTAGGTCAAATGTTGCTTGAAGTTGGTTTGATTACGGAAGAAGAACTTAATCAAGCTGTCCGCCGGCATGTTGAAACGGGGGAACGGATTGGACAAGTCTTAATTCGAATGAATGTGGTCACAAGCGCTGATGTGGGCCGATGCCTCGAAGAAAAGTTAAGCGTGGGTTACGTTAGTTTGAGGGATCATGTACTTTCCGAAGATCTTGCTCGCATATTGACGGAAGAATTTATTAGGACTCATGAAGTAGTCCCGCTTTCGCTTACGGAAGATGCCCTTGAACTTGCCATGGTAGATACGGTTGATCAAGATACGATTCGATCTGTGGAAGAAATCAGCGGGCTTCGAGTGATTCCAAAATTTGTGCTGGAAAATGAATTTGAAGAATTTTTGGAACGAAATCATTTGAGGTTAACTTAGTGTATTATCCTGCGTTTTTAAATTTAAAGGGAAGAAAAGTGCTTTTGTTTGGAGCGGGAGAGGTAGCGCTTAGAAAAGCGCGGACTTTGAAACAAGCAGGGGCCGATCTCATTGTGATGAGTCGTGATTTTTCAAAGCCTTTCCTTAAATTTGCGAATCGAAATCGAATTAAAATGAAACGTGGAAGCGTATTCCCCAAATTAGATCATGTGTCACTTGTGGTTGTGGCTACCTCAGATCAAGTGTTCAACAGGGCGGTTTATAAAAGATATGAACAAAAAGGAGTTTTCGTTAATGTGGTGGATGATCCGAAACATTCCACCTTTATCGTGCCGTCGATTTTAAAACGCGGCTCACTCCAAATTGCGATTTCAACAGGCGGAGCAAGTCCCCTTTTAGCGAAAACGTTACGGAAAAAATTGGCCGCTCAATTTGGCTCCGGTTATGGTCAGTTGGTCAAACGCTTGGCGCGGGATCGGATCAGAACGAAGCGCCTCATTGGTATTCAGAAGGACCGGAAAAACCATTTTCAAAAGCTGGTCGAGTCACGGTTAAGAATTTTGGAAACGAAGAATTCAAAAAAAATTAAAATGGGTTTTTGATGGAACTTACCACTTTTTTACTTTTTACGGTTATGGGCCTTTACTTCTTGGCTTTCGTTCTCTTTGTTATGGAGTTCGTCAGCACCGAACGAAAGCATTTCAGATGGGCCAATCGTTTTGTAGAAGTTGGCTTTTTGGCTCATACGCTTTTGATTTTTGCTCAAACTTTTTCGGTGTCGCGGACCGTTCCTTCTACGTTTCATTTTCCAGTGACCACGCTCGGAGAAGCTTCTGGTTTTTTTGCCTGGTCGCTTGCGTTTGTTTATTTGATTTTGCTGAGACGCCGAAAGTCAGAAACATTTGGGTTGGTGCTTGCGCCAGTGTTGGTACTTTTTTTAATTCCCGCTTTTTTCCCGTATCGGGCAAATCCCAATTTGCAGAAACATTTTCATGACGGTTACTTTTTGCTTCACATTCTGTCCGCTTTTTTTGGTTATGCAAGTTTTGCACTTTCCTTTATCGCGAGTGCTCTTTATTTAACGTTGGACCGCGCTTTGAAACGAAAAGTGCCTTTCACGTCTTATCATAAATTTCCTTCACTTGAAGGCCTGGAGCGGTTTATCTTCCGGACGATTCTTTGGGGGCTTCTGCTTCTTGGTTTTGCCATTGTAAGCGGCGCTTTATGGACGAAAAGCGCTTTCAATACTTTTATTCTCAGAGAACCAAAATCCATTGCAAGTCTCTTGACCTGGGGAGCTTATCTTGTCATTATTTATTTCCATGAACTGAGGCAGGCGAAAGGAAAAAGAATTGTGCTCGTATCTTTAGGAGCGTTTGTCTTAGTGCTGTTTACCTTTTTAGGAACCAGCATGTTTCAAACAGGCCTTCATGTAGGAGCTTGGTAGTTTCTATGGATTTGGTTTGCATTGGTTTAAGTCATAAGAATTGTCCCGTTGAAATACGCGAGAAGATCGCTTTTTCCGAATCAGCGCTTTCTCAAGCATTGGTCAAGATGCGAGAAATCGATGGCCTGCGCGAATGTTTTGTTTTGTCGACGTGCAACCGAGTCGAACTTTACGGCCGTGGTTTTCTAGGCATTGAAGAAAGTTTGGTTCGTTTTCTGGCTGATTTTCACGAGCTTGAAGGATGTGCTTACCGTTCTTACCTTTATCAGTATCGGGGACGGGAAGTGGCGGAGCATTTGTTTCGCGTCGCGAGTGGCTTAGAATCTCTTGTGGTTGGTGAAAATGAAATTTACGGCCAGATTCGTCGTGCGTTTCGGCTGGCCAATGAATTGGGTTCACTTGATTCTATTCTTTATCAATTGATTGAACGGGCGCTTCGAGCGGGAAAACGGGTGCGTTCCGAAACCAAAATCAGTGAAGGGGCCGTGAGTGTTTCTTCTATTGCTGTGGAACTGGCCGAGAAAATTTTTGGGAAGTTGACGGGCGAGCGCGTTTTAATTTTGGGAACCGGAAAAATGAGCGAACTCACCATGAAACATTTGGTGAAGGCGGGAGCAGGTGAGATTACCGTGGCTAGCCGGACTTATGAACGCGCCTTGGAACTTTCACAAAAGCATGGAGCCAAACCCATTGGTTTTGACGGTTGGTTGAGCGCGCTCAGGACGAGCGACATTGTGATTTCATCAACCTCGGCGCCGCATTCCATCGTCAAGTTTGAGGATGTGAAGGCCATGATGATTGCGAGGCGACACAAACCGCTCTTTTTTATCGATATTGCCGTTCCTCGGGATGTGGAACCGCGCGTGGGCGAAATTGACGATGTCTATCTTTATGATATTGACGATCTTAAAACCGTTTCTGAAGAAAATTTGCACCTTAGGAAAAAAGAAATTTCGAAATGTGAAGCGATTGTCGAACATGAATTGGAATTGTTCGATCAATGGTATGAATTTTTAGAAGCTGGACCGGTGATTCAAAAGTTAACCGCTTATTTTGATGATATTGTGAAAACCGAAATGACAAAGGCGACTTCGAAATTCAAGGGAAAGGAACGCGAGCTCGAGACTTTGATTCAAAAAATCAAAGCGGGTCTTCTTCATATCCCAATTGAGGAGCTCAAAGAATCGGCGAAAACCGGAAGCATCGAACGCTATTTGGAAACACTTCATTCCCTTTTTCGACTTGAGGAGCACGGACCGACCGAGACAAAAAATGAGAAGAAAACTTCCGAACGCGATGATCCCTCCGCCTCCTTTACAAAAGCGCATTCGTGAAAACTCAGTGTGCACTTTTGAAACTTTACAAGTTTTCGATGCGGAGCATCGAAAAAAGGAGGTGGTGGGATGAAGTCTCTCATTAAAATTGGGACGCGGGGAAGTAAACTTGCTCTTTATCAAGCAGAAGTCGTTCGGGCAAAATTAAAAACTTTGTTTCCCATCCTCGAATGTGAATTCGTAAAAATTCATACTAAAGGAGATATGATCCGGCGCGGAGCAATCAGTTCGATTGGACCTGGGATTTTTACGCGTGAAATTGAAGAAGCCCTTCTGGCCTATGAAATTGATATCGCTGTTCATAGCGCAAAAGACCTGGCAACTGAACTTCCCGAAGGACTTAAAATCGAAGCAGTTCTTGTGCGCGAAGACCCCAGGGACTGTTTGGTGGCTCGCGAAGGAAAAACGCTTGAGCAATTAAGTCACGGTGCCAAAATTGGAACGAGTTCCTTGCGGCGAAGAGCGCAGCTCAAGAGATTAAGGCCCGATCTTGAAATTTTTGAAATGAGAGGCAACGTCGATACAAGACTTAAGAAAATAGAAGAAGGGCAGTATGATGCAATGGTGATTGCACATGCCGGACTCAAACGGCTTGGACTTGTTAATTTTGTTACCGAAATTTTTGAAGAAGAGCGTTTTCTTCCACAAGCGGGACAGGGCGCGCTTGCCGTTGAAATTCGAAACGGAGATTCGGAAACTCAGGAATTGATTAAACCACTCAATCACGAACCGACGTTTCATCGGGTGTTAGCTGAGCGAAGTTTTCTAAGACGTCTTGAAGGCGGTTGCCAAATTCCGGTTGGTGTGAGTTCCAAAATTGAAGGTGATGTTTTGACTTTGAAAGGCGGGATTTTTTCTTTGGAAGGAGATCGCGAAGTGGTTGATGCTGCAGCTGGTCCTGTTTCAGAAGGAGAAAAAACAGGTGTCTTTTTGGCAGAAAAACTTCTCCAAGCTGGCGGAGATGAAATTTTGAAAGCGATTCGAAATGCTCAAAAAAAATAGAAAACAACATAAAACAGGTTTTGTTTCCATTGTCGGTGCGGGACCGGGAGATCCCAAATTACTGACTCTTCGGGCGAAGGAAGTGCTTGAAGCCTGCAACGTTGTCTTTTACGATTATCTAGTTCACCCATCAATTTTGAAACATGCTCAGCAGGCTCGGCAAATTTATGTGGGTAAAAAAGGCGGCGATTCCGGTTCTACTTCTCAAAAATCGATCGAATCTCTCTTATTGCAATTCGCTCATCGCGGGAAAAAGATCGTTCGTTTAAAAGGTGGAGATCCACTCGTCTTCGGACGCGGCGGCGAAGAAATGCTTTGGCTTGCCAAGCATCATATTCCTTTTGAGGTGATTCCTGGCGTTACGGCGGGAATCGCAGCCCCTGCTTACGCGGGAATTCCTGTAACCCATCGCGGACTTGCTTCCGAAGTAACTTTCATTACCGCTCATGAAGATCCTTTGAAAAAACAATCAGATGTAAATTGGAAAGCACTCGCGCAGCTTAAGGGAACCCTTGTGCTTTACATGGGAGTGAAGACGCTTCCGAAAACGGTCGAGTTGCTCATTCGATATGGGAGAAAATCCCGGACGCCAGTTTCTGTCATCAGGTGGGGGACAACGGCGGAACAAAAAGTAGTGACAGGAACCTTGGCGACAATTGTTCAAAAAGTGGAGGCGGCTCAATTGAAAGCGCCAGCCTTAACGGTCATTGGAGAAGTCAACAAACTGCGGCCCAAATTACAATGGTTCGAACAAAAGCCGCTTTTTGGAAAAACCATTTTGATTACTCGTTCCCGGAAACAAGCCTCTCAGCTTGGAGAGACCTTGGAAACATTAGGTGCGCATGTGCTGGAACTTCCCACGATTGAAATTTCACCCATCCGTGATTTTCGTATGTTGGACCGGGCCATTCGCCAAATTCATCGTTACGATTGGCTTGTGTTTACCAGTGAGAACGGCGTCGAAGCTTTTTTAAATCGGTTTAGGCAATTGAAAAAGGATGCTCGCATTTTGAGTCATGCGAAGATTGCGGCTATAGGGCCTGGTACGAAAGCAAAATTAAATTCTTATTTGCTCGAGCCAGACCTTGTTCCTGCTACGTTTACAACCGCCGGTTTATTGAATGCTTTTCGAAAACTCAAAATAATGAAGAAACGCTTCCTCCTTTTGAGAACGAATATTGCACCAGACCTCCTCAGAGTTTCCCTTGAAAAATCCGGGGCGGTTGTAACAGAGATTCCGGTTTATAGGACCGAAAAACCAGAAGGCTTGTCACGGAAAGTGGCGGAATTAATTCATCAATATCCAATTGACTACATTACGTTTACCAGTTCATCCACTGCGCAGCATTTTTTTGAGGCTTTAAGAAATGGGCGACACTTAGGAGCTAAACTGATTTCGATTGGGCCGGTGACTTCGAAAACGATTCGTCAGTTCGGCGCCAAAGTTGACCGCCAAGCGCGTGTGCCTAGCATTTCAGGTGTAGTGAATGCCGTTGTAGAGGAGGAAATAAACAAGTGAGATTTCCAAATGATAGACCACGCCGGATGCGCGGAACAGAAAACTTAAGAAAATTAATCAGAGAAACTACGCTTTCATTGGATCAATTGATCATGCCTTATTTTGCGGTCGAGGGAAATGGAATTAAAGAAGAAATTCATTCAATGCCGGGGCAATTCCGGTTTTCGATCGATCGTTTTTTGTTCGAACTTGAAGAACTTGAAGAATTAGGCGTCCAGCACATTCTCCTCTTTGGAATTCCAAGCGAAAAAGATGCAGAAGCAAGCGGCGCTTACAATTCGAATGGTGTTATTCAACGAGCCTTGCGTGAAATTAAGAAACGCTTCCCAAAATTAACGATGATGACGGACGTTTGCTTGTGCGAATACATGAGCCACGGCCATTGTGGTATTGTGGAAGGTGAACAAATCGTGAATGATCCAACATTATCCCTTCTCGCCAAAACAGCTCTTTCTCATGCCGAGGCCGGAGCTGATCTCGTTGCTCCGAGCGATATGATGGACGGTCGAGTGGAAGCAATCAGAAAAGCACTTGATGAACATGGGTTTTCTCACCTCCCGATTTTAAGTTATGCAGCGAAATACGCTTCAAGTTTCTACGGGCCTTTCCGCGATGCAGCTGGATCGAACCCACAATTTGGTGATCGGAAAAGTTATCAAGTGGACCCTGCCAACGTCAATGAAGCGCTTCGCGAAATTGAGTTAGATTTGGAAGAAGGGGCTGATTTGATTATGGTAAAACCCGCCCTAACTTATCTTGATGTGATTCGTGCTGCAAAGGAAAAATTTAATATTCCCATAGCAGCTTTCAATGTCAGCGGGGAATATTCTATGGTCAAGGCTGCTCATGTGGCAGGTTTCCTTGATGAGCGAAAAGTGATTCCCGAAATCCTTACCTCCATCCGCCGTGCCGGCGCTAATGTGATTTTAACCTATCATACCAAAGAGGTTGCGTATTGGGCTAAAGAGGCAGGAAGCCACGCCACCACCTTATTTGAAAAAGCCTAACCCGTCAGGTATCCTTTAAAAGGATACGATTGTTATAAGTATTTAACAGTAAGTGCTTTAGGCAAAAAACACTCCTTTGTGAAAAGCAATGTGAGCGAGCCTAAATAACCTTGAGGGCACTATGGATAAAGCGGGATCGAGTGCGACCAAACGGGGAACAAGGCCTTTTCGTTTTTATATTGTTATCTTCTTTGTCGGAATGCTTTTCACCATCACGCTCTGGGATGCTTATTACAATGGATCCCGCCCCTTCGATAAAGAAATTGCAAGCAAGCTCATTTTGGTCATGGGCACTTTGTTTTCGCTCGCCGCAGGTTTATTCACTTGGTCTTTAGAGACTAGAAGAGCTTCTCTAGAAAAAGAAGTGGAATGGCGAACGCACGACGTCCAAGCGAAAAATAAAGAACTGCTCAAGAAGAACGAAGAGATCGAAAATTTTATCCACATTATTTCCCACGATTTAAAGGCTCCCATTGTTTCGATTCAAGGGTTCGCCTCTATTTTAAAAACCGAGCTCGGCAATGCACTTCAAGGAGCCAACCTGGATTACTTCAACCGAATTCAGGCCAATGCGCAGCAGATGAACACGCTCATCATGGATCTTTTGGAATTTTCTCGCGTCGGGCGGCTCGAAGACCAAAAAGAATCTGTCGACACTAGAGAATTATTGAAGGAAATTTTAGAAGAGCTGAAACCTGAAATCGACAAGCACCATATTAAGATCCGATTGGCAGATCATTTCCCAATGCTGTGGGCTTCTCGCAAGCGATTGGGACAGGTCCTCACAAATTTAATTGGAAATGCCGTGAAGTACATGGGTCCTGCTTCCGAACCCCACATTGAAATTGGCTGCACTGAGAAAAATGGGAACAATTTGTGTACGCTGTGGGTGAAAGATAACGGCATTGGAATTAAAAAGGAGTTTCAGGGAAAAATTTTCCAAATTTTCCAGCGCGCCCCCACCCAATTAAAAGTAGAAGGAACCGGGATTGGTTTAAGCATTGTGAAGAAAATCGTCGAACTTAATGGCGGACGTGTGTGGGTTGAATCTGAGGAAGGAAAAGGAAGCCAGTTTTTTGTCGAGTGGCTTAAAGCTCAAGATCATCCATCAGAATCAAAACCCGGTTTAGTTGAATCTTTGAGCGGGAGTCAAAGATGAAAAAGATTTTTATGATTGAAGATAACGAAGACCATGCTTTACTGATTCGCCGCGGTGTTGAAAGTGAAGATTGCATGGTGACGCACTACCAAGATGGCTTGGGTGCGTTAAAAGCTTGCGAAACCATTCAATCCCAAGATCAAAAACCCGATCTTATTTTATTGGATTTGAAATTGCCGGGCATGGATGGTTTTGAAGTGCTTAAAAATTTGAAAAAATTGAAATGGTTTGAACAAGTTCCGGTGGTTATGTTGACCACATCACGCCGTAGGGAAGAAATCGAGAAGGCCTATCAGCTCGGTGCCGTCGGGTATGTCGTGAAGTCAGAAGATTTTGGAGAATTGATCGCCAAGCTCAAACGCGTTAAAGATTATTGGTTTCATACGGTTGAAGCACCTTTTGCGTCATTAATTTCTGTGAGGGAAAAATGATTGCAAAATCTGGTCTCAGGGTTTTATTGGTTGAGGATAATCCGGACCACGCTCTCCTTGCCAAAAACGCTATTTTAAACTCCAGAGATCGGAGATATATGGTGGAACTCTCGGGATCTGTGGAAGAGGCAATGGAAAAGGTCAAGAGCGGCCCCGTCAATATGATTATCTCCGATTACAACCTTCCAGGTAAGAATGGCCTGGAATTTTTAGAGTGGCTGAATACCCAGGAGATAGACATTCCTTTCATTATGATGACTGGAATGGGAGATCAAAAAACGGCTGTCAAAGCAATGCAGGAAGGAGCCTACAATTACATTGTAAAAGATGATGTTTATTTGAATGTTCTCCCGCACGTCATTGACGAGACATTTATTAAATATTTGTCAGACAGAGAAAAGGAACGGTATGAGCGTGAGATCCGCGAAAAAAACGTAGCCCTTGAAAAGGCGAATCGAGAACTTAAAAAGCTGGATCAATTAAAATCTGATTTTATTGCTTCCGTAAGTCATGACATCAGAACGCCGCTCAATTCAGTCCAGGAAAGCATCGCGCTTATTTTAGACGGGGTGGTGAACACCCGCGAAGAAAAAGGAAAGAAAGTTTTAGAAATTGCAAAACGTAGCATTGGCCGATTGACCGCAATGATTAATGACCTCCTTGATTTTTCAAAACTAGAAGCTGGGAAAATGCGTATTCATATTGAGCCGTGCGATATTCAAGTTTTGGTCGATGAGGTATTGGGTTCGCTTAGGAGTCTTGCGGAAAAAAAGCGGGTCAAACTCATTTTTCATCCTGCCGAAGGGTTTCCCAAAATCGCTTGCGATGCCGAGCGAATGATCCAAGTGCTTACGAATTTGGTGGGAAATGCAATCAAATTTACTCCCGAAAGCGGTAGCGTTACCGTTCGATTGGAAACAGCTGCCAACGGTCGGGTCAATATTATTGTTTCGGATACGGGTATTGGAATTCCGAAAGGGGATTTGGGGCGTATTTTCGAGCGATTCGAACAGGTAAAAAATGCAAATTCCAATGGAATTAATGGAACAGGCTTAGGTCTTTCCATCTGTAAGGAACTCGTCAAACTTCATGATGGTGAGATTTGGGCGGAGAGTGAATTAGGAAAAGGAAGTCGCTTTATTATTTCTTTACCACTGGTTCAAAAAGTTTCAAAAGCGCAGGTTTCACTAGCAGGAGAGAGGATAACCACATGAATCGAACAAAGGTTTTTATCGTAGAGGATGATGAAGAGTTAGGTCAGTTGTTGAAAATCAGAATTGAATCTCTAGGACATCAGGTCATCGTGACCGACAAAGGAGATGAGGTGGTTAATTTTGTTCAAACTCATCTTCCCGATCTTGTGCTGCTTGATGTCTTTCTTCCGGATACCGACGGTCTGACTATTCTGAAGCGGTTGAAGTCTCCGATCGATATCGAGACCGGAAAGCCTTCTCACATCAAGGATATTCCGGTGGTGGTGCTGACCGGAAAGGCACCCATGATTGAAAATATGACTCGAATAGAAGGTGCGGCCGATTTTTTTGTCAAGCCGATTGATATGGAAAAATTAATGAAATGTGTTCATCAACTTTTGGGGCTTAGGCAACATGATCAAGGATCTAAATCGTAAGGAAATTCTCTTAGTGGATGATGATACTGATTATTCTGATCTGACCCGTACCCGTCTTGAAGCATCGGGCTATCAAGTTTCCTGTGTTTCGAGTGGGCGGGAGGCGTTGCAACTGTTGGAGGGTGAGTATCAGCCGAGTTTAATTATTATGGATATTGAAATGCCAGACAAAAATGGTTTAACCACTTTGATCAATATAAACGTTCACAAGGGAATGGGGCAAAAGGAAAAATCTCATATCCCGGTTCTTGTTGCGACCGGTCTTCAAAGTGAAAAAGTGCGCGAAGTGATGATGGCTCAAAATGTAAATGGCTATCTTAAAAAACCGTATGATTCGGAAGAGTTGATTCAGGCTGTGAAAAGTTTGATCGGTTGAAAATGGGATGTGAAAGGAACTGAAACAGAGGATGGATGAACCATTTCCGGCGTCGCTTTTAGTGGTTGAGGATAATCAAGATCATGCACTTTTAATCCAGAGTGTTTTATCCCGATGGTCTAAGGAGAATGGCTCTCGAATTGAGCTGGTATCATCCGTATCAGAAGCCCTTGAAAAACTTTCTGCTTCGTCTTTTGAATTGGTCCTGACCGATTATCGGCTGCTGGACAAAACCGGTCTTGATCTTCTCGCTGAAATCAAAAACCGAGGGCTGAGATTTCCTGTTCTATTGATGACGTCAGCTGGCGATGAACAACTGGCTGTGGATGCTTTGAAATCCGGTTTTGTGGATTATATCGTGAAATCCGAGAGTTCCTTTCTCAAACTTCCCGAGACCATCGAGGCGGCGTACAGTCGTTTTCTCTCCGATGAACGCGAACGGAAACTAAAAGAGGAACTGGCTAGCAAAAATGTTCAATTGCGTTCCATCAATCAGAAACTTGCCGAACTTTCTATCCACGATGAACTGACCAGCTTATACAACCATCGTTTTCTGCAGGAAAAAATGACGGAGGAATTCGCACGGGCGACACGCTATCATCATCCCCTTTCCTGTCTCATGATCGATATCGACCATTTCAAAATGATTAATGATACCCACGGCCATCCGGTTGGGGATCAGGTACTTAGAGAATTGGGCAAGTTTTTTATGACTCATTTAAGACAAGCGGATACCGTGGCTCGATATGGCGGAGAAGAATTCGCAGTGCTTTTACCTCACGTGGGTTATGAAGGAGCCGATCTTCTTGCCGAACGATTGCGCAAGAAGATAATGGATCTATCGTTTACGACTGTATCAGGCCTTCCCTTTAAGATCAGCGTCAGTATTGGCTTGGCTTCTTATCCGGAGGATCCGGTCGACCGCAAGGAAACCTTACTCTTTTATGCCGACAAAGCGCTTTATCGAGCTAAGGGAAATGGGAGAAACCAGGTTTATCTTTATCGAAGTATGACCAGCGAGTATACTGGAAAAATTCCAGAACTTAAGTTTAATGATGACAAGGCGCATGAATTTCGCCAGCGGCTTATGGATGTTTCCGAATTGGCGAAACGAGCTTATATTGAAGCTACCAAAGCGCTCATCAATGCCTTGGAAGCAAAAGATCCGCACACGATGGGTCATGCCGCCCGCGTAGGACATTATTCCGCTTTGGTAGCCAAGGAGATGGGTCTTGGCGACGATGACGTTCGGATTGTCGAACATGCAGGTCTTCTTCACGATATCGGGAAAATTTGTATTCCGAACGAAATTCTGATGAAGCCGGCTGCGTTTACTCCTGAAGAATATGAAGAAATGAAAGAACATCCGATGCTGGGTTATCAAATTGTAAAACCCATCAAGTTTCTTTCCGAGGAAGCGCTGATCATTCTTCATCACCACGAGTGGTTCAATGGAGGAGGTTATCCCCACAAGCTCAAAGGAAAGGAAATACCGATAGGTGCACGGATCGTATCGTTATTGGATGCCTATGACACGATGCGCACCGCCGGTAGTCGTTATAAGTGGACGCTCAATTGCGAAGAAGCTGTTCGTGAAATGATTAAATATTCAGGGAGTCAGTTCGACCCCGAAATTGTGTTTCATCTAATACAAGTTTTGATCAAAAGGAGCGATCTTGACCCAAAAGCCTACGACCAGCAAAAACTGGATCAATCAATTAAGAGGCTTGCCGCCTAAGTAGAGCACAGAAAACAGAGTACGGATGGCAGCCATCTAAATATTGTAGAGACAAAACCTCGATTCTGTTTTTTGTAATCTGTTCTCTGTTATCTCTGTACATCCCTCTTCCCTTGAATATAATAATAGGCCGCACGAGAAACATTCATGGGCATCGAACAATTTCCAGAAATCGAAACCTTCCAAAAATTACCACGAAAAGTGATCGTCAAAGGTGGAAGCTCAGGCTTTGACTCCAAAGGCCGCCCCGAGCTCAGAGGGATTGTCATCAACAATGCAGGACATCCGATCCGCGATGCTAAAGTTTCCTTGATCATTTTTAGTGAACAGGAAATTCCGATTCTGAACAAAAGCACGGTTCCCGATCCAAACGCTCTTCCTCAAGGCGGTATTGCCTCCTTCGCATTTACCCTTGACGATTACGATCAGGAAATTAAAAATTACTATCTCTATACCAATTGGAAATACGACGATTCGAATTGGTAAGGGAAGGTCTCCCATGTCATTGCGAGGCGGAACACCAAGCAAAGCCGAAGCAATCTCTCAAAATGTCATTCCCGCGAAGGCGGGAATCTATGGATCCCCGATTAAAACACATGCGGCTTTGCCGCAGTGCTGCTCCGCTGCATTCGGGGATGACAAACGTCTAACTTTGCCTCCTCGTAATGACAGCGTGGATGCGCTCGTGATAAAACAAGAAGGGTGAGCCAGATGAAGCCCGACACAAAAACCGAAGCCATTAGCGTTTTCCTTAAAGAACATCGGAATTTTCCGGCGCCCGAATCATTTCGTCAAGCGGCATGGGTCCAGGATGAAAAAGTTTATCGAACGGCTGCGCAAAATCCAGAGGCGTTTTGGGCTGGTTTTGCTGAAGAACTTGTGTGGATTAAAAAATGGGATCGCGTCCTCGATTGGAATCCGCCTGATGCCAAATGGTTCGTCAACGGAAAGCTCAACATCGCTTTCAATTGCGTTGATCGTTGGGCCAAATCTGAACTCAGGAATAAAGCCGCGATTATTTGGGAAGGCGAGCCAGGTGACCGGAAAACACTCACCTTTTGGGATCTTTATCGTGAAGTCAATCAATTTGGAAGCGCACTCAAAAAGTTAGGTGTCGTGAAAGGTGACCGCGTTACGATTTACCTTCCCATGATTCCGGAAGCAGCGATCGCCATGCTGGCTTGTGCGCGAATTGGTGCTGTTCATAGCGTTGTGTTTGGCGGATTCAGCGCAGAATCCCTACGCGACCGCATTAATGATGCCCAAGCGAAGGTGTTAATCACAGCTGATGGCGGTTATCGGCGCGGGAAAATTATAACGCTCAAACGCGAAGCGGATGAAGCTTTGAAGGGAACGCCTTCTATTCAACATGTGATTATTGTCAAACGTGGTGAGTTTCCGCTTGAGGTTAAAGAAGGCCGAGATCATTGGTGGCATCGGCTCATGCAAAGTGCAGAGTCCTTCTGTGAACCCGAAGCCATGGATTCTGAAGATATGCTTTACACTTTGTATACCTCCGGGACAACGGGAAAACCTAAAGGAATTATTCATACAACCGGTGGTTATCTAACAGGTGTTTATGCAACCACCAAGTGGGTGTTTGATCTGAAGCCGAGTGATGTGTATTGGTGTACAGCTGATATCGGCTGGGTTACGGGACATAGTTATGTGGTTTATGGCCCCTTGGCCAACGGGGCCACGGTATTTATGTATGAAGGAGCGCCTGATTGGCCGGATAAAGATCGGTTTTGGCAATTAATTGAAAAATATGGAATCACCATTTTTTACACGGCTCCTACTGCCATTCGCGCGTTTATGAAATGGGGTACCGAGTGGCTGGTTAAGCACGATCTTTCGAGTCTGAGACTCTTAGGTTCGGTTGGAGAACCGATCAACCCGGAAGCTTGGGTTTGGTATCACCAATACATCGGCCGCGGCAATTGTCCGGTGGTGGACACTTGGTGGCAGACGGAAACCGGAATGATTTTGATTACGCCGCTTCCCGGAATTACAACTTTAAAACCTGGTTCGGCAACGAAACCGTTTCCGGGAATTGAAGCTTGTGTTTTAAATGAAAAAGGTGAGAAAGTCGAAGTGGGTGGCGGTTATTTGGCGATTACTAAACCGTGGCCAGCGATGTTGCGCGGGATTTATGGCGATTCGGATCGTTACCAAAAACAATATTGGTCGAAGTGGCCAAATATTTATTTCCCCGGCGACGGCGCGAAGCGGGACGAAGACGGTGATTTCTGGTTGCTTGGAAGAGTTGATGATGTATTGAATGTAGCCGGTCACCGAATTGGAACGATGGAAGTGGAAAGCGCACTCGTGGATCATCCATCCGTAGCAGAAGCTGCAGTCGTAGGAAAGCAGCATGAGATCAAAGGCGAAGCGCTCGTTGCTTTTGTCACATTGAAAGAGGTAGGGGCGGGGTCGCCCCGCCCTGAGGGTACGGAAACCGCGCGCCTACAGCAATTGGCCCGTGAATTAAAAGAACATGTTGCCAAGAAGATTGGATCAATCGCGCGGCCTGAAGATATTATTTTTTCTGCCGATCTTCCCAAAACCCGTTCCGGAAAAATTATGCGCCGTCTACTCAAAAATATTGCCGAAGGAAAAGTGCTTGGAGATACAACCACGCTTGCCGATCCTGAAGTCATCAATCGTCTGAAGCAGCAGTACGAAGAAGAACAGTAAATAGTACCATTTCCTACAGGGTCTGTTGCAGAACTCGGTATTAAAACGCCAAATATATCGGATTCAGACCCCTCTGTTCTTTGAAAGTTTGAAGAATATGGCGAAGAAGGCGAAAAAGTTGGTGAAG
>Ga0209515_10003722_pt1 | contig 21325 bp, 14 predicted proteins | sample Subgroupgradi54m_FD_187454 | JGI IMG/M metagenome (GOLD analysis project Ga0209515, IMG submission 187454) | Subsurface groundwater microbial communities from S. Glens Falls, New York, USA - GMW60B uncontaminated upgradient, 5.4 m (SPAdes)... ... | reverse complement strand
GGTCTTTTCGGTCTTTTCAGATTTGTCGGCCTTTCCTGACTTCTCGGACTTTTCCGATGGTCCGGACGCGTCAGGCTTCTCAGCCTTCTCGGCCCTTTCGGCCTGGTCCGACTTTCCGCCGTCCGACTTCGGGGCCGATCCCTTCTCGCCTTTCGGGTAGTCGGTGATGTAGAACCCGCTCCCCTTGAACTGGATCGCCGGCGACGACATCAGCTTGTGGACGCGGCCGGCGCACGTCGGGCACGTGTCTTCGAGCGGATCCGAAAACTTCTGAATCTTCTCGAATCGGTGACCACAGGCGTCACATTCGTATTCGTAGAGCGGCATGACCTGGTCCTTCGTGCGTGGTTCTTAGTCCAGCAGATCGCCGCCATCGTCTCCCAGCATGAGCTGACGATGGAGCCAGAAGGGCGCGGTCCCCTGGGCGAGCAGCGTGTCGTGAAACGATCGCAGTGAGAACGCTTTGCCTTGCTGCTGCTTGTAGTCCTGCCGCAGCTTCAGCAGCATCAGTTTGCCGACGGTGTAGACGAGGTACGTCGGATCGAACGTGCCGCGCTCGGCTTCGCGCCGCGCGCTGCCTTCCTCCATGAACGCCTCGTCTCGGAAATACCGGACGCCCTGCTCCACCGACAGATCTTCCGCGTGGAGCTTGATGCAGACGATGAAGCGCACCAGACGGATGAGCGCCTCGGCCAGCTGTCCGAGCTTGATGCTCGGATCCTGACGGCCGAAGCCGGCCTCGATCATCATCTGCTCGCAGTAGTGCGCCCATCCCTCGATGAACGACGCCGGCGCGAACATGATCGACTTGCGCGTTTTCGACTCGACCTTCCGCAGGTGCTGGTAGTGCAGGAAGTGTCCCGGGTACACCTCGTGAATCGAGATCGACCACAGCGTGGGGACGTTGTAGTCGCGCAGATGCTCGTCCTGCCGCTCCGGCGACCACGACGGATCGACATCGGTCAGGTAATAGTACGCGCGCGTCGGCTTGCTCTCGAACGGACCCGCCGTCCACATGCTGGCGAACGACCAGCGGTAGAAGTCGGGCGTCGGCGCGACGGCGATTGGCTCGCCGGACGGCAGCGAGATGATGTTCTGGCGCTCGAGGAACGTCGCGAGCTCGTCGAGCTGTTTGCGGCCGGTGGGCACCAGCTCGCCAGGCGCCGGGTGCCGGGCTTTTGTCTGCGTCCAGGCCTCCATCGCGTCGCCGCCGTTCAGGCGGCCGGCCAGCGATCGGAATTCCTCCTGCGTCGCTTTCAGCTCGCGCGTCGCGATCGCGAGAAGCCGATCGAGCGGCAGCGTCACGCCTTCGTCGAGACGCAGCTTCTGCTCGAAGTTGTGGCGCCCGAGGCGGAAAGACGCGCGCGCCTTCGGTGCCAGATCCGTGTCGAGGTACTCGACGTACTTGCCCACGGCCTGCGACGCTTCGGCTTGCGCGTCGGCGAGATCGCCCAGCAGATGCAGGTCGTCGACGTCGGCGAACGCGCGCGGCAGATCCTCGTCGATGAATTTCAGCGCGCCGCGCATGGTCTCGATGCCGACTTTGACGAAGATGCCCGGCGGATCCCTGATGTTGTCGCGGGCGGCCTGAATCAGGCGGGGCGTCTGGCGCAGCTTCGACAGCGCGCGGCGCGCGCGCTCGGCGGCCGGCGCATGGGTGAACAGCGTCTGGCCCGCAAGGCTCGACGCGATCAGATCGGCGTAGAACTGCGGGTTGCGCTCCCACGTGCGCACGGCTTCGAGTTCGAACATCCGCGCCTGCAAATGCGCGGTGAGCATCCGGTGTTCGAGCCGCTCGACCCCGGTCAGGGCGTCGCGATGGATTTCGTCGAGGCGGCGCAAGTAGCCGGCCAGGGCGTGCGCTTCGCTGTCGATCCCGTGACGGCTGACGTCTTCGAGCAAGTCGTCATGCGTGTGCACGCCATCCATCGTGGCGTGCGTGGGATGCGTCTCGTGCAGGTAAGCGAGCAGATCGTCGACGAAGTGGGGGAGGGGCTCGGAAGCAATCATCATTTCGGCACAGATCCGTCAATGGTACAATACACGCTCCCCCCACATGCCCGGTACGCTGTTCGTGGTCGCCACGCCGATCGGCAACCTCGAAGACATCACGGTGCGCGCGCTCCGGATCCTGCGCGAAGTCGCCGTCATCGCGGCGGAAGACACGCGGCGGACCGCGCATCTGCTGGCTCGCCACGCGATCACGACTCCGACGACGAGCCTGCACGAGCACAATGAGGCGGGGAAGGCGGGTGCGCTGGTCGCACGGCTGCAGCGTGGCGAGAGCATTGCGCTGGTGTCCGATGCGGGGACGCCGACAATCTCGGATCCTGGCGGGCGGCTGATTCGGGCAACGATCGACTCCGGCCTGCGGGTCGAACCGTTACCTGGACCGAGCGCGGTTCTGGCGGCTCTCGCTGCGTCCGGGTTGCCGACCGACTCGTTCTTGTTTCTGGGATTTCCGCCAACTCGGTCAAAAGACAGAAAAATGTGGTTTGATCGCGTCAAGGCGGTTCGTGGAACCATCATCTTTTTCGAGGCCCCCCATCGAATCCAGAGCACACTCCACGAGTTTCAACGTGAGGTGGGTAACTGCGATGTGGTCATCGGCCGTGAGTTAACCAAGATCAACGAAGAATTGGTCAGAGGACCAATCGAAAGAGTCTCTGAATGGGTTGGCAAAGGCCGAGGAGAGTTTACGATAGTTGTTAATATTGGTCAAATAGCAGAAATATGTCCCAAGCAGGAAATTATGGCGGGGAACCTGGTGATTGAATTGGGCGAAATGACCTTATCGCCTGGTGTCACTAAGCGGAAAGCGATCAACTCGCTCGGTAGAAAATATGGGATTGCTCCGAACAAGGTTTATGCGATCCTCGAAGCTGCGAAAAAATCTGGCTTATGACCATATCGATAACGCCGGCGTTGCCTTTGGGGGACCTACCCGCTTGACCGACCTGATACGTTCTGTTACCTTACGCCCCGCTCCTAGCGCGATGTTTAGGGTTCGCGCGGCGTATATGGCCAAGCAGCGGAGGCCCGCTCCAAAATCGACGAACGCACCGGTCCGAACCTCCTCCGCTCGCACGGCGCGCGTGGTCGACGCCGCAGTACGGCCACGCCCGGCAACTCGCGCTCCTGCGACCACGTCTCAGCCGTCCGCGCCCGAGCGTCGCTCCACGCATTTCGACGCCGTCGCTCTTTACGAGCGGGGGCTCGAGGCACTGCAGTGCCACGCGTACCAAAAGGCCGCACACCTGCTCGAGTCGGTGCTCCGGCAGTATCCCGAGGAGCGCGATCTGCACGAACGCGTGCGGCTCTACCTCAATATCTGCCAGCGGCAGGCCACGCAGCGCCAAGCGGCGCCGCAAACGATCGATGAGCGCCTGTATGCCGCGACCCTCGCGATCAACGGCGGCCAGTACGACCAGGCTATCGCGCACTTGCGCCTGGTCCGCGACGAGGATCCTGACAACGACCACGCGATCTACATGCTGGCCGTCGCGCACGCGCAGCGCGACGAACACGCCGAAGCCGTCGTCCATCTCGAACGCGCCATCGCGTTGAACCCCGAGAATCGAGCGCTCGCGCGCAACGATCCGGATCTGGAGCCGTTGCGCGCCGACGACGCATTTCGCGCGGCGCTCGAAGCCTCGCCAGGCGTCCGCCTCGATCGGCGGCGGCCCCTCAAGACCCGATCGGCGCGATAATTGAGTTCCGGCCCAGACGGCCTCCTCTTCTGATGGACATCCACGTCGTCATCCTCGCGGCGGGCAAAGGCACGCGCATGAAATCCGCGCGGCCGAAAGTCCTCCACCGTGTGGCCGGCCTGCCCATGATCGAGCACGTGCTCGCGTGCGCCACCGAGGTCAACCCGCGCTCGACGACCGTCGTCATCGGCCATCAGGCCGAGGCTCTGACCGCCGCGTTGTCGCGGCACGATGGCCTCACGTGTGTTGTGCAGGAACCACAACTTGGGACCGCGCATGCCCTGATGACGACGGAAACCGCCGTGCGCGGGCAGACCGGCCTGTTGCTGCTGCTCTCCGGTGACGCTCCGCTGCTGACGGCCGCCACGCTGCGGAATCTCGTCGATCGGCACCGATCGACCGGAGCCGCCGCGACCGTCGTGACCGCCGTGGTCGACGCCCCGCGGGGGTATGGCCGCATCGTCCGTTCCGGCCAGCAGATTGCACGTATTGTCGAGGAGAAGGACGCCAGCCCGACCGAGCGGGCGATCTGTGAAATCAATTCCGGGATCTACGCGTTCTCACTCGAAGGGCTCTTCGACGCCGTGCGCAGCATCGCGGCGGAGAACGCGCAGAAGGAGTACTATCTTCCCGATCTGGTGGCGATCTACCGGCAACGAGGATTGGTGGTGGAAACCGTGATCGTCTCGAACCCCGACGAGATTCGAGGCATCAACAGCCGCATCGAGCTGGCGGCAGTGAGTCGAATCGTGCGAGACCAAAAAACTGCGGAGTTGATGACATCCGGCGTGACGATCGAGGACCCCGCCACTGCGTACATCGACGCCGGCGTCACGATTGGGGCCGACACGATCCTGCACCCGGGCATCTCGCTCGAAGGGCGCACGACGATCGGCACCGGCTGCGAAATCCACAGTGGCGTGCGCATCGTCGACTCGCAGATCGGCGATCGCGTGACGATCCTCAACCACTGCGTGATCACGAACGCCCGAATCGCCGACGACGCGTCGGTCGGGCCGTTCGCGCACCTGCGGATCGGCGCGGATATCCGAGCGAAGGCCAAAGTCGGCAACTTCGTGGAGCTGAAGAAGACGGTGCTCGGCGCGGGCTCGAAGTCGATGCACCTGGCGTATCTTGGCGACGCGACGGTCGGTGAGAACGTGAACATCGGCGCCGGCACAATCACGTGCAACTACGACGGCGTGAACAAGTACCAGACGGTGATCGAGGACGGCGCGTTCGTCGGCAGCGACTCGCAGCTCGTCGCACCGGTCACGATCGGCACAGGCGCCTACGTTGGCAGCGGATCAACCATTCGCGAGAGCGTGCCCGCCGGAGCGCTGGCCGTCAGCGCGGGCAAGCAGCGCAACATCGAGGGATGGGTCGCGACGAAAGTTAGAACTAAGAAGTAAGAAGTAAGAAGTAGCAGGTAGAAGGCCACAGCCTATGTGCGGGATTATTGGTTACATCGGTCCGAAGGACGTCATTCCTGTGCTCATCGAAGGCCTGCGCCGCCTCGAGTATCGGGGCTACGACTCGGCAGGCGTCGCGGTGGTGCGGGACGGCGCGATCGATCTGCGGCGCAGCGCCGGCAAGCTCTCCAACCTCGAGCAGGTGATTCGCATCGATCCGATTGCCGGCGACTACGGCATCGGCCACACGCGCTGGGCCACGCACGGCCGTCCGACCGAAGAGAACGCGCACCCGCACCGCGACTGCACCGGCAAGATCGTCGTTGTCCACAACGGCATCATCGAGAACTATCTCGACCTGAAGCAGGAGTTGCAGCGCCAGGGGCACACATTCGTCACCGAGACCGACACCGAAATCGTCCCGCACCTCGTCGAGCGCGAGATGAAGGACGACGGCCTCGAGAACGCCGTGCGGCGCGCGCTCCTGCTGATGCGCGGGCTGTTCGCGCTCGTGCTGATCTCGGCCGACGATCCGGAAAAGATCGTGACCGTCCGCAACGGCCCGCCGATCGTCGTCGGCCTGGGCGATGGCGAGTTCTTCGTCGCGTCGGACATCCCCGCGATTCTCAGCCACACGCGCGACGTCGTGTTTCTCGGCGACGAGGAGATGGCCATCATCACGCGCACGGGCGTCGAGTTCACCGATTTCTTCGGCCGCCCGGTCTCCAAAGCGACGCAGCGCGTCCTCTGGGATCCGATCATGGCGGAGAAGGCCGGCTACAAGCACTTCATGCTCAAGGAGATCTTCGAGCAGCCGACCGCGGCGCGCGAGACCATTCTCGGCCGCGTCTCGCAGGACTCCGGCAAGGTGTTCCTCGAGGAGATGACGATCACCGACGCGCAGTTCGCCGCGTTTGAGAAGGTGACGATTCTCGCGTGCGGCACGTCATGGCACGCGGCGCTTGTCGGCAAGTACCTGATCGAACAGCTGGCACGCGTGCCGGTCGAAGTCGACTACGGCTCCGAGTACCGGTATCGCAGCCCGATCGTGGGCACGCGCACTTTGGCGGTGGTCATCACGCAGTCTGGCGAAACGGCGGACACGCTCGCCGCGCTGCGCGAGGCGAAGCGCGGCGGTGCCCGCAGCGTGTCGATCTGCAACGTCGTCGGCAGCATGGCGACGCGCGAAACCGACGGCACGATCTACACCCATGCGGGCCCGGAAATCGGCGTCGCCTCGACGAAGGCGTTCACGTCGCAACTCGTCGCGCTGTACCTGCTGGGGCTGCGGCTCGGCCAGGCGCGCGGCGTGCTGTCGCCGGAGGCATCCAGGCCGCACATCGACGCGCTGCTGCAGCTCCCGCAACTGCTCGAGCAGACGCTGAAGCTGGCGCCGGAGATCGAGGAAATCGCCGGCCGCTTTCACGCGCGCACCGATTTTCTGTATCTGGGCCGCGGCATCAACTATCCGATCGCGCTCGAAGGCGCGCTGAAGCTGAAGGAAATCTCGTACATTCACGCCGAGGGTTATCCGGCCGGTGAGATGAAGCACGGGCCGATCGCGCTCATCGACGAGCGCATGCCCGTGGTCACGATCGCGCCGGTGGACGACGTGTTCGAGAAGATGATCGGCAACATGCAGGAAGTGAAGGCGCGCGGCGGCTCCGTGATCGCCCTGACGACACGCGGGGACAGGAAGCTGGCGTCGATTCTCGATCCGGCGACCGATTTCGTCCTCGAGGTGCCGCGCGCGCCTGCGCTGCTGACGCCGATCGTCATGACGCTGCCGCTGCAGCTTCTGGCGTATGACATCGCCGTCCGCCGCGGCTGCGACGTCGATCAGCCGCGGAACCTCGCGAAGAGCGTCACGGTCGAGTAGGGGCTGGGGACTGACCCAAGCCGCTAGCCCCTACATGCAGTTCCTGAACACCCTGAACCCTGAACAACGCGAAGCGGTCCTGCACACCAAGGGACCGTTGCTGATCCTCGCCGGCGCCGGGTCGGGCAAAACACGCGTCATCACGAGCCGCATCGCGTACCTCGTCGGCGACGGTCATGCCAAGCCGAACGAAGTGCTCGCCGTCACGTTCACCAACAAAGCCGCTGAAGAAATGCGGGCGCGCGTCGAGGCGCTGCTCGGCTCCGACGTCACCGGTATGTGGGTGTCGACGTTCCATGCCCTGTGCGCGCGCCTGCTGCGGCGCGAAGCGCCCGCCATCGGCCTGTCTCGCGATTTCGTCATCTACGATTCGTCCGATCAGCTGTCGGTCGTCAAGCAGGCGCTCAAACAGCTGCAGATCGACGACAGCTTCATCCAGCCGCGTGCCGCGTTGTCGCGGATCAGCAGCGCCAAGAACCGGATGGAGGGGCCGGACGCGATGGCGAACTCCGCGGACTGGAATCGCCGCGATGAGCACATTGCCAAGGTGTATGCGTACTATCTGCACGCGCTGAAAGAGTGCAACGCCCTCGATTTCGACGATCTGCTCTTGAAGACGGTGGACGTCTTCGAACAATCCGATCGCGTCCGCTCGAAATACGCGGAACAGTTCCGATACGTGATGGTCGACGAGTACCAGGACACCAACAGGCCGCAGTACCTCCTGATCCGCCGGCTCGCCGAGGTCCACCGCAACCTCTGCGTCGTCGGTGATCCGGATCAGTCGATTTACAAGTGGCGCGGCGCCGATCTCCGCAACATCCTCGACTTCGAGCAGGACTTCGGCGAGGCGAAGATCGTCAAACTCGAACGTAACTACCGCTCAACGCAGGTGATCCTCGACGCCGCGTCCGCGGTGATCGGCCAGAACCGCAACCGCAAGGACAAGCGCCTCTGGACCGACCGCGCAGGCGGCGATCGCATCACGTACTTTCGCGGCGGCGACGAGCTGGAGGAAGCCGACTTCATCACGCGCACCGCGCGGACCGCGCTGGCCGAGGACGTCGAGGCGATGGTGGCCGTGCTGTACCGGACCAACGCGCAGTCGCGCGTGATTGAAGACGCCCTCGTGCGAGCAGGCGTTGCCTACAAGGTGATCGGCGGCGTGCGGTTCTACGAACGCAAGGAAGTCAAGGACGCGCTGGCCTACATGCGTCTGGTGATCAACCCGCATGACGACGTGAGCCTGCGCCGGGTGATCAACGTGCCGGCGCGCGGGATCGGCAAGGGCGTGATGGACGCGATCGAGAAGATCGGTCCGGCCTCCGAGATCGACGAGACGATGCCGCTGTTGTCGGTCGGTCTGCAGCCGGCGCTGTCGGCCAATTCGCTCTGGTCGCGGCTGGTCCGCGGGCTCGAGGACCGCGCCTTCACCGGCCGCGCCTCGGCGTCGCTCGCGACGTTCCGCGATCTCATCGTCAAGCTGACCGAGGTTGCGCGGCAGGAGCCGGTGTCGATCGCCATCGGCAAGATGCTCGATCAGAGCGGCTATCTGCAGGATCTCCGAGACGAGCGCCGTGAAGAGGCTGAAGGCCGCGCCGAGAATCTGGCGGAGCTTGTGTCGGCCGCTCGCGAGTACGAAGGCCGCGAGCCTGAACCGTCGTTGAACGCCTTTGTCGATCGGCTGTCGCTGCTGTCCGACGCGGATGAAGAGGCCGGCACGCGCGACGCACGCCTGTGGATGATGACGTTGCACAGCGCGAAGGGGCTCGAGTTTCCCGTCGTCGTGCTCGCGGGGCTCGAAGAAGGATTGTTCCCGCACTCGTGGTCGGCCGACGACGAGGAAGAGCTGGAAGAGGAGCGGCGCCTCTGTTACGTCGGGATGACGCGCGCACGCTCCCGGCTGGTGCTCACCGGCGCGGCACGCCGGCGGGTCTTCGGCGAGTACAAGGCGAGTGAGCCGTCACGGTTCATCGACGAAGTGCCGGCTGAACTGGTCGATCGCGTGATGCCGGCGTTCTCTTCCACCGGTTACCAGACGAACTTCTCGCACTCGCACTACGACTTCAAGACGAACCCGTACGGACGCGGCGGACGGCGCGGCGGCGGTGATCGGGTGCGCGAAGCGTCGGCGACCTACGCGTACGAAGACGAGGACCAGTCAACCGGGATGGCGCTGAAGCTGGGGATGAAGGTGCGTCACCGGCAGTTCGGCATCGGCACCGTGCTCAGCGTCGAGGCGCTGGATGACGACACGAAGCTGGTCGTGCGGTTCGTCGACGTCGGCCGAAAAACGCTCCGCGCGAAGTTCGCGCGCCTGGAACCGGCATGACAGGTTCACGTATTGGGGATTGCGGATTGCGGATTGCGGATTGGAGACCGGGGAGACCGGGGAGACGCAGAGACGCCGCGATTTCATTCTGTAATCCGCAATCGAATCCGCAATCGAATCAGCAGTCCGCAATCCGCAATCCGCAATGACGAAGGGCTCTGCCTACGTCGCGGTTGTGTTCGCGCTGCTGTTCACCTATTTCGGCTACCAGTGGTGGTTCAACCCATCGCGCGCGGTCAAGCAGCGGCTCGGCGAAGTGGCGGCGACCTTGTCCGTGCCGGAGGGCGAAACCGACGTCGCTCGCATCGCCCGCCTCGCGCGGCTGCGGCGCTACCTTGCCGACGATCTCCGCGTGCTCGCCGGCGCTCAGGACATCAGGTCGCGCGACACGGCGGTGGCGATCGCCGCGGGCTGGAAACCGCAACACGGCAGCGGAGACGTCCACTTCGCGGACGTGCAGGTGTTCATGGAGTCCGAGGCGGCCGCGCACGCGTACCTGGCGGTGGAGTTGACGCGCCTCGACCGGCCGAGTGGTCAGCCGACGGTGGACTCGCGCGACGCGAGCGTGAGCCTCGCGAGGCGAAACGGCGAGTGGGTGATTACGGCCGCGGAGTCGAAGGAGATCCCGGTCCGTCCCTGACGGCCGTGATCATCCACCCGCCCCATCGGTTTCGATCGCTGCCAGGCAGACCGCGCTGCATGGTGATCACGAAGATCCTCGGGGCTGTTCGACCGTCCGGCAGCCTGACCGGCGCGGAAATCGACACATCCTTCGATAGTTCTGTCGACGCAGCCTTCGACACGTACTTCGACACGTATTTCGACACGTATTTCGACACGACGTGCCCATCAGACGCCTGTGTCGCGGTGACTCGCGTGATGTCAAAGCTGGTGACGACGCCATCGACGCCGGGTTCGAAGACGACCGTCGCGACGTGCTGAAGCGCGGTGAGATCGCGCAGGCGCGATGCGGCGAAAAACCGGGTGAGAAGAGGCCGCTCGGCTGGCGCCGAGCAGCTCGGGAGGGTCAGCGTCATCAGCGAGGCTATCTGCCAGGCGGCGAGGGTTCGCGCGATGCGCACACCTACTCTGTCGGCGGTTCCGCCGGCGGCTCTGTCGGCGACTCGGACGAAGGTGCCGCCACAGAATCGTCAACTTCCTTTTCGACAAGCCGCGCGATCGACACGACCTTGTCGTTCTCTTCGAGGTCGATGATCGTGACGCCCTGCGTGGCACGCCCAATGGAGCGGACATCGTCGGTCAGCATGCGCAGGATCATGCCCTGCTGCGTGATGACCAGCAGCTCGTCGCCTTCCTGGACGTAGGACACGCCGACGACCAGCCCGTTGCGTTCGGACGTGGTGATGTTGATGACGCCGACACCGCCGCGCGACTGCACGCGGTACTCGTCGATCTCGGTCCGCTTGCCGAAGCCGCGTTCGGTCACCGTCAGCAGCGTGCCACCCGGTTTGACCACTTCCATCGCGACGACGAAGTCCTGGTCGCGAAGCGTGATCCCCCGGACGCCGTACGCCGTACGGCCCATCGGGCGGACGTTGGTTTCCTCGAAGCGGATGGCCATGCCGTCGTGCGTGCCGATGAAGACCTGACCGGCGCCGTCGCTCTGCTGCGCGGTGATGACCGCGTCGCCGTCCTCCACGCCCATCGCGATGATGCCGCCAGCGCGCGGGTTGCTGAACGCCGACAGCGACGTCTTCTTCACGACGCCGCGCAGCGTGCCCATCACGACGAACTTGTCTTCCGGGAATTCTTTCACGGCGAGGGTCGCCGCGATTTTCTCGCCCGGCTCCATCGACACGAGATTCGCGATCGACTTGCCCTTGCCGTCCGGCCCGACGTCAGGAATCTCGTGCACCTTCAGCCAGTACGCCCGGCCGCGGTCCGTGAAGATCATGATGTACGCGTGCGTCGAGGCGACGAACAGGTGGCTGACGAAGTCTTCCTCGCGGGTGCGCATGCCGATGCGCCCCTTGCCGCCGCGCCGCTGATTCCGGTACGTCGAGATCGCCGTCCGTTTGATGTAGCCGGTGTTGCTGACGGTGATCGCCATGTCTTCTTCGGCGATCAGCTCCTCGATGCTCAGGTCGCCCGACTCGCCATCGACGATCTCCGTGCGGCGATCGTCGCCGTATCTCTCCCGGATCTGCTTCAGCTCGTCGACGATGATCTGCATCAGCAGACGCTCGCTCGCGAGAATCGACTGCAGCCGTTCGATCGTCTTCAGCAGCTCGGCGAGCTCGTCGAGGATCTTCTGCCGCTCCAGGCCGGTGAGGCGCTGCAGTTGCATGTCGAGGATCGCCTGCGCTTGGAGCGGCGAGAGACCGAACTGCGTGATCAGTCCGTCGCGCGCTTCGGGAACGGTCTTCGATCCGCGAATCAGCGTGATCACCGCATCGATGTGGTCGAGCGCGATCTTCAGCCCTTCGAGGATGTGGTAGCGCGCCTCGGCCTTCCGCAGGTCGAACTCCGTGCGGCGGCGTACGACGTCGCGGCGGAAGTCGACGAAGGTCTCGATCAACTCGAGCAGCGTCATCACTTTCGGCCGCCCGCCGATAATGGCGAGCATGATGACGCCGAAGCTCATCTGAAGCTGCGTGTGCTTGTAGAGGTTGTTGAGCACCACCTCCGGTGCTTCGCCGCGTTTCAACTCGATGACGACCCGCATGCCGTCGCGGTCGGATTCGTCGCGCAGGTCGGCAATGCCTTCGATGATCTTCTCGCGCACGAGCTCGGCGATCCGCTCGATCGTTTTCGCCTTGTTCACCTGATACGGAATCTCTGTGACGACGATCGACTGGCGGTCGCCCTTCTTGTTCGTCTCGATGTCCGACTTCGCGCGCATCATGATCGATCCGCGGCCGGTCATGTACGCCTCGACGGCGCCTTGGCGGCCGATGATGTAGGCCCCGGTCGGGAAATCGGGAGCGGGCACGAGACGGATCAGGTTGCGCAGCTTCTCCGCGCGCGTCACCGACACGCCGGCATCGGCGAAGTGGGTGTTCTCGATCAGCCAGATGCAGGCATCGATGACTTCACGCAGGTTGTGCGGCGGGATGTTGGTCGCCATGCCGACGGCGATGCCCGCGGATCCGTTGACCAGCAGGTTCGGAAACGGCGCCGGCAGCACCGTCGGCTCTTCGGTGGTCTCGTCGTAGTTCGGCGTGAAGTCGACCGTCTCTTTGTCGAGATCCGTCATCATGTCGTCGGCGAGCGCCTTGAGCCGCGCTTCGGTGTACCGCATCGCCGCCGGACGGTCGCCGTCGATCGATCCGAAATTGCCCTGGCCGTCCACCGTCGGGTAGCGCATGTTGAAGTCCTGCGCCAGCCGGACGAGCGTGTCGTAGATCGACGCGTCGCCGTGGGGGTGGAAATTGCCCATCACCTCGCCGACGATCTTGGCGCACTTGCGGTAGCCGCGCCCCGCTGACAGGCCCATCGTCTTCATGCCGTACAGCACGCGGCGGTGCGCCGGCTTCAGGCCGTCTCTGGCGTCGGGCAGCGCTCGCCCCACGATCACGCTCATGGCGTAATCCATGTACGACCGCTTCATTTCGTCTTCGATGTTGATCGGGTGCAGGTGCAGGGCGAAGTCTGTCATGTGTGCTTATCAGAGGGGCTGGAGGCTTGGCCTAGGAGCTCAAGGCTGCGACACGCTCGGTCTCCTCGAGACCCCAACCTCCAGTCCTCGGTCCCCAGCCCCTATACGTCCAGGTTCTTGACATCCAAAGCATTGTCTTCGATGAACTTCCGGCGAGGCTCGACCTGATCGCCCATCAGTGTGGTGAACATCAGATCGGCTTCGGTGTGATCTTCGGCACGCACCTGCAAGAGCGTCCGGACCGTCGGGTCCATCGTCGTGGCCCAGAGTTGATCCGGGTTCATCTCGCCGAGACCCTTGTACCGGTTGATGGCGATGCCCTTCTTGCCGGCGGTGATGAAGTACTCCACCAGTTCGTCGAGCGAGTGCAGCGTCACGTCGGGCGGCGGCATCTTGCTCTTGGGCGCCGTTGGCTTCGCGTCGCCGGCCGTCGTGTCGGCGGCCTCGACGTCCTCGGCCTCGGCCACGGCGGTGGAGACGATGATGTCGCCCGAGAGCGTGGGGATGTCGCGGTGGTTGGCGAGCAACGTGCGATATTCGCCGGCCGTGACGAAGTCGACGCCGATCGTATGCTGCCGCGGATAGCCGCTCGACCGATCGTCGATCTGCAACTGGTAGCGGTTGTGTTCTTCGTCGCGCTGCACGGTCACCGTGCGCGTCGGCATCGTCAGGGTGTCGGCCACGCCTTCGAGCTTGTCCTTGTCGGCGAAATACTCGCGGTCGGCGCCGGCGGCGAGCAAGGCTTCCACGATTTCGCGCGGATGGCCCCGGCGCTCCACGGTCTCGAGGAACTTCTGGTGCGCGATCATCCGCTGCAGCAGCTTCTCCAGCTCCGGACCCGCGATCTCACGGTTGGTGGCCGGAATACGCACGACGCGCGCCTCGACCGAACGCTTGATCAGAAACGCTTCCAGATCGCGCTCGTCCTTGATGTAGGTTTCCGACTTGCCACGCTTGGCGCGGAACAGCGGCGGCTGCGCGATGTAGACGTAGCCGTTCTCAATCACCTTCGGCAGTTGCCGATAGAAGAACGTCAACAGCAGCGTCCGGATGTGGGAGCCGTCCACGTCCGCGTCGGTCATGATGATGATGCGGTGATAGCGGAGCTTCTCGAGGTTGAAGTCCTCGATGCCGATGCCGCAGCCGAGCGCCGCGATCATGGTCTTGATCTCGTCGCTGCTGAGCATCTTGTCGAACCGGGCCTTCTCGACGTTCAGAATCTTCCCCTTGAGCGGCAGGATGGCCTGGAAGCGACGATCGCGACCTTGCTTGGCCGATCCCCCTGCCGAATCGCCTTCGACGATGTAAAGCTCGCTGAGGGCCGGATCGCGTTCCTGGCAGTCGGCCAGCTTGCCGGGCAGGGAACTGCCGTCCAGAGCGCCCTTGCGACGGACCAGGTCTCGGGCCTTGCGCGCGGCATCGCGCGCCCGGGCGGCGTCGATCGCTTTGCCGATGACGCGCTTGGCGACCACCGGGTTTTCCTCGAGATACGCGCCCAGTTTGTCGTTAACGATGGCCTCGACGATCCCCTTGACCTCGGTGTTGCCGAGTTTGGTCTTCGTCTGCCCTTCAAACTGCGGGTGCGGGATTTTGACGCTGATGACGGCGGTGAGCCCTTCCCGGATGTCTTCGCCGGAGACGCTCTCCTTCAGGTCCTTCGCCAGGTTGTTCTTCGTCGCGTACCAGTTGATCGTGCGCGTCAGCGCCGCCTTGAAGCCAGAGAGGTGCGTGCCGCCTTCGTGCGTGTTGATGTTATTGGCGAACGCGTAAATCGTCTCGGTGTAGCCATCGTTCCACTGCAGCGCGATTTCGGCGTCGATGCCTTCCCTTTCGCCGCGCATGTAGATGGCCTTCTCGTTGACCGACACCTTGTTCTTGTTCAGGTGCGTGACGAACGAGACGATCCCGCCTTCGTAGTGGAAGTTGTGCTGCTTGCCGTCACGCTCATCGTCGAGCGTGATGGTGATGCCCCCGTTGAGGAACGCCAACTCGCGCAGGCGCTGCGCGAGGATGTCGAAGCTGAACACGGTTGTTTCGAAAATCTGTGTGTCCGGCTTGAAGGTGACTTTGGTGCCGCGGCGCTTCGTCGTGCCGGTCATTTCAAGCGGGCCGGCTGGCGTGCCACGCTCGTAGCTCTGCTGGTACACCTGGTTGTTGCGCCAGATCTCGAGATCCAGTATTTCCGACAGCGCGTTCACCACCGACACGCCGACGCCGTGCAAACCACCCGACACTTTATAGCTGTCGTTGTCGAACTTGCCGCCGGCGTGCAACACGGTGAGCACGACTTCGGCCGCCGACTTCCCGCTCTCGTGCTGGTCGGTCGGGATGCCGCGGCCGTTGTCGATGACCGTGACGGAGCCGTCGATGTGAATCGTCACGTTGACCTGATCGCAGAAACCGGCGAGCGCCTCGTCGATGGAGTTGTCGACGACTTCGTAGACGAGGTGGTGCAATCCCGCGGGCCCGGTCGACCCGACATACATCGCTGGCCGCTTGCGGACAGCTTCCAGCCCCTCGAGAACCTTGATCTTGTCGGCGCCGTACTCTTCGCTGGCGCCCTGTCCGCCGTGGCCGTTATTGCCGGCGGACGCATTGCCGGCGGACGCATTGCCGGCGCGTACGTCGACCGCGGGCTGCTGTTCGAGCGGCGCGTCGTCGGTTGAGTCGGTATGTTCCATGTTTTCAGGGGCCGACACATCGGTCGGCCCCTACACCTCGTAGGGGCGGACCGGGGTGTCCGCCCTGTCAGACCCGCATCGGCATGATCACGTAGGTGTAGTCGTAGCCCTCGGCGCCGACTGGTTTCATCACGGCCTGGCTCACTTCGTCTTTCAGCTCGAGCGACACGACGTCGGTCGCGACCGCCGCGAGGAAATCAAGGACGTACTGGGCGTTGAAGCAGATCTGCATGGGGCTGCCGCTGTAATCAACCAGGAGTGTTTCCTTGGCTTCGCCGAGATCCGGGCTGCTCGACGTCACGTCGACTTTGCCCGTGTCAATCTGAATTTTCACTGCACGTGAGCGTTCGTTCGACAGCAGCGCGACGCGCTTCACGGCGTTCGTGAGCCGGTCGCGCTCGAACTCGATGTGTTTGTCGTTGCCCTTCGGGATGACGCGCTCATACGCGGGAAACTGGCCGTCGATCATCCGCGAAATGAGCATGCGGTCGCCCACCTGAAAAAACAGGTGATTCTCGCCTCGCTCGTAGCTGATGTCGCCTTCGCCTTCGCTCAACAGACGCCCGAGCTCGCCGAGGGTCTTCTTCGGCAGAATGGCCTTGCTCTCCTCGGCGTCCTTTTGACCCTTGCTGGTGCCCTTTCGCGTCACGCTGACGAGCGCCAGGCGGTGGCCGTCGGTCGCCACAAGGCTCATTTCCTCCGGGCGCAGGACGAACAGTGCGCCGTTCAGAAAATAGCGGGTATCTTCGCCGGTGATCGCAAATTGCGTTTTGGCGACCATCTCCTTCACGGCGTTCCGCTCGAGCGCGGCCGTCGGCGTGCCGCCGGATTCAGGCAGCGTCGGAAAATCTTCGCGCGGCAGCGTTTGCATGCGCGAGTCGAACCGGTCGGCCGCAATCTTCACACCGCCTTTGTCCTCGGCGATGCGAATGTCGGTCTCAGGCAGTGATTTGACGATCTCGTAGAACTTTTTTGCCGGGAGCGTGAGCGATCCCGGCTTCGTGACGGTGGCTGCGCATCGACTGCGCAGGGCCACTTCGAGATCGGTGGCGAGAAAGCCGACATGGTCGCCTTTGGCTTCCATCAGCACGTTCGCGAGAATAGGAATCGTGTTTTTTCGTTCGACGATTCCCTGAAAAAGTTGCAGTTCTCGCAGTAAGTCGTTTTTGCGGACGACGAGTTCCATGGATGTGCTGACCTCGAAAAAGGCGGGGGTTCGGGCGCCCGCGATCCCCTAAGGAGAGGAGAGATTCGAGAATAAGAAATTATATAGGAAGAGAGGGTATGTTGAAAAGCGCGGTATTGCCGTTAGTGCTTGTTTTTGAGCAATTTAGCTTGTGTTAAAAATGTGGCTCAATTCAGCCCTTTTCGGTATTTCTTCGTTTCAGTAAAGAGTGCCGGACAAACATCCGCAGCCGGCATTCGAGTGATCTGTGGAAAAGGTCGCCTGCTACCGGAATCCTTCGAGAAAATTAGCCATCAGGGTGTTGAAATCCACGCCCTTTTTTCTCATGTCTTCGACCTTGCGAATGGAATGGATGACGGTCGAGTGATGCTTGCCGCCGAAACTCCGGCCGATCTCGGGCAGCGATGCGTGTGTCAGCGACTTGCAGAGATACATCGCAATCTGGCGCGGCATGGCGACCGACTTCGAGTTATTACGCGACTTCAGATCGATGACCTTCAGGTTGTAGTAGTCGGCGACGAACTTCTGGATGAGTTCGATCGTCACCGCTTTTTCCTCGTGATCCAGGATGTTCTTCAACACGTCCTGCGCGAGTTGCAGCGTGATCTCCTGGCCGGTCAGCGACGCGTATGCGATCAGACGAATCAGCGATCCTTCAAGTTCGCGAATATTCGACTTGATCTTGCCGGCGATGTACATGGCGACGTTATCGGGTAGTGGAACCGCTTCGGTCTCGGCTTTTCGCTTGAGAATCGCGACTTTCGTTTCGAGATCCGGCGATTGAATGTCCGCGGTCAAGCCCCACTCGAACCGGGAACGCAGCCGCTCTTCCAGCGCCGGAATTTCGTGAGGTGGGCAATCACTGCTCAACACGATTTGCTTTTGCGAATCGTAGAGCGCGTTAAACGTGTGAAAAAACTCGGTTTGCGTGCCTTCTTTTCCAGCGAGAAACTGGATGTCGTCGACCAGTAACACGTCCACCGAGCGATAGCGTTCGCGAAAGTCGAGCACGCGATCGTACCGGACCGCGTTGATCATCTCGTTCATGAATCGTTCGGACGAGATGTAGGTAAGCTTCATATCGCGATTGTGCTGCAGCACGTAGTGACCGACCGCGTGCATCAGATGCGTCTTACCGAGACCCACACCGCCGTAGATGAAGAGCGGGTTATACGATCGCGACGGCGCTTCCGCCACGGCGCGGCAGGCGGCGTGCGCAAACTGATTCGACGAACCAACGATGAATGTGTCGAAGGTGTAACGCGGATTGAGTCCCACCATGCCCGGCTGCGATGTCGACGGGCCCGTCTCGAGCGCGGCGGCTTCGTCCGTGCTAAGCGGAATGACCACCACGTCGGTCAGCGTGTCGGAAACGAATTGTACGAGGAGGTTCGGCCGTTTCAGTTCGGCCGTCGCCTCCGAGATCACGCCGGCGTAGTGCTTCGTGAGCCAGTCTTTGAACAGCACATTCGGGACGCGCACCGTCACAGATGTGCGATCGTCAGACATGAATGTGGTTGGCCGGAACCACGTGTAGAAGCTGTGCCGGTTCACCTTCGTCTCGATGCGTGAGAGAATTTCGTCCCAGAGGTTCATTTCATCCAACAGACAGACATTTTCGGCTCACCTTCGCCCTGCGCGCCAGCCCGATTATCCATGGAGAGCGCTGTTTTCCGGCCTGAAACAGTGGTAATCATACAATTCCAGTCGATTTTCCACAGTTTTTTCCACAGGTGTGGAAAACTTTGGCGAGAGACCAAACGATTGACACTCTTGGAATCCCTTCGCTACCATTGACGGTTCGTCTTTATACTGAAGGGATGTCATGGCTAAGGGAGTTCGGACTTTTCAGCCCAACAAGCGTCACCGCGCGAAGACGCACGGGTTCCTCGTTCGTATGAGCACGAAGAATGGCCGTCTCGTGCTGAAACGCCGCCGCGCGAAGGGGCGCAAACGTCTGACGGTCAGCAGCGAGTAGCTCTGAGATTCCGTCCAGCCGAACACATTCGCCGGCGTCCTGAGTTCCAGCGGGTCTACGAGCGAGGGGTTCGAATCCACAGCCGTTATGTCACGATCTTTATCCTGCCCAACGAGCGGGGTGTGGGACGGCTCGGGATCGCGGCGACCAGGAAGATCGGCGGAGCGGTTCAGAGAAATCGAGCTAAACGATTGATTCGAGAGGTCTTTCGTCGAAGTAAAATTGCTAATGGGTTCGACGTTGTTGTTATTCCTAAACGTGAGTTTTTCGACGCCAGCTTGAGCACCCTTGAAGCTGATTACAGAAACCTTGTCGAACGACGCCTCCGGCAGAGCCGCTGATTGGCGGCTCGACGTACGCGTATGTCTCGCGCTATTGCGAGGCTATAAAGTACTTATTTCGCCATACTTTAGAGGCTCGTGCCGGTTTCTGCCTTCGTGCGCGGATTACGCCGCCGAAGCCATCGATCAGCACGGCGCCGCGCGAGGCATATGGCTCGCCGCCAGACGCCTCGTTCGCTGTCACCCGCTGTGTGCCTCGGGCCACGACCCAGTACCAGCCCCCCGAGGTAGTGGCCGGCTGTAGCCGGACCTGTTGAATGGAACGACGCGTTCTTCTCGCCATCTTCCTCGCGTTCCTCGTGCTGTACGTCTGGCAGGCGCTGTTCGTGAAGCCGGTGCCCAAACCCGCGCCTGGATCGTCGACGACGTCCGCCACCTCGTCCGCCGCCACGTCATCCGCCGCAACAGGCACGGTCGCGGGCAACGGCGGCGGACAGCAGCCAGCCGCGCCGGCCGCGCCGGTCGTCAGTGCCAAGCCTGGGGCACCGCTCGCGCCGGCGCTCGTCGCCGACACCGTGGAGCGCGACGTGCGCGTGGAAACGCGTGACGTGATCGCGGTGTTCACGAACAAAGGCGCGCGGCTCAAGAGCTGGCGCCTGAAGCACTACCTCGATCGGGAGAAGGAGCCGCAGGAACTGATCGAACACGATCTGCCCTCGCAGCCGCTCCCCTTCACATTGCGCGCCGGCAGCGACACGACGACGGCGACGGTGAATGAAGGGCTGTACACGATTAGCGGCGCGCCGGTCACGACGGCCTCTTCATCGCCGGTCGACCTGCGCTTCGAGTACCGCGACAGCGCCGGCATCCACGCGGTCAAGGAATTCCATCTCGATCCGTCGTCGTACATCTTCACGTTCCGCGCGACCGTCACCGAAGGCGACACGGCGCTCGCGCCGGCGATCGTGTGGGGACCAGCGATCGGCGACATCAGCGAGTTGAGCCGCGGCGTCAAGGGGTCGGAAGGCATCATCTTCCGGGACGAAAAGGTCGTCCGGCTCGCGTCCAAGGACATCGCGACGCAGCCGGTCTACGACGGCGATTTTCATTACGCCGGCGTCGACGACAACTACTTCATGACCGTGGCGCTCGTCCCGGGAGCGATCAAGGTCACGTATTCGCCGGTCACGATTCCGCCGCCGGCCAACTCGAAGGACGCGGCGCGCGAGCTGGTCGCGTTCTCGCTCGAGCCGCACCAATCCGACGCGCCCGTGAAATTCTTCGCGGGCCCCAAAGACTTCGACGTGCTCAGCTCGATCGACCGGGACGTCGCGCGCGCGATCGACTTCGGCATGTTCACCGTCATCGTCGTGCCGCTCCTGCGGTCGCTGAAGTGGGTGAACACGTACGTCGGCAACTACGGGTGGGCGATCATCATCCTCACGTTCTTCATCAACGTGATCCTCTTCCCGCTTCGGCACAAGAGCGTCGTGTCGATGCGGAAGATGCAAGAAATTCAACCCGAGGTCAAAGCGATCCAGGAGCGCTACTCGAAGCTGAAGTCGACCGACCCGGCGAAGCAGAAGATGAACACGGAGATGATGGCCCTCTACAAAGAGAAGGGCGTCAACCCCGCCAGCGGCTGCGTGCCGATGCTGCTGACGATGCCGTTCATCTTCGCGTTCTACGCGCTGCTCTCGACCGCGATCGAGCTGCGCGGCGCGCCCTTCATCTGGTGGATTCACGATCTCTCCGCGCACGACACGTATTTCGTGACGCCCATCCTGATGGGCATCAGCCAGGTCTGGCAGCAGCGTCTGGCGCCGGCGGCCGGCATGGACCCGATTCAGCAGAAGATGACGATGCTGATGCCGGTGTTCTTCACGTTCTTGTTCCTGTGGTATCCATCAGGCGTGGCGCTGTATTGGCTCGTGAACAACGTCTGGGCCATTGGACAGCAGTACATGACGAACTACATGATCGGCCCGCCGAAGATTCGCGCTGTCTCGGGCGGTTCAGCGACAGAGCGGCGGATGAAACGGGTAGGCGGCGGGAAGACCGACGCGGCCGCGCACGACAACCCGTAGGGCCCGCGCGGGCCCTCAGCACGAGCGACACTATGCCCACATCACCCATCGTCGATTTCCTGAACCGCGTGGTGGCCGCATTCGGCATCACGGCGACTGTCGACGTCGAAGAGACGTCCGATGGCCCACGATTCAATCTGTCCGGCGAAGAAGCCGAACT
>Ga0209515_10003721_pt1 | contig 21327 bp, 20 predicted proteins | sample Subgroupgradi54m_FD_187454 | JGI IMG/M metagenome (GOLD analysis project Ga0209515, IMG submission 187454) | Subsurface groundwater microbial communities from S. Glens Falls, New York, USA - GMW60B uncontaminated upgradient, 5.4 m (SPAdes)... ... | reverse complement strand
GCCAAGGCCAGGATTAAAAAAACAAGTCCCAGCAGAATAAAAACAGCACGCATTCTACGCTTAAACGCTGACGTTTCCGTTGAAATACGTTTAAAGCTTTTCTCCAAAGCAAATTCGTTGTACAGATTCTGCCGGTATCTTCTCGCCAAAACAAACAGCACAACAACCGCCGGAATTAGCCATAAATACCTGAGTACGTCGCGTTCAAAAAATTGCATAACAATCCTACGGAATTTTAATTAAATAAGAATTCATGAAAAGAAGTTCCAATAAAAGAAAACCGATGCTCGGGTAAACGAACCAATGAAAGAGCTCTTTGAAATCTGAGTATTGCGTGACTTTCATTTTAGTCCGCTCCAATTGATCAATTTGCTCATAGGTCTTGGACAGCGAGTCCTGGTCGTAGGCCCGGAAAAATAGACCTCCGCCGATTTGGGCGATTTTCTTAAGCGTGGGTTCATCGATATCCACCCGGGCTTGAACATAACGGCGCCCAAAAATAGGATCGTCTACCGGAAAAGGAACTAGGCCGCCCTGCCCTACTCCAACGGTATAAACCTTAATGCCAAATCCTCTCGCAATTTCAGCAGCCGTGATCGGATCAATATTTCCGGCGTTGTTTTCGCCGTCGGTCAATAAGATAATAACCTTGCTTTTTCCTTCCGAATCTTTCAGCCGATTTATGGCCGTGGCAATACCAAGACCAATGGCCGTCCCGTCCTTTACCACGCCCATGAGAACTTCGTCGATCAGGCTTATCAAAACGTCATGATCGAGCGTCAACGGACATTGCGTATACGCCTGGCTCGCAAATACGACCAATCCTATGCGGTCGTTGGGACGGGCTTGAATAAATTTTTTTGCTTCCTCCAAAGAAACCATGAATCGGTTTTTTGGCTTAAAATCTTCCGCAAGCATGGAACCCGAAATATCCATAGCAATAACGATATCGATACCTTCCGTTTCAACCTCATAATCCGAAGTGGTACTTTGCGGACGAGCGAGTCCCAAAATGATACATAATAACGCCAAAAATCTAAGCGCCGGAAAAATCCACATCCAGCGAACCCGCCCGCGTATTTTTATTTGCTTCACCGCTTCGATGGAAGAATAAAAAATACCGCCAAGCTTTTGCCGGCTTCTTCGCCATACGAGCAAAAGAACGATCGGAAGCAAAATAAAAAAAATAGGTTGGGTAAATTGGATCATAATGCTTTTTACGTGGTCGCGACCTCTACAGAATCTGTCATGGCCTGGGTAAGATTGACAATTTCTTCGGCTTTCTTTCCGATTTGAAGCAAGGAATTCTGCGCCGGCCGGTAGTCGGTAAATTTAACCGTATCGCATTCTTCAAGAACTCTGACGAGCATCTTAAGAATGCTCGGATCCCAATTTTTACCGCTTATCATGCGGTTAATTTCGCGAGTGGTTGACTCAAGAGCCGGAAATCTGAATTGCTCTTCCAAATATTTTCGTAAAATGGACGATATGCCGGCAAAATAAACTTTGGACTGTCCGTCAGTCGCCGAGCCTGACCGTTCCAGTATACCCAAAGCTTTAATCGCGCGTTCTCCGGGAGTTAAAAGCTTGTCTTCGTCGATTAATTTCCTTTTCTTAAATTTGAAAAATAAAAAGAGAGCCAAAGCCAGCACGGCACCACCGATTAAGGCGCCGAAAAATACTTTTGCGATGACCGATTGTATGAACTTTATTCCTTTTAAACCGCGAATGTCGCTGCCTACCGGTTTATTAGGATCTACCGAAAGAACGCTTACCGTTACGGGTTGGCTAAAAACAGATTTTTGAATCTGGTCATCGCCCAAAAAACTAATTTCTGTAGCGGGAATAACGTGCTCGCCAAGCTCGTAGGCCGTTAACTTAAAAGTGCGGCCTTCGACGGTTTGCATTCCCTCGGTAAAAGGCGCGATCACTTCGTTGCTTTTTACCTTAAATCCCTCCAATTGCTTTGACCCTATAGAATTGATGATCTTGATGTCCGGATCATGCTTAATGAGAAATTTAACTTCAAACGGCTCACCGATGGTGATGGTGAGTTTATTAACTTCGGCCGTAACCGATACAGGAGTTTCTGCCCAGGCCGTCAATGTAAAAAACACAGACGCGCCGATCATGAGAACGCCAAACCATCGCTTCAAACCTAATTGCATTAGCGGCCTTCTCTCATTCTAAAAAACTTCAAGATAGGATCCACGTAGGATTCGCGAGCATTGATATTGATTGAATCGATACCGACTTTTTTAAATAAGGTCTCAACGGCTTCGCTTCGGTTCTGAACTTCGCGGTGATATTTTTTTCTGAGCGCCTTGTTTCCGCAATCAATTAGTTTACGCTCTCCGGTTTCGGCATCAATCAGCTGGGTCAAACCCCGCGTCGGCAACTCCCGTTCACGTGGATCGTAAACACGCATCGCGATAACATCATGGCGCCGAGCGAGCCGTTTTAAAGGTAAATCAGCGGGCTCGCCTAAAAAATCGGAAATAACAAAAACAACGGCGGTACGCGTCAAAATACGATTGAGAAATTCAAGCGTGCCCTTTAGATTCGTACCTTTACTTCGCGGTTTGAAATAAAGGATTTCACGTACTACACGTAAAATATGCCGAGTGCCCTTGCTCGGAGCAATATATTTCTCTACATCGTCGGTAAAAATGATAAGTCCGACACGATCGTTATTTTTCTGGGCTGAAAACGCAAGCAGTGCGCATAATTCTGCAGCCACCTCGGCCTTCAGTTTCTCTCCGGAACCAAAAAAAGCCGACGCGGACATATCGACGAGAAAAAAGATCGTCAACTGCCGCTCTTCAACGAATTGTTTGACAAACGGTTTGTTGTTCCTTGCCGTTACGTTCCAATCGATACTTCGAATCTCATCGCCCGGAACGTATTCACGAACGTCGGCAAACTCTATACCGCGGCCCTTGAAAACGGATGTGTATTCGCCACCAAACGTTTCGCTGACCAAGCGTTTAGTCGTAATTTCAATCCGTTTTATCTGTTTTAAGATTTCCTTCGGAATCATGATTTTCTTACGGCACTTCGATCTCGTCAAAAACTTTGGCGATAATATCGTCGGAGGTCATCTCTTCAGCTTCGGCTTCATAGGTAATCAGCACACGATGCCGCAAAACGTCGTATCCAACCTCTTTCACGTCGTCCGGCGTAACATATCCTCGCCCATTGATAAACGCCAAAGCTTTTGACGCAAGCGTCAAATTGATTGTCGCGCGCGGAGAGGCTCCATAAGAAATAAGAGGCTTTAACGAGCTTAGATTAAATTGCTCGGGATAGCGGGTCGCAAATACCAAATTTACAATGTAGTCTTTGATTTTGTCGTCGGCGTAAATCTCATCAACAAGCTTCTGAAGCTGCAGTAACTTATCTGCTGTGAGAACTTGGCGAACTTCGATTTGTTTTAGCGTAGCCATCCGATCTAAAATCTCACGTTCTTCCTTTTTGGTAGGATAGGTAACTTTTAATTTCAACATAAACCGATCCACCTGTGCTTCGGGGAGCGGATAGGTTCCCTCCTGTTCGATAGGATTTTGACTAGCCAAGACGAGAAAGGGATCCGGTAATTTAAACGTATTCTCCCCTATCGTGACCTGGCGTTCTTGCATGGCTTCAAGCAAAGCGCTCTGAACCTTGGAAGGCGACCTGTTAATCTCATCCGCCAATACAATATTGGCAAAGATAGGCCCTTTCCTTGTGGTAAACGACCCGTCACGCGGTGAATAGACAAGCGTTCCAATTAAGTCGGCCGGAAGTAAATCGGGGGTAAATTGAATACGTTGGAAATGTGCTGAAATGGTTCGTGCCAGCGTACTTACCGACATGGTCTTGGCAAGTCCCGGCACTCCTTCGATCAGAATATGTCCTCTTGCAAGCAGCCCCACGACAAGACGCTCAATCAAATATTGCTGGCCTACGATAACCTTACCTATCTCATTAAGAAGGGTTTTTATGTGAATATGTTCTTCTTTTACACGCTCTGTTAGCTGCTGAACCGTTGACATACCGTCTCCCGAAGTTAATGTGTTTTTAGTTAATAAAAGTGAAGGCCATATTATAGATTAAATCTTAAATAAGAACAGATACAAAAAGGGCCGGGGAAATTTCCCCGGCCCTTACAAGCTATACGATTGAACTATGAGCTAAATACTATTTGTCTTTCTTGTCTTCGTCCACCACCTCATAGTCTGCATCTACCACATTGTCCCGGCTCTTCTTACCATCGCCGCCCGCGCTCTTCTGGGATTTGGACTCCGATCCGGCTTGACCGGTTTCGGCTTCAGCATTAGCGGCATGCCCGGAATGACCCTTGGCCGATTCTTCGTACATTTTTTGAGCTAGCGCATGACTTACGGTAGTCAATTTTTCGAAAGCCTTTTTCATTCTATCGATTCCACCCGCACTCAAAGCTTCTTTCGATTCCTGAAGCGCTCCTTCGATTTTTTTGCGCTCATCTGCGCCCATTTTATCCCCTTGCTCCTTCAGTGTTTTCTCCGTGCCGTAGACAAGGCTGTCCAGATTATTTCTTTCTTGAATTTCTTCGGTTCTCTGCTTGTCTTCTTCGGCATGCTGCTCGGCTTCTTTGACCAACTTATCAATATCGCCTTTTGAAATACCTGAAGAAGATTCGATGCGAATCTTTTGTTCTTTGCCGGTGGCTTGATCTTTGGCCGAAACGTGGACAATACCGTTCGCGTCAATATCGAAGGTAACTTCAATTTTCGGTAGACCGCGCGGCGCCGGAGTAATGCCGACCAAATCAAAACGACCCAGCGTACGGTTATCCTTCGCCATGGGCCGCTCGCCCTGAAGAACATGAATACTCACCGCGGTTTGATTGTCCGCCGCGGTTGAAAACGTTTCGGACTTCTTGGTAGGAATGGTCGTATTTCTCTCAATTAAACGCGTCATCACGCCGCCAAGCGTCTCGATACCCAGCGAAAGCGGCGTTACGTCCAAGAGAAGTACGTCTTTAACGTCGCCCGCCAAAACGCCCGCCTGAATCGCAGCGCCAACCGCTACAACTTCATCCGGATTGACACCTTTATGCGGTTCTTTTTTGAAAAATTCCTTTACGGCTTTTTGAACTGCCGGCATACGCGTCTGCCCACCCACTAAAACAACCTCATCTACTTGACCCGGCGAATCGGCCAGGGCTTTGCGGCACGGCTCAAGCGTTCTGTCTATAAGATGCTGCACCAACTGTTCCAGCTTGGAGCGCGTAAACGTCATCGTAAGATGCTTCGGCCCGCTTTGGTCGGCGGTAATGAAAGGCAAATTAATTTCACTCTCCATGGCTGTAGAAAGTTCACATTTTGCTTTCTCCGCCGCCTCTTTTAACCGCTGAAGCGCTTGCTTGTCCTTGGAAAGATCGATGCCGTGCTCCTTTTTGAATTCGTTAACGATATCCTGCATGATGACATTATCAAAGTCATCACCGCCCAGATGCGTATCTCCGTTTGTAGCTTTTACCTCGAAAACACCTTCGCCGATTTCAAGAATGGAAACATCAAACGTTCCACCGCCCAAGTCGTATACCGCAATGCGTTCGTCTTTTTTTACTTTATCCAAGCCGTACGCGAGCGCTGCTGCTGTCGGTTCGTTGATAATGCGAAGCACCTCTAAACCGGCAACTTGCCCGGCATCTTTGGTGGCTTGGCGCTGCGAATCATTGAAATAGGCGGGAACCGTAATCACGGCTTGTTTAACCGTATCTCCCAAATAGGATTCCGCATCGTCCTTCAATTTTTTCAAAATCATCGCCGATATTTCAATCGGCGAATACTCTTTACCCTGTACGTGAAACTTGGCTTCGCCCTTTGATCCTTCCATGGTTTTGAAAGGAACAAGCTTCGCTTCATTTACAACCTCTTGATGCTTTCGCCCAATAAAACGCTTTGCACTATAAATGGTGCTTTCGTAGTTGGTGATGGCTTGCCGCTTGGCAACCTGTCCAACCAAACGCTCTCCCGATTTGGTAAATGCAACAACCGACGGCGTCGTGCGCGCGCCTTCCTTGTTGGGGATAACCTTCGGCTCTCCCCCTTCCATAACAGCTACACATGAATTTGTTGTTCCTAAATCAATTCCAATAACCTTAGCCATAACTTGTTCCTCCTGGATGAAAACGATTTTCTATAAATGTACACGCGATAAATACCTTCAATTTTCATACCGAATTGATATTTATTATGAAATGCAAAGCGTTATATATAAAGGACTTACAAGTGACTGGAAAAAGCCTAAAACATGTTGTGTCTTTTTAACTCAAAGTAGGCTTGGGGTTGTATCTCTAAGATACAAATAGAAGGGCTAATTTATTTTATATTCTTCCATTTTTCGATAAAGTGTACGGCGGGAAATTCCGAGGGATTTGGCGACTTTGGATTTATTGCCGCTGAATTGCTGCATGCGTTCTTCAATCAAAATTTTTTCGGCGCCTCTTAAATCGGTGTTTGCTCCTGAAACCAACTCACGCGTTGCAGGAGAATAATTTTCCTTCAGCTCAAGAGGAATTTGATCTACATCAATCACAGGCCCCTTTCCCAGCACCACCAATCGTTCAATCGTATTTTTTAGCTCGCGAATATTGCCCGGCCAAGAATACCGCTTCAACAGTTCCATAGCCGGTGGCGTAACGTGTATGTCTTCTCTTCTATTTTGCGAAGAATAAAATTTAAAAAAATGTTCAACCAAAAGAGGAATATCGCCGCGCCGATCGCGAAGCGCAGGCATGGTAAATTTAACGACGTTAATCCGGTAATAAAGGTCTTCGCGAAATCGGCCTTTCTTAACTTCTTCCGCAAGATTTTTATTCGTTGCACAAAGTAGACGAATATCGACATGAATAGTTTTAAATCCGCCTACACGTTCAAAATTTCCGTCTTGCAAGACTCGAAGCAATTTCACCTGAATATCTTCTTTTAATTCCGCAATCTCATCGAGAAAAAGTGTGCCTTCATGAGCGCGCTCAAACCGGCCTATTTTTCTTTCGGTTGCACCGGTAAACGCTCCGCGTTCGTGGCCAAACAATTCGCTTGTAAGAAGCGTGTCGGTTAGCGCTGCGCAGTGCACCGGCACGAAAGGCTTTCCCGCACGAGGACTGGCGTTATGAATTAGGCGGGCAAAAAGTTCCTTACCTGTGCCGCTTTCCCCTTCGATTAAAATAGAAGCACTTGACGCCGCCACTTGCTTGGCTTCGCCGATCAGATTTTTAAGGACCATCGTCGTTCCAACAATTTCGTTGTACGCATCGCGATCTTCAAGAGCTTCGCGGAGCTCCCGATTTTCCTGCTCAAGTCTTTGTTGGTTCAGCGATTTTTTGATGACCAGATCAAGCTCATCAAAATTAATCGGCTTAGTAAGGTAGTGAAATGCTCCGACTTTCATAGCTTTAACAGCCGTCTCCACCGATCCGTAGGCGGTAAGAACGATAACGGTGGGAGGCGGAGAAATGCGAAGAGCTTTCTCAAGCAATTCGAGACCGTCCATACCGGGCATTTTAAGATCGGTGATAAGAATATCCGGATGGCTTTTGCGCGCCTTCTCAAGCGCCGCCGATCCTGAAGCGGCGTCCTCAACGTCATAACCGCATCCTTCCAGATAATCGCGCAAACCTTGGCGGCCGTGCTCTTCGTCGTCCACAACCAAAATGAGCGGTTCGATGCTCATGCGGCATTCTCCTTACCCACGGCAGCCGGCAACTCAAGCTTATTTTGCCGAATCGGCAAAATGACGGTAAATACCGAGCCTCTTCCGATTTTGCTTTCTACTTCTATTCGTCCTTCATGTTCTTCGATAATACTTTTGACAATCGCAAGGCCAAGTCCGGAACCGCTATCCTTAGTTGTGTAATACAAATCAAAAATACGTTTTGCGTCCTCTTCCGGAATACCCACGCCTTCGTCACGAAACGAAATTTTCACTAATTTGTCGATACGCTCGGTTCGAATAGTTAATTTTCCGCCGTCCGGCATCGATTCCATTCCATTTTTTACTATATTTAAAAAGGCCCGGTGCAACTGCTCGCCGTCCGCAAGAAACGCGGGGATTTCACTGTTCAATTCCAAGGTATAGGTAATTTTCCGCTCACGAAGCTCGTGGGCCATAAATTTAACTACGTCCTGCACAACGCGGTTGAGATTTGTTTTTCTAAGCCGAAGCGGCGGGCGCCTCGTTAAATTCAGAAATTGGTGAACAATGCGGTCAAGCCGTCTTGTTTCTTCAAGGAGAATTTCCACACTCCCCTGAATCCGTTCGCTTTTCTGAGCGGGCAGCCGAGCGGCTTCCTTTTGCAACAATTTCAGCTGAATAACAATCGAATTTAAAGGATTTCCGATTTCGTGAGCAATGCCCTGCACAAGCGTCATAATAGATTGGAGTTTTTCCCTGTGAATTTGATCCCTGGCGTTCTCCCCAGAATGCGTTTTATCTTCAACGATCAAAACAAATCCATATTTTTCCGGGTTCTCCTGGATAGCCATAACCGAGATATTTAAAATACGAGACCTTGGAGTTAAGATGCGTATTTCTCGTCCGATGAGATTCTCCCTCCTATTTACGACGTCTAAAATTAAACCGCTGAGGGCCTTATCCATCCATTTTTCGGAAACTACCCATTTCTTATCCAGCGAATCCGGGATAGAAAAAATATTTCGTGCGGCAGCATTCATATGCACGATACGCGCGTGAGAATCAATCAATAACACCCCTTCCGGAAGCGTGTCCAGAGCAGCGCAGATCAGCATTTGAGATTTAGCTAAATCCGAAAAATGTTTTTCCAAATCCTGCCGATCAATATGCTCTAGATTTGCGAGCACTTTTTCTAAAACAGCCGTTTTCATCGTATATCCTGCTTGGCTTTCTTTATAAATTCCCTAACCAAACGAAAATCCTTTGTTCCTGGCTTTGATTCGACCCCGGACGATACGTCTACCGCAAACGGATGGGTAGCATCGATCGCTTCATCAATATTGCCGGGGGTTAAACCGCCGGATAGAAATCCTTTATTTTTTTTCCAAATATCCGGGCTGATTAGATTCCAATCAAACGATTTACCCGTTCCTCCCGACTTGGCGCCAACCTTGGTGTCAAAAAGAAATGCAAAAACGCTATACGGTTTGAGTTCGTTTTCCGTAACAGACGATTTTTCGTTTACGTGAACGGCTTTGATTATCGAAAGCCCGTCTTTTTTAAGAAGTTCGCAATACTCGGGCGATTCTTCGCCGTGCAGCTGCACGTACTGCAAACCCAATCGTTCGGCTACGCGCCTCACCTCTGCAATTTCTTGATTTTGAAATACGCCAACAAAATTTTGAAACGTAGGCACCGCTTCGATAATCCGCGCGGCTTGAGCGTGATCTACACGTCTCGAGCTTGGCGCAAATACAAGCCCTAGAAAATCGGCGCCTAAGCTAAACGCATCTTCAGCATCTTGGGGCCTGGTGATTCCGCAAACCTTAACCGAAGACATCAGCTTGGTATTCCTTTCAATGATTTAATTTTTTTCTCCATACTTTCAGATTTTAAAATAGACGTTCCGATTAAAAACGCTTTCACTCCGAGATCGGCGGCGCGCTTGATTTGATCGTACGTTTCAAATCCGCTTTCTGCGACCGCCACAATATCGGAAGGCATACGCTTCATTAGCCGAGCGGATATTTCCATATCGATTTTCATGGTTTTTAAATTTCGATTGTTAATGCCGATGATTTTAGCTTTGGCTCGAAGCGCTCTTTCCAATTCTTCCTCCGTATGAACTTCCACAAGAGGATCGATTTTATACTGCTCCAATTCGGCTATAAAATCAGCCAACTGCTTATCCTCCAAAACGGCAACAATTAAAAGTGCCGCATCGCAGCCGAGCGCCACCGATTCCAGAATTTGATAGCGATCGATTAAGAAATCCTTTCTAAGCACCGGTACGTTTACTTGTTGGCGCGCCATACTAAGGTGGCTTGCCCGGCCTAAAAAATATTTTGATTCGGTCAACACAGAAATCGCCGCCGCACCGGAGGCTTCGTAACATTCAGCGATCTTCATGACATTAAAATCTTCGCGAATGATGCCTTCCGAAGGAGAGGCTTTTTTTATTTCCGTAATGAGCCGGATACCGTTTCCGTTGGTAATGACTTTTAGGAAACCGCGGGGTATAAACTTTGTGTGCTGAATTCCGGCCAGAAGTTTTTTCTGAGGCAGACCGGCCTTAATTTTCTCCAACTCTTTGCGTTTATTTAAAACGATTTCTTCCAGTGTTACCATAACTTATCCGTTCGTGATTTCCCTTAATTTTTTAATGACTCGCAGTGCGCTTCCGTTATCCATCGCGGCAGTAGCTAATTTGTAGGCGTCCCTCAACGAACATCCATCCTTTCCTATTTGAATTCCAAAGGCGGCGTTAAGCGCAACCGCTTGTCTCAAAGCAGGTCTGCCCTTCCCTGAAAACATAGTGAAAACATCGCGAGCGCGTTGATTCGGTGTTCCCCCGTGTAACGTACTCAACGGAAAAGAACGCAGCCCCAGTATTTGAGGATGAAATTGCTCCTTCGTAAGGTGACCGTCGGCGAGACGAACGATTTCGGTTGTCCCTGAAATACTTATTTCATCCGTTCCATCCAATCCATGAACCACAACGGCATGCTTCGAACCAAGCTTACGCAAAACCGTGGCCATGGGCAAAAGAAGCGCGGCGTCAAACGCTCCTATCATCTGCCTTTTTACCCGCATGGGACTTAAAAGCGGGCCGAGCACGTTGAAAATAGTTTTGGTTCGAATAGCTTTTCTAAACGGAGCGGCGCTTCGCATGGCCGCATGGTAAAGCGGTGCATGAAAATATCCTAAATTGGTTTTGTGCAAAGCGTGAACCATTTTAGATGAGGAGACTTCGATATTGATTCCGAGCGCTTGAAATAAATCCGCGCTTCCGCATTTCGAAGAAACGCCTCGATTACCGTGTTTGGCAACGGGAATCCCGCATGCCGCAATAACAAACGCGGCCGCTGTTGAAATATTGAAGGTGTCTTTGCCATCACCGCCCGTTCCACAATTGTCCATGGCTCGAGCGATCCGCGCCGTATGAATGACGGGCTTCGCCAATTTTCGAAATGCCAAAACCGCACCCAGCAGCTCATCCGTCGTGATGCCTTTTTTGTTTAAAAGCAGAAGAATGCGCATCGATTCGCCGAGCGACAACTCTCCCCTTCCTAACGCCAGAAATAAGCGTTGGGTTGCGTGCGAATCTAAATTTTTTCCGGCCAGAATGTCTTCAATATAGGATTCAAGTATCATAAGTCGCGATAGCTAAACATCTTGTCTAAGTTTTTATACTGTATCAAAATGTAACAATAGTTTAAATCAAAGCTCCTACGAATGCAAGACAGCGGCTTACAATTGCAAACATTGGTGTATTCTGTTTCCTAACATATAATTACAAACAATGCGCTTCTGTAAAGTCTTCATCATAATTCTATATTTCACTTACACGTTTCCATACCATGAACCGTTCTGAGACTTCTTTTTCACCTTTTAAATCTACTTTGGCGGTGCTTGTTTATTTAGCGCTTATTTTTTTAACGCTACCTGTCGTACCAAAATTCGTTGAATTCCTTAAACAATTCGGGCCCATTGGTTTGATGGTGAACGGTTCCATCTCAGCGTTTCTTGTTTTTGCCATCACTGTTTCTATGATTCGACTCGGCCTTTTTCGCTGGCAATTTATTTTGTATTTCGGTCCGCTCGGCATTATTACCCTATGGGGGCTTAATCATATTGCCCTTCCTATCGAGCGCGTCCATATTATTGAATACGGAGTGCTTTCCATCATGCTTCTTCGAATCTTCAGGCGTTACACAAACTTCCCCTCTGCCATTGTTCAAGCTCTTTTTCTGGCTTCTTTAGCGGGCGCGATTGATGAAAGCATTCAGCATTTTTTGCCGAACCGTGTTTTCACGATAAGTGATATTTATTTGAATATCGCAGGCGCTGTTGCAGGAATCGTATATTACGGAGCCTATCGCTGGATCCGCGGACCGGAGTAAATCAGCTTCGTTTTTTAACCGGCTGCGAAAGCTTGAGGAAATTCTTGAGGATAGTCTTGCCTTCCTTTGTCATAATGGACTCCGGATGAAATTGAACGCCCCAGATAGGCAGGGATTTATGCTTGAGCGCCATAACTTCACCGTCTTCGCTTGTCGCAAGCACTTCTAAAACTTTTGGGAACGTTTTCTTCTCTACAACTAGCGAATGATACCGAGTAGCTTCGAAAGGACTACCGACGGATTCAAAAAGCGAATCGTCGGTATGCTTGATCTTCGATATTTTCCCATGCATTATTTTTTTAGCACGAATGATCTTGCCGCCAAAAACATGCCCGATGCATTGATGCCCAAGGCAGACGCCGAGTATCGGAATTTTTCCGCCAAAATACTGAATGGTTTCATTCGAAATGCCAGCTTCCTTCGGCGTGCACGGCCCGGGAGAAATGACGATGCGATCGGGCTTTAATCCTGCTATTTCTTTGACCGTAATGGCATTATTTCTGCGCACAACGATCTCTTCACCGAGCTCTCCGAGATACTGAACCAAGTTATAGGTGAACGAATCAAAGTTATCGATTAAAAGAATCATTATTCATTTTCCTTCTGAAACGGCCTTAAAAAGGGCTTTGGCTTTATTCACCGTCTCCTGATATTCCGCAGCGGGATCGGAATCGTAGACGATGCCGGCGCCAGCCTGGACCGAAGCTTCGCCGCGATGAATCACGATGGTGCGAATGGTAATACACATGTCCATATCGCCTGAAAAACTCAAGTAACCCACCGAACCGGCGTAGGGCCCGCGCTCTTCTTTTTCAAGCTCGTCAATAATCTCCATCGCGCGGACTTTGGGCGCCCCCGTTACGGTCCCCGCCGGAAACGTAGCGCGTAGCGTATCAAACATATGCTTTCCTTTGGCAAGCTTACCCGTCACATCGCTCACCAGATGCATCACATGCGAATACCGTTCGATCCGGGCGTATTCTTTTACTTCGACTGTTCTATAATCGCAAACCCGCCCAATATCGTTTCTTCCTAAATCAACAAGCATAAGATGCTCCGCATGTTCTTTAATAGAAGCCTGCAGATCCCGTTCATGAGCAAGGTCCTCTTTTTCATCCCTGCCCCGCGGCCGCGTACCGGCAATCGGCCTGACTTCCACCGTATTGCTATTTTTTTTGACGAGCATCTCAGGAGAAGACCCCACCAATTCTAAATCCTCATGCCGGAAATAAAACATATAAGGCGAGGGGTTAAGCGATCTGAGAGCACGGTAAACATGGAACGGATCGGAAACTTTTCCCAATTTGAATTTTTGAGACAACACAACTTGAATACAATCTCCCGCATTGATGTATTGTTTAACACGCTGAACGTATTTCTTAAATTGCGCGGGAGTCATATTTGATTTGATCACACTCGTCTTTACTTTTCTCTCCTTAGTTAAATTCATCCGCGTAGGCGATTTTAATTTCTCTTCAAGCAAACGAATGCGTTCCAAACCTTCTTCGTAGGCTGCTTTTTTATTTCCGCCGGTTTGAGCCAGCACTACTATTTCGAGAGTATGCTTTACATGATCAAAAACCAAATAATCCTCGACCAAAAAGAAAAGAGAACGTGGTATTTTCTCTGTCTTAGTCGAGCCATTTAATTTTAATCGGATAGATTCAAAATCTGTGACGGATTCGTAGCCCAGAAATCCTACATAGCCGCCCTGAAACCCGTTCGTCGATATGGGATTGGCTAATTTCAGCCGAGGCATGGTGAGCTCCATATAATGCAGCGGATCGCCTATGAAAATTTTAGGCTTCTTGGCGGATTTCATATCGCGAATGTAGGTGCGGTCGCCGTCGTAATAAATAACCTGCCGGGGGCGGGCAGCTAAAAGAGAATAGCGGCCAATTCTTTCGCCGCGCTCCACCGATTCGAATAGAAATGCCGAACGGCTGCCTTCGGCAATCTTTAGGAAGGCGGAAACGGGCGTTTCCAGATCGGCGCCAAGTTGCTTTGAAAAAACAACGTACGCGCCTTTCTCAGCGAGCTTCGAAAATGTTTTAAAGTCAGGAATTCCCATGTGATTTATACACCTGATCGGGATTAAATATTTTTTTCTGGGTAACTTCGGCAATATTTCCTGTCTTATCCAAGCGATGCACAAAACACGTGCGGTAACCAAGATGGCAGGCTCCGCCTACTTGCTCTACTTTTACAATGAGCGTATCGTTATCGCAATCGGTAAGAATCTCAACTACTTTCTGCGTATGCCCGGAGCTTTCGCCTTTAATCCAAAGTTTATTCCGGCTCCGGGAATAAAAACAAGCGACCTTTGTTTCAAGCGTGCGTTTAAATGCTTCCTCATTCATATAGGCGACCATCAACACTTCGTTGTTTTTGGCATCTTGTACGACGACGGGAATTAATCCCTGTTCGTTCCATTTAACCTGCATCATAAGGACTCCTTTATAATCGTACGGGTATATTTGATTTCTTTAAATATTCTTTTGCTTCTTTAATCGTATAGGTTCCGAAGTGAAAAATAGATGCGGCCAATACAGCATCGCAATGACTATAAAGAAAGGCTTGCTTTAAATGTTCGAGATTTCCTGCGCCGCCCGAAGCAATGACGGGAATACCCACGGCGTCGGCTACGGCAGCCGTTAATTCGATGTCGTATCCGGCTTCCGTACCGTCCCGGTCCATGCTGGTGAGTAAAATTTCACCGGCTCCGCGGCGTTCCGCTTCTTTGGCCCATTCAACAGCATCTTTGCTGCTGTCGTTTCTGCCGCCGTGTGTGAAGACATGCCAACCCTTACCGTGACGCTTTGCATCGATGGCAACGATAATACATTGATTGCCGAAACGCTTGGCGGCTTTCGTAATAAATTCCGGATCTTTTACGGCTGCGGTGTTGAGTGAAACCTTATCGGCGCCGGCGCGAAGCACCGCCCGTATAGCGTCGACATCGTTTAGGCCTCCGCCAACAGAAAACGGAATAGATATTGTTGCCGCTACTTTTTTGACGACATTTTCTACAATTCCGCGTGACTCGTGGCTTGCGGTGATATCCAAGAAAACAAGCTCATCCGCTCCGCCCTTATCGTAGGCAGCAGCGCACGCCACAGGATCCCCGGCGTCCTTCAGCGCGAGAAACTTTACGCCTTTAACGACACGACCGTCCCTGATATCAAGACATGGAATAATGCGTTTAGCCAACACGGCAAGCCAACTAGAATTTGGACTTTCGTACCAGATCCTGAATAACCTGGATGGTTGCTCTGGCAAGCCCCACCAAATATAAATAACCCGATAGAACAAAGCACATAATCGCTAGGAATAGCACACCCATAATTCCCACCGCGGGAACCAAAAAGCCCGGTCTAAACCAAAGCATGGTTATGAGTACCACACCGGCCAGCACAAACAAGAAACTTAAAAAATCATAAACCGGCGGTATGGTAGCGTATTCTTTTTTAATCAAACGGTGAGTACCGGCTTCCGACCGGATTCGCCTGAGCGTACCCAGAATCATGAGATGGTGAACCGCAAGAGCAAGCAGGAATCCGATGAGCGCAACCGTCATCGGGTCCCACTCACGGGTTGCCGTATGAATAAATTCACTCAAGCGTTCTATCATGTTCGTCCCTTCCCTGGTTTCATTTCATTAGAGACCATGCGATTCGCTTCATCCAAATGCAAATTCCCTTCATAGAGCGCTCGTCCGCAAATAACGCCTACGAACCGGGGGTCCTTAATTTTTGATAGCGCACGAATATCTTCGATATTGGAAACGCCACCGGACAAAATGATCGAGAGATTCGTATCTTTCAAAAGCATTTCCAGCCCTGAAATATCGGGCCCGCTCAGTACGCCGTCTTTTTCAATATTGGTATAAATAGCTTCGCGCGCTCCCCATTTTGAAATTTGACGGCAAACATCGAGTACCTCCACCGTGGAATTTTCCGTCCAACCTTCGGTCCGAATTTTCCCATCCCGCGCATCAAGGCCGATTAATATTTTCTCCGGAAATTTTTTAAGCGCTTCCTGCACAAAATCGGTATTCTTAAGAACGGCCGTTCCCAAAATTCCGTAGCCGATTCCGAGAGCAAAAACGCGCTTCAAATCTTCCATGGTACGTAGTCCACCGCCGAGCTCGATCGGTACGCTTGCTGTCTTTACCATGCGTTCCAGCGCTGCCCATTCGCGAATCTCACCCGCTTTAGCGCCTTCTAGATCCACCACATGTATTCGCTTGGCGCCGGCTTTCTGCCAGCGTTCCACATAGGATTCAGGCGTCCCGGGATAAACCGTTTTCTCCGCGTAATTGCCCCGCTTAAGACGGACCACCTGCCCCCCTATTAAATCAATGGCCGGCACGACAATCATTTAGGCTGCTTCAAGAAAGTTCTTTAACACCGCTTGACCAAACGTATGACTTTTTTCGGGGTGGAATTGGCAGCCGTATATATGCCCGCTTGAAACTACGGAAGTAAACGTGGTGCCGTATTCGGTTTCTCCTGCCGTTATTTGAGGATCCTCCGGCGCTACATAATAGGAATGCACAAAATAAAAATACTGGTTTTCGGGCACTCCTTTGAAAAGAACGGAAGAGCGGTTTTTAAACGACACCTGATTCCAACCCATGTGAGGAATCTTAAGCCGTTTTTCTTTGCCGTTCGGAAACGGAGAAAATTTTAAAACCTTCCCGCGTAGAAAGCCGAGCCCGGCATGCTCTCCCCCCTCGTCGCTTTTCTCAAAAAGAAGCTGGAGCCCCAAACAAACCCCCAAAAGAGGTGTGCCGTTTCCCACGGCCTCTCGAATGGCTTTAACCAGGTCGCGGCGATTTAATTCTTTCATGGCATCGCCAAACGCACCGACACCGGGAAGGATTAATTTCTTGGCACGTTTCAACTGGGCAGGCTTCTCCACCAATTCAGCTTCTTTTCCAAGCCGCTCGATCGCCTTAGCAACCGAATATAAGTTGCCCATGCCGTAATCGATAATTCCAATCATAGCGTCCCTTTGGTGGACGGCACACCCGTAATACGAGGATTGCGTTCAACCGCCATAGAAAGCGCGCGGCCAAATGCCTTAAAAATAGTTTCCATCACATGGTGACCGTCATGGCCCGTCAAAATTTGAATATGCGCATCGAGACCTGCGTGCTGTATGAAACTTTCAAGCATGTGAACGGCTTCGGGCAAATCATATTCACTCGTGAACCTCATTTCGCCTTCCGGTTTAATTAAATTAAAATAAGGTCTCCCGGAAATATCCACGACCACACGTGTCAGGGCATCACCGAGCGGTACGTAAAAAAAGCCGAATCGGCGTATGGATTTCTTATCTCCCAAAGCCTTAGCAAACGCTTGCCCCAGCGTAATCCCCACATCTTCGTTGGTGTGGTGAATATCGATATGCAAGTCACCCTTGGCTTTAATATCCAAATCAAAAAGACCGTGTTTGGCAAAAGCCGAAAGCATATGATCCAAAAAGGAGATTCCTGTTTCGATATTAACTTTACCCTGACCGTCGAGACTAAGCTTTATTTGAATGCTTGTTTCCTTCGTCTTTCGAACGACTTCGGATTTTCGTTCTCGAGCGAGCGAACTTTTTTCTTTTTTTGATTTAGCCACGATATTATCCTTTCGATTCCTTGACGACCTGTGGAGTTTTTAGAAATCGTGCTTCCATCGAAATACGGTGCAGCACAAGGCCTTCAATCTGCGTTAATTTCTGAACAAACTGCCGGTCGCGTTCCAAACTCTCGCGTGTGTAGCGAATAACTTGCGAACTTTTCACAAAATCTGACGAACTCAGCGGCGAGAAATAACGCGCCGTGCCGCCGGTCGGTAAAACATGGCTCGGGCCTGCAACGTAATCGCCTACGACGGCCGGCGAATAAGGGCCGATGAATATGGCTCCGGCATGTTCGACACGCGAAAGCCATTTCTCCGGTTTTTTGGTCATGATTTGCAGGTGTTCGGGCGCAATCTCGTTAACCGCAGCGCAACCTTCTTCTAAATTATTCACCTGAACGATAACGCCCATTTCGACGCGCTTACGCATTTGCTCTACAAGTTTCTTAGAGTCGGTGATTAAATATACCTGACTTCCGAAATGTTCCCCCTGCGCAAGCAAATCGCAGGTGATAAGATTCACATCGGCCGATTGATCGGCCAAAATGGCAACTTCGCTCGGACCCGCAAACATATCGATATCTACAAACCCATACACTTGCCTTTTTGCTTCGGCTACGTATTGATTTCCGGGACCGACAATTTTATCCACTTTACGAATTGTTTTCGTTCCGAACGCCATAGCCCCGATGGCCTGAGCGCCTCCTACGCGATAAATTTCCTTTACGCCAAGTAAATTCGCCACGATTAAAATATGCGGATCAATATCACCCGTATCACGATTCGGCGGACTGCAGAGGACAATGTCCTTTACGCCCGCAATTTTAGCGGGAATCACCGTCATATACACCGTCGAAACAAGCGGCGCGGTGCCGCCGGGAATATACACGCCTACGCGCTCAAGCGGCCGATACTGCTTGGCAAGCACGACCCCGTCTCGTTCTTTAATGCGAAATGATTTCGGCAAATCTTTCCGATAAAATTTCTCGGCGCTCTCGGAAATATGCTTCAAGATAGGAACAAAGTCCGTATCGACTTTTTCAAATGCCGCATTGATGTTGGCTTCCGATACACGGAGCTTCTGGGAAGAAACCTCCACGCCGTCAAATTCTTTGGTAAACCGGTGAAGCGCCCCGTCGCCTTTTTCCCGCACCTCGGAAAGAATGCGATGAATCTTTTGAAAAAGATCCTTATCAAAAGAAACTTTCTTAATTTGCGGAAGCTTTTTCAGAAGCCCCTTATCCCAAGTTAATACCTGCATCAATTTCTCACTTCGTTACGGCGCTTTTTATAATTTCCAAAGCATTTTTCATGAATTCTTTACGGTTGGCAGGAATCGATCCCCCGCCCTGTGCAAAATCTTTTCGGCCTCCGCCTTGTCCGCCAACCAACGGCGTGAGGCTTTTCATCAGCTCATTGGCGCTAACTTTACTTTCTTTTAAATTTTCGGTTAACGCCGCAACCATCGAAAGCTTTCCACCGTCCTCGGAAAAAGCAACGATGACGCCGCGATCTAATTTGGGCCTAAGAGAATCAACAAGCGATCCTAAACCTTTTTTATCAAGTCCGTCGAAATACTCGATAAGTAAACGCATGCCGTTAACCGGCTGGGCAGATTTTACTAATTTCTCCTGATCGACTGCGGTCAGTTGCTCGTTGGCACGCGCCGCCTTTAGTTCCTGCTCGGCTCGCTTTATGGATTCACGCTTTTCTTCTTGCTCCCGCTGAAATTTCTTTTCCCGATGATATTCTTCCACACCGGTCGACGTAACCGCCTCGATACGACGTGTGCCGCTTCCGATCGAAGATTCCGAAATAATTTCCATTCGCCCGATTTCTTTGGTATTCGAAACATGCGTACCGCCGCAAAATTCCTTGCTAAATTGACCCACGGTAATCACGCGCACACGGTCGCCGTATTTATCGCCGAAGAAAGCAATAGCGCCTTCTTCTTTGGCTTCTTTGATCGGCTTTTCAATGGCCGACACCTCGGTCGCTTTTCGAATTTCTTCGTTCACCAGATTTTCTACTTTTTTTATTTCGTCCGGCGTAACGGCCTGAAAATGCGAAAAGTCAAACCGTAATCGTCGCGCCTCTACCACCGATCCGAGTTGCCGCACGTGTTCACCCAATACTTTTCTGAGCGCGGCGTGAAGCAAATGCGTAGCAGTGTGATTGTACATAGTCTTTCGTCTCAGCTCTTCATTCACACGCAAGTGAACTTTATCGCCAACTTTTAAGCTGCCCTCAGCAATGTTTATCCGGTGAAAAAAAATTTCCTCCCGTTTAAACGTATCGACGATGTCGCCAAGACCTTTTCCGCTAGCAAGGCTATATTCGCCCCGGTCACCGACCTGCCCTCCGCCTTCGGCATAAAATACCGTATCGTTAACCACGAGAAGTCCGGATCGGCCATCTTCGAGGCGATCCTGAAATTTTCCGTTTTCATCTACCAACGCGAGAACTTCGCTATCCCGTTCAAATGTATGATATCCGTGAAATGCCGTTGGTTTAGTTTTTCTCTTTAAAAGTTCGGTCTTAAATTCGTCCGCCACAAAAATACTGTCGCTCATCTTAGTAGCCTGCTTGGCGCGCTCACGCTGCTCTTCCATCAGCTGTTCAAATTTTTCCATTTCGATCGGAATGCCGCGTTCTTCGGCGATCGATTGCGTGAGCTCGACGGGAAAGCCGTAAGTATCGTAGAGCGCGAACACGTCTTTCGATGTAAATTGCTTTATGTTTGCAATTAAGCTAAGTCCGCGATCAAGCATACGCAAAAATCGTTCTTCTTCGTTTTTGATAACGTTTGTTATAAACCCGGCTTCTTCTTTCAGTTCGGTATAAAAATCGCCCATCGCTTCGATGACAGAAGGAACGAGTTCGGACAGAACCGGCAACGTCATGCCCATTTTCTTCGCTCTCCAAAGTGCGCGGCGGATCAACTTTCGAACGACATATCCCCGGCCTTCATTTGAAGGATAAGCACCGTCGCCGATCGAAAACGACACAGCACGAACATGATCGGCGACTGCGTAAAGATCGGACCGCATCTTATCTTCCCAGTGCGGAATTCTTTTTTTAATCGCGCTTCGAATCGGATCAAAAAGATCAATCTCGTAATTAAATCGCTTGCCCTGCATTACACAAGCAAGTCTTTCGAGCCCCATTCCGGTATCGATGTTTTTTGCTTTAAGCGGAACAAGAACGCCATCGGACTTCCTGTCGAACTGCGTAAAAACCAGGTTCCAAATTTCAGCAAACCGACCGCAATCGCAATCCACACCGCAATTCGGACGAGCGCAGCCCACATCTTCACCTTGATCAAAATAAATCTCAGAACACGGTCCGCACGGTCCGTTCGGACCTTCGGTAATCACACCGGCCGGCCAAAAGTTCATTTTATCGTCAAAACGATAAATCCAATCGGGCCTTATGCCGACTTTTTTCTCCCATATCGAGAATGCTTCGTTGTCTTCTTTATAAACGCTGACCCGCAAACGCTTCGGAGAAATACCGAGTTCTTTCGTTAAAAATTCCCAGGCCCATTCGATGGCTTCTTTTTTGAAATAATCGCCAAACGAAAAATTGCCGAGCATTTCAAAAAACGAGTGATGGTAGGGCGTACGGCC
>Ga0209515_10003720_pt1 | contig 21331 bp, 24 predicted proteins | sample Subgroupgradi54m_FD_187454 | JGI IMG/M metagenome (GOLD analysis project Ga0209515, IMG submission 187454) | Subsurface groundwater microbial communities from S. Glens Falls, New York, USA - GMW60B uncontaminated upgradient, 5.4 m (SPAdes)... ... | reverse complement strand
AACCGCCTACCTGAGGCACCGGAAGGGTAATCCTACTCCCTTGCTTTCATCTTAGTTCGGAGATGCTAAAGGGTTACTGTTTTTTTGATTGCCCAGGGGCAGGAAAGTGGATACCATGTGCCTATACCTGCCCCTGGCATACGAAGCGCTATTTTACCACATCCACCGAAGTATGCTATACTAACGAGCTATGCCATCCAAAACAATTGAAGAAATCTTAAAAGAAACGAAAATTTACCAAATCCTGCGGCCTCGGTGCCTCATGGCGCTGCCGAGTATTTCCTTAAAAGACGTCCTAGATATCATGCATACCGAGAGGGCAGGTTATATCGTGATCGCCGATGAGCATTCCAAGGTGGTCGGGATGTTCACCGAGCGCGAGGTGCTGATGAAAGTTTTAAGGCCCGGCGTGGATTTGAAAGAACCCGTTTCCAAATACATGCGCACGGATGTGCATAGCTTAAAAAAATCCGATACCGTGGGCACAGCCATCGACGTGATGAACGAGTTTGGGATCCGGCATGTGCCGCTGGTGGATGAGTTTGGACAGGTGTGCGGCGTTCTTTCCATCCGGACCTTAGTGACGTTTTTGGCGGAACTTTTTCCGACCGAAGTTTTTAATTTGCCCCCGAGGCCTCAGATTCACGAGACCGTCGAAGGCGGGTAAAAAGAGATTTTAATGTCCACGACCCTAATTGAAAAAGAGCTCGAGTCCGTAACCATCCGTTTTGCGGGCGACTCGGGCGATGGGATGCAGCTCACCGGCGATCAGTTCACCGACACGTCGGCCCTGATGGGCAATGACATCGCCACACTCCCTGATTTTCCCGCGGAAATCCGCGCGCCTCAAGGCACCCTGCCCGGCGTTTCGAGTTTCCAGATCCAATTCAGCCACACCGAGATTTTCACGCCGGGGGATGCGCCGGATGTGCTTGTGGTGATGAACCCGGCGGCGCTTCGCGTCAACTTAAGAGACCTTGTGAAAGGCGGTTTAGTCGTTGTCAATTCCGACTCGTTCCATGAGGACAATTTAAAAAAGGCCGGCTGGAAATCCAATCCCCTTGAAGACAACACGTTGAGGGACTACGCGGTACTCAAAGTCCCTTTTTCGTCTCTCACGAAAAATGCGCTCGAGGGTTCCAAACTCAAACTCTCCGAAGTGGACCGTTGCAAAAATTTTTTCGCGCTTGGCCTCACCTTTTGGATGTACGGGCGGTCACTGGATCACACGATTCGGTGGATCGGCGAGAAATTCGCCAAGAAACCCGAGTTTGTCGAAGCCAATGTCATGGCCTTGAAAGCCGGCTACAATTACGGCGACATCACGGAGACGCTTCCCTCACGCTACATCATCAAAAAAGCCGAAATCCTGCCTGGCACTTACCGCAAAATAAGCGGAAACGAGGCGACGGCTCTGGGGATTATCGCGGTCACGCATCTTACGGGTAAAGATGTTCTCTACGGCACCTACCCCATCACGCCGGCAAGTGATATTTTGCACGAATTATCCAAAAGAAAAAACTTTAGAGTCAAAACCTTCCAGGCCGAGGACGAGATCGCCGCCTGCGGCGCGGCCCTCGGCGCGTCTTTCGGCGGACAAATAGGCATCACGGCCACAAGCGGCCCAGGCGTATGCCTTAAATCCGAAATGATCAATCTCGCAGTGATGGCAGAATTGCCGCTTGTTATTCTCGATATTCAAAGAGGCGGGCCTTCAACCGGACTGCCGACAAAAACCGAGCAGGCGGATCTTTTGCAGGCGATGTTCGGAAGAAATGGCGATTCGCCCGTCGCGATCGTCGCGGCGTCGACGCCGTCCGACTCTTTTCATTTCGTGATTGAAGCCGTGCGCATCGCGGTTGAATACATGACGCCTGTTTTCTTTTTGTCCGATGGCTACATCGCCAATAGCTCAGAACCTTGGAGACTGCCGAAAATCGCCGACTTAAAACCCATCCACATCAGCCATCCGAAAACTTCCGAAGGCCCCTTCCTTCCCTTTGTGAGGGATGAACAAACGCTCGCCAGGCCCTGGGCAATTCCCGGCACGCCGGGCTTAGAGCACCGCATTGGAGGCATTGAAAAAGCGGACAAAACAGGCGGTGTGAGCTATGACCCCGACAATCACCACCGCATGACGGAGCTTCGCCGCGAAAAAATACGCCGCATCGCCGACAGTCTCCCGCCGGTAGAAGTTTTGGGGGAGAAAAATGGCAAAATTCTGGTGCTCGGCTGGGGCGGCACTTACGGCGCCATCCACGCGGCGGTAACCCAACTGCAAAAAGAGGGTAAAAAAGTTTCGGCGTGTCATTTGAATTATTTGAATCCGTTCCAAAAAAATCTTGGGGAAGTCTTAAAGAGCTTTGAGACGATTCTTATCCCGGAAATCAACATGGGAAATCTTTTGTTCTTGATCCGCGCCGAGTTTTCTGCCGTAGGTGGATCCGCCTCAGGCGGAGAAGGCGTTCACGCGGTAGGTTATAATAGAGTGACAGGTCAACCTTTTAAAATTAAGGAAATCCGCCAAAAAATAGAGAGTTTATTATGAGCGTCGTGCCGTCCGCTTCCCCAACTGCTTCACCGTTCCATTACACGAAAGACGATTTTGTCTCAGGACAAGACGTACGCTGGTGCCCTGGCTGCGGAGACTATGCCATTTTGTCCGTGATGCAGAAAACGCTGGCCGACACCACAAAAACTGCGCGGGAGAACCACGTGTTCATCTCGGGTATCGGCTGTTCAAGCCGCTTTCCTTATTATATGAACACCTACGGCTTTCACACCATCCACGGCAGAGCGCCCGCGATCGCCACAGGCTTAAAATGCGCCCGGCCCGACCTCACGGTCTGGGTGGTCACCGGCGATGGCGATGGGCTCTCCATCGGCGGAAATCACCTGATTCATTGCTTAAGGCGGAACGTGGATTTAAATATCCTACTCGTGAACAACAAAATTTACGGTCTTACGAAGGGTCAGTACTCCCCCACATCCGAGAAAGGAAAGGTCACGAAATCCACGCCTTACGGCAGTATCGATTACCCGATTAACCCCTTGTGCATCGCGATCGCCGCTGAAGCGACTTTTATCGCAAGAACCGTAGATTCCGACCCGCGCCACATGGGACAAACGCTTGCCAAGGCCGCCGCGCACAAAGGCGTTTCTTTCGTGGAAATCTATCAAAACTGCATCATCTTCAACAAAGACACTTTCCAGGACGTGACCGGCCGCGAACACCGCGAGGACAGGGCGCTTTACCTCGAACACGGCAAGCCGCTCATTTTCGGCAAAGAAAAAAATAAGGGCATACGCTCGGACGGCTTTAAAACCGAGATCGTCGATTTATCCGAAGACGAGGAACATAAAGATCTCTTGATTCACAACGAAAATGACCCGTCTCCGAACTACGCGTATCTTTTGACGCAGATGGAATACCCCGAGATGCCGGTGCCCTTCGGCGTCTTTCGCTCGATTGAGAAACCGACTTACGACGAAATGATGGAAGAGCAGGTGAAGGCCGTGATTGAGAAAAAAGGCTTAGGGAGGCTCGAAGAAATTTTGTATACCGAAGATATTTGGAAAGTTGGGGAGCTTGTCCCAAGCGGCGGGGGGGGTAAAAAATAAATGGCGACATTCAAATGTTCTTACTGCGGTCATGAAAATATCGTGGGCGCCGACCACTGTGACAAGTGCCTTCATTCGTTCATGCAGAGAGACCAGCCTCAGCCCACCAAAGAGAAGCTTCAAAAAAAGATAATGACGGAAAAAGTCTCGGATTTTATCTCGAAAATTCCGCCCATTCTCGTCGGGCCCGACACGCCGGTGAAAGAAGTGGTGGAACGCATGCAGGCCCTGCCCGCCAAGGGTTGTGTGCTCGTCTGTGACAAAAATAAAAAACTTTTAGGCATCGCCTCAATCCGCGACATCCTTTTAAAGGTCGCGGGACTCGTTAAAGACCTTTCGGCCTACCCGGTGAAAAATATCATGACCGCCAATCCCGAATGCCTGGACAAAGACGCGCCGCTGGCCTACGCGATCCACAAAATGTCCATCGGCAAATTCCGCCACGTCCCGGTGCTCGACAACGGCGTCCCGATCGGCGTGGTCTCCACCCGCGATTTGATCGAATATCTGAGCACCAAGAAGAAATAAGTCCATTGCGAAATAAAATCCTTTCGTTTCTCTGCATAATTCTGGCTGTTCTTTATCATTATGAGCTTCTCCATAACCACCATGGAAATTCTACTCCGCATCAAGACTTTTGGAAATATTTCTGCGTCTATTTTTTCTTAGCGGGTGAAAGCTCCTCGTTTGCCATTGGTCGTACAGGCATAGTGAGCGGGAGCCTGCTCTACTACTACATCATCGGAATTTTCTTAAGCGGGTTGGGACTTGCACTCAACAAGAGATGGGGAATAAACTTATTCCGTTTGATAGCTTACAGTACCTTTACCTTGTTCTTACTTTCTTTAATTGTCACGATGATCACAACAGGAAAACCGGGACAGGAGTTCTTCGCAGGTTCTCTCATCCCCTTAGCCCTGGCTGTTTACGGGTTAATCTCTATCAAAAAGTCTTCCTCATAGGGGAAAATAAAAGAGAGGCATCGCCGCGGGACGGAACTCTGGGCATTGACAATGTGGTATTTATGTGGTAAATTTGTGGTAGATATATGGTAATAGCATCTGGGAGGGGTATATGCCGGCTTTGAGTTCTGAGATATTTTCTACTGTTCCTAAGAAAGATTATTTATCTTTCGGAGGACATCCTAATCGCATTGCGGAGTTTCTTGAATTTAAGAAAGAGGATATTGCTAAAGCCACAGGGGTACCTCTGAGTTCTGTTAGATACGATGAAAAGATGCCTGCAGAATTACGTGAACGTTTTCGAGAGTGGGCAACCTTATTTAATCTTGTTGCTGAGCATTTTAATGGCGATGTAGAGAAGACAGCGTTATGGTTCACTACACTAAACCCGCTGTTAGGTAATGTAACCCCACGAGACATGATCCGGTTTGGACGATATAAGAAATTGTTCAAGTTTGTCGTCAATGCTATGGCTGAAAATAGACGGTAACAAAAATTCGTGGCTCGGTATTGGCGTTCTAGAATCCCAAGAAAACCCCCTAACAAAAAACCGAAAACAGAATTTATTCTGCTGGATCAGTTTTCTGTCGAGGACATCCGTAGATTTAAGGAATTTCAGAACGAGATTCTAAAATTCCACTGGGACTTCTATAGCAGCCTAGCGTATCAGCGTTCGAAGATTACTGACAAGATAAAAGAGGTTCTGCTTGATGCTGCTGAGAAATCATTTTCATTTTCAAAATGGCAACGAGTTGTAACATATAAATACGCCTTGGAGCCGTTTTCGGTTATGGGTAGCCTTATTGATCCGGGCGGTAGATTCAACATTGGAGATATAAACCCTTCTCAGTTTCCTTCTTTTTCCGCACTTTATCTGGCTGGCGATAAGGATACCGCCCTTCAGGAATTGTTGAGCCAGAAGATCGCCTCCGGCCAGGAAAGTCGTGCATTAGACTTAGCTCTTGCTAATCCCACTTCTATTGCCAGCATTTCCCTGAGCGGTTCTCTTGATTCTGTAATTAATCTCAGGCGGCCGGAAAGCCTTCTTTCTTTTGTTAATTTATTAAAGGATTTTTCAATTCCAGACTACATAAAAATGGCTGCTAAGAAAATTGGTCTATCTGATCCCGAGTTGGTTCAAACTGTGCCCAAATTGATGGATGCCTTGTTGAACCCCAATTGGCGGGAATGGCCTATGCAATTTGATGTTCCGGCATCCTCTCAAATATTCGGGCAGCTGGTCGCAGATGCAGACATCGAGGGGATTCTTTATACGTCAAAATTTACGGGCAAGGACTGTCTTGCAGTTTTTCCACAGAACTTTGAATCCAGTTCTTTTATTCAGTTAGATGACGAGGCGCCGGTAGGAATTAAGACTCGGCGATTGGATGCAAAGGTTTGGGATGAATTCCGACGGGGCTCGAAATAACATTACGGTGCCGGTTCCAGCCTCGGGTCTTTCAGGATTCCCTTTGTGTGGAGGACATACCTCAGCATCACCCGGATGATGCCCAGGCCATACACAATGCTGGGCCAGAGTTTGATGGAGGAGGCTTCTTCGAAGTAGCGGGTGCGGATGGGGACTTCGTCGATTTTTAGGTGATTGGCGAGGATTTGGACGATGATTTCTGTGTCAAAAATAAAGCCGTTTGAATCTTCCTTGTAACGAATACGTTTCAAGAGTCTCGCGCTGTAGGCCCGGAAACCGGAGTGATATTCAGTGAGATAGGTGCCAAGCACCACGTTTTCCAAGGCCGTTAAAAGGATATTCGCGTTGTGCTTCCAGACAGGCATGCCGCCTTCGAGCGCCCCTCCCTTCATCATGCGCGAGCCAAACACCGCATCCGCAAGTCCCTGGCGGATCGGCTCAATGAGCTGAGGGATCACCTTCGGGTCGTACTGATAATCCGGGTGCACCATGACGACGATGTCCGCCCCGCGCTCCAGCGCTTTTTCGTAGCAAGTTTTCTGATTGCCACCGTAGCCGAGATTTTTCTTGTGCGCGTAAACGGTGAGTCCTATTTTCTTCGCGAGCTTCACCGTCCCATCGCGGCTTAAGTCATCCACCAAAACAATTTCATCCACAATGTCTTTGGGGATGTCCGCCACGGTGCGTTCCAGGGTTTTTTCCGCATTGTAGGCAGGCAGTACCGCGACCACTTTGGGCTTGCCCTGGAAAATTTCTTTCTTCTCGTCCGCATCGATAATCACGGAATCCAGGCGCTCCACTTTTTTCGCGATGACGCAGATCTGGTCGTGAAGCGTCACTTTTAAAAGGCGTCCGCCCAAAGATCCGATTCTTGCGGCAAAATTCATCGGCGCATGAACAAAAGCAGGATAGGCTTTAAGGCGTTTGGCCCAATAATTCAGCGAAAAAACGCGTGGATATGAGAAATAACGGACCCTTTTAAATCCGACCGCCTCGAAAAACCTTTCAATCGTTTTCCTTGAGAAATAAAAAAGATGGTATTTGTTGATTCCCCACCAGCGGGCGCGCAAAAACCGGCTTAAAAAACTATCGATGTCCGGCGTGCTCACACAGAGAAGCCCGTTATTCTTCAGGATGCGGCGGATCTCGATAAGAAGGGCTTTCGGATCTTCCACGTGCTCGATCACGTCATTCATCACGACGACGTCAAAACTTCTTTCCGGGAATACGGCCTCATTCAAAGTCCCCTGGAACACGTCAATGTTGAATTTTTCTTTTGAATATTTTTTGGCCCAGGCGGAAAGGTCCAATCCCGTTGCCTCCCAGTCTTGGCGTTTCGCCTCATCGAGAAAAAATCCGGGGCCGCAGCCGATATCGAGCATCCGGCCGTGACGCCTAAACTTCGCAATTTTTGCAAGGACGATGCGGGCTTGAGCCCTTCGGCCTTTTTCTTCCTCCAGATATTCCGTGTCCACCATGTCGACGTAATCTTTTTTGATAGGGTCGACAGAAATTTCGGGGACGGCATAGACCAGCCTGCAGCCCATGCATTTGACGATCTTATCGGGCTTTTCGAGATGGCTTTCGGAAATCGTGTAGGAGGTGCCGGAGGAATCGTCCGCCGCACTTTTTGCTTTTTCGCGCTTGGAACGGCGGTAAACCAAGTAATATTTCGCGGAGCCGCAAAAATTGCAAGTGACGGGTTTGGTACTTTTTGTCATAGAGAGTTATAATCATAGACTATCCCAAGGCCCTGTGCTAGAATTTTTTACATGTCCAGCTTTCCTAATTCCCGCAAAGTTTACGTAAAGGGCGCGATTTACCCTGAAATCCGGGTGCCGATGCGAGAAATTTCGCTGGAGGCTAATCCGCCTATTTGTGTTTACGACACAAGCGGCCCCTACACAGACCCCACGACGACGATTGACATTCAAAAAGGCCTTCCGCGTCTGCGTGAGACTTGGATACGGCGCCGCAGCGATTCCGAAGGGCAGCCCTTCAAAGCAAAGCCCGGACGAAATGTCTCGCAGATGCACTACGCGAAAAAAGGGATTGTCACTGAAGAAATGGAATATATCGCCATCCGCGAAAATATGCTGATGGAACGCGCCGCCTCGGAAATTTTCAAATCCCAGCATTCCGGCGAAAGCTTCGGCGCGGCGATCCCCAAAAAAATTACTCCCGAATTCGTACGCGAAGAAGTGGCGCGCGGCCGCGCAATTATTCCGGCGAACATCAATCACCTGGAGCTTGAACCGATGATTATCGGACGAAATTTTCTGGTGAAAATAAACGCCAACATCGGTAATAGCGCCGTCGCCTCCTCGGTCGAGGAAGAAGTGGAAAAAATGACCTGGGCCACGCATTGGGGCGCGGACACGGTGATGGATCTGTCCACCGGTAAAAATATCCACGAAACGCGCGAGTGGATCATCCGCAATTCCCCGGTTCCCATCGGCACCGTTCCCATTTATCAGGCGCTGGAAAAAGTGAATGGCAGGGCCGAGGAGCTTACTTGGGAAATTTATCGCGACACTTTGATTGAACAGGCCGAACAGGGTGTGAGCTATTTTACGATTCACGCGGGCGTTCTGCTCCGTTACGTTCCACTCACCGCCAAACGCACCACAGGCATTGTTTCGCGCGGCGGCTCGATCCATGCCAAATGGTGTCTCGCGCATCACAAAGAAAATTTCACGTACACGCATTTCGAGGAGATCTGCGAGATCATGAAGGCCTACGACGTTTCATTTTCTCTCGGTGACGGCCTAAGACCTGGTTCCATTGCGGATGCGAACGATGCCGCGCAATTCGCCGAGCTTGAAACGCTGGGTGAGCTTACAAAAATTGCCTGGAAGCACGACGTGCAAGTTATGATTGAAGGGCCCGGACACGTGCCGATGCAGCTTATCAAAATCAATATGGAGAAACAGCTTGAGGAATGCGGCGAGGCGCCGTTTTATACGCTCGGTCCCCTCACCACCGATATCGCGCCCGGATACGACCACATCACCTCAGGGATAGGCGCCGCCATGATCGGCTGGTACGGGTGTGCGATGCTTTGCTACGTCACGCCAAAAGAACATTTGGGCCTGCCCAATAAAGATGACGTAAAAACAGGCGTGATCACCTATAAGATCGCCGCGCACGCCGCGGACTTGGCCAAAGGTCACCCCGGCGCGCAAATCCGTGACAACGCGTTGTCGAAGGCGCGTTTTGAATTCCGCTGGGAGGATCAATTCAATTTATCACTCGACCCCACAACGGCCATGGCCTTTCACGACCAGACGCTCCCCCAGGACGCCGCGAAGGTCGCGCATTTCTGCTCGATGTGCGGCCCGCAGTTTTGCAGCATGAAGATCACACAGGACGTGAGGGACTACGCGGCAAAATTGGAAATGGACGAGAAAAAAGCCCTAGAAGAAGGCTTAAAGGAAAAATCCGAAGAATTTAAAAAAGCGGGTTATGAGATCTATCAATAAATGACAGTCCTGCTGCACCCCCACGCTAAGGACCGGTTAATAGAAAGAGGGGTTACCGAGGCAGAAGTAAAAATTACGGTCAGTACTGGTGAGATTTTTCCCGCGAAGTTTAGCAGAACAGGGTTTCGGAAAAACTTTTATTTTGGTAAAATGTGGAAAGGTAAAACCTATCTCACAAAACAGGTAGAGGCGTTCGCGGTCAAGGAGCATGAGGACTGGTTGGTGATCACGGTAGTCACAAAGTTCTTTTAGGAGAAATTATGAGATTAACTTATGATCCGAAACATAACATCGCTTATCTCTATCTGCAAAAGAGGAAAGTTCAAGTGCAAACTGTGCATATCAGCGAGTCTTTGAATGTCGATCTGGCTCCCGATGGAAGCGTGTACGGTATTGAGCTGCTGGATGCCAATAAGCAGTTAAGAGGCGATGGAAAAAACCGATTGATAATAGAAAATATCGCTACAGGAAAAAGCACTAAGCTCGACCTAGTAAGCAAATAAAAATAGAGACTGTTCTATTTTTCTAATTTTTAACGGTAATGAAATCCAAACCGGATTTCGAGTTCATCCTTCCCGATAATCGCCAGAAGCTCCTGCGGCAGCGGCCCAAATCCTGAAGCGCGCTGTACCGCCTCCATGCAAAACGATGCGAATACCGGACTTCCCTCGCTTTCCAGGACTTTGACGATTTTCACTTCGCCCGTCTTGTCTATCGTGAAGCTGATAATGGCGTCGGCGCCCTTAAAATCCGTCGGGTATTGAAACGCCAGATACGGGAACCACGCCAGCCACACTCTTTCTTTTAAATTTTTCATGTACTCGCCCATCCCGGAACCCGTAGCCTCAAAAGAAGTGAGCCCTTCGAGTTTGGCGCCCGCCGATTTCGCCTTACTCATTTCCTGAGTCGTAATCTTGTCGCGTCCCGTCAAACCCCGTACTTCGGGCCGCGGTTTTACCTCGGACTTGAGTTCCTGAGCTTGTCTATTCTCTTCGATTTTTTTCATGTCTTCGCTTGGGACCTCGGCCATCGAGGCTTCTTTTATAATTTTCTTTTCATTAGATTCCGTTTCCATAGGCTCGATTTTGGCCTGAGGCTTCAGCGCAGGCAGCGGCGTTTGTGCATTTTTATTTTCCCGTTGGGCTAACTGATCGGAAAGACCCGGCATCAGTGCTTTGGGCGGCGTTTGACGGTTCACCTCCGCGCTAGGTACCCGACTCTGATTGAGCGCGTCGCGATTGGATATTTTCTGGGTGTCGGCCGGCGTTTCGGGATGGATTTTGGGCGGCGCTTCGACAAATTCCAACTGAAGCGAATCTCCTTTTTTTTGCGCCAAAGCGTTTTGCTTTAGAGATCCCCTTTGTCCCGACGAAAATATCCGGTCAAAAGAATAAACGGCCGCGCCGTTGAGCAAAAGGGACAGCGCAAAACAAGAGGTCAAGGTTAAGAATTCGCTTCTCTGACGTTGCATCAGGGGATTTTCCTCTCACCCGGTAGAGGAGGCGTTTTATTCGGCCTGGGCTCCCGGCTCCTTTTTGGAATCTCCACCTCCACCTCCCCTTTTAAAACTTGTGCCTGACAACCCAGCCGATACGGCGGTTTTAGATCAAAGGCGTCCAAGACTTCCATCTCCGAGGGCCCCATCAGGGAAAGATTCTCGGCCCCCGCTAAAACCAACACACGGCAGGTGCTGCAGGAACAATTCCCGCCGCAGGTGTGATAGAGCGGGATGTGATGCTCCATCGCTGCGTCGAGAATGGAGCAACTCTTATCGACATCAATGGCTTTATAATCCTTAAAATGAATGATTGGCATATTTGGTCACGTTCATCGGCAATGGTAACGAAACCCGTTTCGTTAAGCGGTGACGTTAGGCGTTGCCGATTGACGAACAGGCCTCGTAACCGACTAACGCTCCACCTTACCCAAGAATTCCAGTACCTCTTCGGTGTGCCCTTCCGGTTTCACTTTCTCAAAGATTTTCTCAATCCTGCCGTCTTTTCCGATGATAAATGTGGTCCTCGCGACCCCCATGTACTCCTTGCCGTACATGCTCTTTTTCACCCATACGCCGTAATCGTTGCACACCTTTTTCTCTTCGTCACTCAGCAACAGAAACGGAAGTTTGAACTTTTCTATGAATTTATCATGAGATTTGACGACATCGGGACTAATCCCCAAAACAACCGCGCCTTTCTTCCTCACCTCCTTTATTTTATCACGAAACCCGCAGGCCTCGACCGTGCATCCGGGCGTATCGTCTTTCGGATAGAAGTAAAGCACGACGCGCTCCTTGCCCTTAAATTCCTTCAAACTCACATTCTTACCCTCACTGGCCGGCAGATCAAACTCCGGTGCTTTATCACCTTCCTTGAGTGTTGACATAAAACCTCCATGTTTAAGTAGTCAGTAGACAGTAGTAAGGGAAGAGCGTAAAACTTTTTTGCTTACTACTGACTACTTACTACTTTCTACTTCTTTCATCCTCTAATGGCCAAGCGGTGATTTCCAATTTATTCCCGTCAGGGTCCAGAAAATACAGTGACCAGGATTTATTGCGTTTCTTGAAAAAAGAGATTGGGATCTTTCTTTCTTTGATTTCCTCGACGATCCGGTCAAAATCCTTCGTGTCCACGCGAAAGGCAAAATGGTTTCCGCCTATTCCCTCATCCTGCAAGAGATGCTTCTCACCGTCCGGCTTTCCCTGAATGAGACCCACGAGCGAATCGCCGCAGTCGAGAAAATATTCGACTCCGGGTTTAGAGTATTCTCTTTCGGTGATTTTAAGCCCAAGCACCTCGGTATAAAATTTGAGAGACTTCTCCAAATCCCTCACGCTAAGCGCGACATGGTCAATGCCTTTAATGTTCAATCTTCTCCTCCACTACTGCAGGGCATTCGCGGGTCCTGCCGGCAGACAGGCTGCCTCTCCGCCAAAGAGCGTCGGCGGACTTGTCCACAAAGCTCACTGTGGACGGACTCGCCAGAGCTTTGTGGCGAGCGCGTCATCCCCGAATGCTAGATTTATAATGGTTCAACTCTTTCTACTTTTCTTTTTTTAAACACCCGGTATTCTTTATATCCCGCTTCCTTCGCAAGCGCGTAGGCCTTGTCATAATCTCTTCCGACGTCTTTGGGGTCATGCGAATCAGAAGAAAAAGTGATCGACACACCGGCCTTTTGGTAAATTTTAAGGATCCACGCCGACGGATAGATTTCCTTCACGGGTTTTCTCAAGCCCGAGGTGTTGATTTCCACGGTCACCCCCGCTTTTTTAAACACGCGCGCCGTCTCCTCCACCTCGTCCGTCAAGTCTTCGCTGGGGCGGTGCCCGAATTTTTTCACGAGGTCCACATGGCCCATGATGTCATAAAGCCCTGAAAGGGCGGAAAGCTTGAGCAATTTATAATAATCCCGGTAAACGGCATTGATGTCCTTGTCTTTCCATTTTATTTCCCCCTCCGGGTCGTCAAAAGCCCAGGCATCGATGAAATGCACAGAACCTATGACAAAATCATACGGGTACGCGTCGAGAATCGCTTTTGTTTTTCGCTCATATCCGGGAATAAAATCCGCCTCCAGGCCCAATTTGATGATGAACTTGGAATATTTTTTTTGCACGTCTTCTATCATTTGATGATAAAACCCAATTTGCGAAAAGTTCATCGTATAGCGCGCGTCCTCATGCGACACGAGCGGCGCATGGTCCGAGAAACCGATTTCTTCGAGGCCCACTTTCATCGCCCGTTCCACGTATTCCCACGGCTCGCCGACCGCATGGCCGCAAAGCGGCGTGTGCATGTGATAATCCACTTTCGGAAGCATGCCTTATCCTCTCACAAAACGTCGGGGCGACAAAGCCCGCTCCAGCGGCCCTTCCTTTATACGTCCCAGAATCAGGTCGCTGGCCAAGCGCCCCACGGAAAAGCTCGTCGTGACCCCATGCCCGCCCAGGCCCGCCACCCAGAAAAATCCTTTCAATTTGGGATCTTCCCCGATTACGAAACGTCCATCCGGCACCATTGTCCGTAAACCCGACGCAGATTTCCCAATATTTAATGGCCTGAACTTTTCCGAAAAACTTTTAAGTTTCACCGCCAAAATCTTTTTCATCCCGGGGTCTTTTTTTTCCCGCCGCGAACTTTCCCGGCGCGTATCGACGAACACGCGGTCGCAAGGACTTAAAAGAAGCCGGCGCCCTTTGGGCCTGAAATAAAAATTATGGCTCAAATCCCACACAAACGGCCAGTCTTTTTTGAGAGCCTTGAACCCCGAGCTCAAAAAAAGGTGCCGGCGATAGGCCTTGAAGGGTATGCGGACAGCCCCCGCTTTCTCACCCACTCTCCCGGCCCAAGCCCCGGCGGCATTCACCACGCGCTCGGCAAAAAGCTTTCGGCCGGACGTATCAATCAAAAAACTATTCGGAATTTTGCGTATCTTCAAAATCCTTTGGCCATAAAGTACTTTTACGCCTAATGAATCCAGCCTTTCCAAAAAACTCCCCAAGAGCAGCCTGATTTCTACGCTGGCGTCGCTGGGGCAAAACAAAGCCTTTTTGAAATTTCCTCCCTCCAGAATCGAAACCCGTTTCGCCGCCTCCTTGGGCGACAACTCCCGCGAATGAAGTCCGATTTTAGTGATCGTTTTTCTTATTTTTTTAAGCTCTTTTAATTCTTCTCCTTTCGCCAAGAGAAGCGAACCGCGGCTTTCAAACCTGAAGTCTGCCCATCCGTTTCGCGAAGCCCTCTCTAAAGAATCACGGCCTTCGCGCGCCAGGATCGCCAGATAAAGATCCGACGTCGTTTGCCGGATCATCCCTGCGTTGTTGCCAGACGCGTGCCGGCCCAATTTTTTTTCCTGTTCAATGACGAGAACATCCTGAACGCCGCTTTTGGCCAAATGATACGCCGTAGAAAGGCCGGCAAAGCCCGCGCCGACAACAACCGTGTTCACGACACCCACAAATCCATCATGCGATGTCCTTCTTTTACCACCTGTTTCGACTGGGCGGCGGTTTTTTCGCAGAATTTTTTAGGGCCTTTTTTCGGATCTTTGTTCGAATAAATCAGAAACGGCACCGCGTCGCTGGAATGCGTGCGGGTTTCCACGCAGGTGAAGTGGTCCGGCAACACCAACACCTTGTATTCCTTAAATTCTTTGAGTCCCTGACGCAAAGTTCCCAAAACCAGCCTGTCTACGTCTTCAATCGCCTGGATTTTCAGCTTCGGATCGCCGATGTGTCCGGCCTCATCCGTCGATTCCACGTGGATGGCGACAAAATCGCGGCTTCGAAGCGCATTCACCGCGTATTCCGCTTTTCCGACGTAATTGGTGTCAAAATATCCCGTGACACCCGGCACGCGGATGACATCAAGCCCGGCGTAAATCGCAATGCCTTTTACCAGATCCACCGCGGTAATCACCGCCCCGTGGATTCCGAACCTTTTGTAATAAGAAGGAAAAGAAGGCGGATGGCCCTGCCCCCACAGCCAAATGCGGCTTGCCGGACCTTTGCCATCCGCCAGCCTTTTTTTATTCACCGGGTGATCCTTAAAAAGTTTTTCAGAATCTTCCATCAGCCGGATCAAGCTTTCGGTCCATTTTCCTTTCGGCAAAAATTTTCCGTAGGGCCGGCCCATGATGTCATGGGGTGGTGTGCATTTTATTTTTTCGAGCGCGCCGTCCTTGTCATCGCAGATCATGAGATTCCGGTAGCCGGTGCCGCGTCCAGGGTAAAATTTGTATTTTAAGCCGTAACTTTTTTTCACATGATCGTTCAAATGGTCCAGAATGATTTTTGCCTCGGCCGTCGAAATATGGTCCGCGCTAAAATCTTTTAAAATCTCTCCTTCGGTACTGACCAGATTGCAACGAAAGGCCAGCTCGTGATTTTTCAATTCGATCCCAAGCTCCGCCGCCTCTAGAGGCCCGCGGCCTGTGAAATATTTTCTGGGGTCATAGCCAAAAACGCTCATACATCCGATGTCAGTGCCGGGGACAAAGCCCTTGGGAATATTGTGGCTCAAGCCCACCGTGCCGTGAGACGCAAAAAAATCCATGTTCGGCGTCGAGGCCGCTTCGAGCGGAGTTTTATTGCCAAGTTTTTTAAGCGGTTTGTCTCCCATGCCGTCTGGGACCACGAGGACGTATTTCATTTAAGCCAGTAAGGCCTCGAGTTCTTTCAACAATTTTTCTTTTTCCAACACCCTGATCATGCAGCCTGCCGAGTTGTGATGCCCACCGCCGCCGAACTGCTTGGCCACTATTGCCACATTGATGCCGTAGCTTGAACGAAGGCTGACTCTTAAATTTTTCCGTGGCGTCTCGCGAAAAACCACAGCGACCTTGACGCCCTCGACGGACCTCAGCTCATCCGCCACTGAGTCGACGTCCGACAATTCCGCTTTAAAACGCTTGAAATCTTTTTGAGTCGTCGCTGACCAGGCGATTTTTCCGTCCTCGGAGAACTCCGCGCGTGAAAGGCAGTATCCGGAAAGCTTGGTCACCGAGCGGCTTTTTTTCCAATAAGACTCCTCAATCAGATGCTGAAGATCTACGCCCGTTTTAATGAGTCGGCCGCAAACGGCGAATGTCTTCGCCCGAATATTTGAAAACCGGAAAGCGCCCGTATCTACGATGATCGAGGTCAAAAGGCAAGTCGCGATCGCCGGCGTCATCTCGGCTTTCAGCGCACGGATCACCTCGTACACGATTTCCCCGACGGCAGCCGCGTCCCCTTCCAGCACCTGGATTTTTCCGAAGGAATTTCCAAAATCGTGATGATCGATTTGGATCGTGGTCTTGGACCTGAAAAAAGCGGCCTTCGCCTTGCCAAGCTGCGCGACACTACCGCAATCCACCGCGACCGAAACGTCGGCGGTGTCGGGAGTCTTGGAAACGATCAGTTCACTGCCCGGCAAAAACTGAAAACGGGTCGGCACTCCGTCCTGACTCAGCAAAATGACCTTCTTCCCGATCTGCATCAGCGCCAAGCCCAGCGCCAAGAGACATCCAATCGTGTCGCCGTCCGGATTCATATGCGACACCACCAAGATCCTCTCAGCCTTATGAATGGCCGATACGGCTTCTTTAATGTTTTTCTTCAGTCCTTTTTGCATCAATGTGTTAATTTTTCCGGATGTACGTGAAACCTTTCGTTTATTATAGCAGGTTTACGTTTGTGCTGTCTCGACCCGCTTCTCTTGGAAACATTCGCTGATGCTTGCGAATCCCATCATTGAACTCGCCAACTGTCAATGCAGCGGTGGCGAGGGCGCGGCTTTTGCTTCGCAGGGAGCGTCCAAAGGTTGCCTAGATACAGCTTATCAGTCTTTGTTTCACAGCGACTGAGAAGCAGATGCCGCGACAGTGGTTCGACTTCGCTCACCATCCTGAGCGTAGTCGAAGGAGCGCCCAAACGGATGGTTGAATTCACTTTGTTTTATATTTCTCGCAAATTTTGTAGAAATTACAAAAGTTGCAGAGGCGGGTGTTTTCGGTGAATTTGAAGTTTTCTCTGGGTTTCGGGATATTTTTGGAAGCATCCTCCAGCATCGCGCGCATGGCCTCGATACTCTCTCGCATCGTGGACTTTGTTTTCTCAATCAATGCTTCGGTAAGAATTTGCTCCTGTGGTGTCGGAGCGGGGTTGCTTAAATTGAAGAGATACGCTTTTAAACCTTCCAATGGCGTTTTCCACTTCTGCATCGCATAAATTGCGTAGGCGCCGATCTGCACCGTGGGTTCCCCGCCGTTTTCCTCTTTTCCGGTTTTCCAATCATAAATTTCGATTCTTTCACCTTTGCGTCTGGCAAAATCAAGTTTCACAAAGATTTTGGCGCCTTCAAAATCAAATTCCTCCAAATCCTCGATCATAAGCCACGGGTCCTTGTCATCCGCCAGAAGCTCTTTGTAAAGTTCAGAACCGTAAAAATTTTTGAGGCACTCCACCGAACTGTCATGCACTTTCTTCCACGCGTCGTCGGAAATCGGTTTTTCGTACTCATGCTCGAACAGCCCCCTGTTTTTTTTGGGGTCCTCCCAATTTCTTTTCGCCTTGGAGGATTTGTAGTCGCGGCGCATCACGTGGGTGAGTTCGTCGAGCGCAACCTCGAGAGGAATGGATTTGTCGATCCGGGCCGATTTTAAGACATTTTCGATGATGTGGTGCACCGTTTCGCCTTTCCAGGCCCAACGGTTTTTCAGGTTTTTTAAAACATAAGCCAGACGCGCTTCCTTGGCGGCGCTTTTCTCCCAGCCGCCCCAGGAGGCGTAGCGGTCATAAAAATATTTTCTCTGGCACTCCCGGAACTCCTCGTCCCGGGATTTAGACCATGAGAAAATATTTTCCAATTTAGGCCTTCGTTAACGGTTGTTCCACAGCTCAGTCATAGTCACTTAGCCAAAAGCTTTTCATAAAGAGCTTCGGGGGAAATATCGGCTCCGTTAGGCCAACAAATCGTCCCTCCTTCGACACGGGCTGACTTAAAGTAACGCTTGTCTTTAAGCGGAATAAAGACAGCCCCCTTATCCAGATATCTCGAAAAGTCAATATCACCCCTTACTCCATCGTCAAAGGCAATATGATAAATATAGTCACCCACGTATTTGATGGAGATAACGTCATTTAATTTCCACATAGGTCACCTCAGTCCAAAGGAGCTATTTTTTTGATCTCTTTACCTGCCCTGGCCAGCTCCCAATCCTCTGCCAGCTCCGTTTGATGCAGATCAACCCATTCACGAATCAATTTTAATGCCGTACGGGAACCCAAATCGCCCAGCAGAATACTCCCGCGAAAATCCATTACCGCTTTCTTACCGCTAAATTCCGCATGAAAATGCGGCGGATTGTGGTCATCATAAAACATCCGGATAACGACGCCAAAAAAGCGTGTTATTTCAGGCATTTTGGCCATTTAAACTTAAATTCATCTACATCCAAAGTATACCATCCTGTCTAAATATTGACAAAAAAAATCTGGTGGACGTTGGGTGGGAGCCAAAAATGTACTACGGAACGTCCCACGGGGAGAGGTTAGCCAATTGCCTCCCCGAGCAGATATCCTGGGGAACCCTTGTGTGCTCAAAATGTGCTGTTTGCTTTCAAAAAGCGCTCAAAAACGCCAATCGCCTTGCCAAAATTGGTCATCCCCTGCCTGCCGAAGAGATGGCAGCGCTTTGGACTAGCTCTCCGAACATAGGTCTTAAAAATGTGATATACTTAAGGCATGGCACATAAATCACTTAAAGATACCAATCCATTCCTTCAAGATTCCAAGCTCTACGCATCAATGTTGCTTGCCAATGTGACAAGTTCTGCAACCATCGAGCTTGGTAGGCTAGGCTCAACAATACTGAAAGCCCTTCGGAGCGATCAGTACCCGACGCTTATTTACCGCTTGCCTGACGATCAAGAGTCTTCTTCAAAATCGTCTCAATAATTTTTTTCATCGGCTCATAGTTCCGATCAAATCCCGCACGGATAGCCTCAAAGTACTGTTCTTTCCCACTACCTTGCTGGATTGAATTAAAATCCAGAATAGGTTTAGTGGCCTGTAACGCCATAAGCGTTGTAATAACACGCGCTATTCTACCGTTTCCTTCCCGGAAAGGATGAATTAATACAAATTCGACGTGAACCTCCGCTAAAGCCTTCGCCAGCTCTTCGATCGACTTAAAGTTGCAGGGCGTATACCGGGCCAAACACTCCGTCTCAAAAGTTTTCATCAATTCAGGAATGAGCTTCGCGTAGGCAAAGCGAATACCCTTGGCTAGATCCACGCTTCGATATTGCCCTGCCCAAGGATAGATTCGGCCCAACCAAACCTTGTGCATATTGCAAATATCTTTGGCCGTAAATCGGTGCTTCGCGTCATAAAGTCCAAAAAGATAATCCTCGGCTTGCTTTAAAGCCACGCTCTCAACCTCATTCATCTCGCGCTCACTTTTGATACCCATCAAATTCTTGAGCACCAAACCATGAGAACCGGGCTCGGCCTGGTCTTCTGGTAACCCCGATGTGTCGTAACGCTTGCCTTTCTTCACAGTTGATTCTTTCCATTGCTAGTCACACTTCATCCCCGCCAAAAAGATGTCCGCGCTTTGGGTCAACTCTCCGGAGTTGTTGGCTTGGGTGAAAATGTAGTCGGAGAGAGCAATATCTGAATATTATTCATCTAATAAGTTTTCCTAATGCTTCCGCCGCCTCAGTATTTATCGTCTTAAGTCTATCATGTACTTCTTTTGCTTTGTCCTTCTGTCCGTTCTCTACATAAGCAAACCCCAAATAATAGTACGCGCCAGGATCGTCTGGTTTTATTCTTATAGCCTCTTTGAATTCCTGTATAGCGTCATCAAATAATCTCTTACCGCCGTACGCCTGACCTAAGCCAAGGTGAGCTGCAAAATTATCGGGGGCAAGTCTTATCATTTCTTTTGAGGATTCTATGGCATTGTCCCATTTATTCATTTCGAGACAAATCATAGTCTTGACAGCGTACGCCTCGAATAAATCAGGATTATTTTTAATAACCATTTCAGTCTCAGAAAGAGCTTTTTCTCCTTGCCCCTTTTTCAAATAACTGTGGGCAATATCTACTCGTTTCTCAAAATTAGCTCCCTTATCCTGCCAAATACTTTCAGCGTATACGATGTTACCTGTACAAAGAAAAAGCCCGACCGTCAAAATTAACTCAAAATGTTTTTTCATTTATTCACTCTCCCTTGCGTCAGGTATTATTTGGACGATAATCTTTTCCGGACTTTTTTAAAATATTTATAGGCACAATTAAATGAACCAAAGGAATAGCTGAGGAAAAAAATGCCAGCCAAAATACACCGGCTGGTTTTCTTTTTATGACACCATCCAAATAAAGATGAGTGGCCAGTGTGTATAAAGAATAGTAGTACATAAAACCCACTGTGCCCCAGATAATATCCAACGTCTCCACGTTTGATATCTGAGAACGGACAAAATAAAGAGGATACCCGCATGTGAAGAGAACAAGTAAAACTAGCGTGGCGAGCCTACTAACTTTTAATGAAATTCTAGGTCTTTTAATTTTTGACTCTGGCATCTTTATTCTTCTTATATGAATCCAAGTTGATTACATCTCGCTTTGGTCAGGACTCGAACCTCAAAACTATTTTATAAAGGTTCAGTGGGATATCTGACTGGTCATTTTTCGCTCAGGACTCGAACCTGGACAACCCTTTGGAATTACAATGGTTAGGACAAAATTTTTCCTAACCGAAAAAAACTCCCCGAGCAGATATCCCAGGGAACCCTTGTATGCTCAAAATGCGCTGTTTGCTTTCAAAAAGCGATCAAAAACGCCAATCGCCTAACCCGATCCAGTCCTACCATGCCCGCCGAAGAGATGGCCGCGCTTTGGTTCAGCTCTCCAGAGTTGTTGCGATGGGTGAAGATGTAGTCAAAGAGAGATTTTGACCCCTTATAAATTATTCTGGCTGTGCACAAGCCAATGTTCCAACATGTAACTGAAAATCAAGGCATAGGCCGCAATTGCGTAACAGAATTTATGCCACTCCTCATCTGCAACTTCGGGCAATGTCTCACCACTATATGTCCTGATGCGATAGCCGACTGGACTTAAAACGCCCCACAGAATCATGCCATATGCGAAGCCCCTCATAACAAATAAGATGTCGGGCTCTAGGTGCCCACCAAATTTGTAGTAAATTCTATATGAGATCATAGCTGTCTAAATTAGCCGAACGCCAGTTCGTACTGAATGGCCTTCGGCGGGGATAAACTCGAAGCTCGAAACGGCGCGTTCAGCCAATCCCATAGGTTTCTGCGTGAAAAAAGGTTGG
>Ga0209515_10003719_pt1 | contig 21331 bp, 13 predicted proteins | sample Subgroupgradi54m_FD_187454 | JGI IMG/M metagenome (GOLD analysis project Ga0209515, IMG submission 187454) | Subsurface groundwater microbial communities from S. Glens Falls, New York, USA - GMW60B uncontaminated upgradient, 5.4 m (SPAdes)... ... | reverse complement strand
GGGGGGGGAATCACAATTGCAGCGGGAGCAGCGGGTACTGGAGGAAATGTCAATGGCGGAACCTTAACGTTAAACTCGGGTGCAGTAATCGGCACAGGTACCTCAACTATTAATATAGGAAGCTCCAATACGACCTCGCTTAACCTAGGAAACACCTCCACCACCTCGACACTGGGTATCAATACTTCGGCAACAACAGCGACGGGAATCACTCTCAATGCAAACACCGTCACGTCTGGAACAGCCCTTTCTTTCAGTACAACCGGGCTAACAAGCGGCACCGCTATGGCTATCAGTGGAGGCTCAGCTACTACCACAGGTACAATGCTTGCAATAAGCAACCCGACTTACACTATCGCCACATCCGTTGACGCAAGTTTAATAAGTGAGACCTTTACCAACGCCAGTAGTAATACATCGGGCAACTCCAATCTCAATGGTATTTCTATTAGTCCAACTATAAGCGTAGCTAGTGCTGATACTGGCACAAAAACGACCCAAGGAATAACAGTAAATCCCGTTGCTAATCCAACCTGTCCGTCTACCACGAGTGGGAATGCGTGTATAATCACAGGATATGTTTTTTCAACACCGCTGGTCTCAAACTTCACCAATGCTTCATCTTTAACATTTAAAGGAATAAATATTCTAAAAGGTGGAGGAATAACCGCGAATAACAGTTCTGCTACCATAACCTGGACTGGCGCAATAATTGGAACACCAAACATTACCCAAACAGCAGGAACAATCACGGCTACGGGAGCAAATATCACAAATGGAAATGTAATAACAGCGGGTACTCAAACAGGCTTAGCTATAACAACCGGAGATATCACCACAGCCGGAACACAAAAAGGAATCGATATCGCAGTCGGTAATGGTATTGGGGCTGGGATGACATTGACCGGAATTAATATCGGAAATGCGAGCGGTGGATCGACCTCAAAAACTGCTATACAGATCGGCACAGGATGGAATACCTCAATTCTTGGTACCGGCTTGTTAACGATTAACTCGGGATCGGGAACAAATCTTACCTTAGATAGCGTAGGAGGAACTTCTATTGTAAACGTCGGGACAACGAACGCCACTTCAGTTCTTATTGGAAGGTCTGGACAAACAGTTAAGATATCAAATCTTACAACAAACGGTCCGATTTTTACTTCTGGGGCTGATGGTACATTAAATTCAGAAGCAATCCTTGCAATTGCAAGGGGTGGAACAAATGCATCCACTTCTCAAGGAGCAATAAACAATATCTCTCAACTTACTACGACAGGTGATCTTTTATATTATGATGGAACAAACAGTACAAGACTTGCAAGGGGGACAAATAGTCAGTGTCTTACGGCCAACACCACTACTATTATATGGGGTAGTTGTAGTGCTGGATCAACGGTGGCTCTTAACAACATTACCGCAGCAACCGCCACAAACACCATTGATAGCTTAAACTTTGCCCAGATATGGAACTGGTCCACTCTGACGACACAAACTGGAATGACGTTTGGTGGTGGCTCTGCGATGACAACAGGAAATGAGTTAGCATTAGGATCTGCAACGTATGTTCATACAGCACTTAATGACACAGGAAGCTTAGCAAACCTTACCTTTACTGACGCTTCAACAAACGCAAATAATGGTGGAGTGACCAATGGAGTAAATATTGCCTCAACCGTAAACACATCTGGAGCTGGGACAAAAACCATAAACGCAGCAAATGTAGCAGCTCCAACGTTTACTGCGTGTGCAACCGGTACGTGTACCTGGAACGGTGTTCAGGTAAATACAACCGCGCCCACATCTCAGATCACAGTCAACGGTGTAACCATAAATGGAGCAACAGCTCCAGCATCTTCAACAATAAACGCCATAAATATCGCAGGGATAACTGCTGGATCTGGAACGGAGACCGCAGTTGCAGTAGGAACAAACTGGGACAATACCCTCACTGTTGGAGGAACCGCAATCATCAATGGTTCAGGAGTTTTACAATCGGCTGGTCTATCCGGAACATACTCAAATGCATTAACACTTTCTTCAACATCTAATGTTCTGACAGGAACAATCGGACAATCTACAGCACTTGCTGGTTCTTTTACTACTCTCACCTCAACTGGCACAACAACGATCGGAAATGGTTCAGGAATAACAACCTCAATCGGTAACTCAGGTGGAGCAGCAACTATAAGCATAACTTCTGGAACTGGAGCACAAACTTTTACCTCCTCGGTGGTAACCGGAACAACAACGGCATCGGCTTTTGTGTTTAACGCGAGCGCATTGACTTCTGGGACGGCATTACGACTAACTTCAACCTCAACATCTGGACTTTTGTTTGATCAGAATGTAACCAATACAACTGGTACCATTGATAAACTCGCCTACGGCGCAGCGGCGACTCAAGGAGCAGGCTCTCTGACAGGTCTTTCTTTAAATCTCAATACAAATCTTACAACTCCTGCGGCAGGGCAAAACATAACAGGTATTGATCTCCAGCTTCCTACAGCAAGCACCACCTCAAACACGACTACATACAGCGGTTTTAATCTTACTACCGTGGGAGACATCACAAACGCTACTGCAGGATCTTTTACCTGGAACGGTGCTGCCCTTGCAGTCCCAAATGTTACTCAGAGTTCGGGAGGAACGGTCACTGCAAACGGAGTGAAGATCATAAACGGAACTGTTACAACAGGAGGCACTGTAAACGCTCTTCTTGCCTCAACTATCGGCGTTGGAGCGGGCACTCTCAATGGTCTTAACCTGACGATCTCATCTGCAGGAGCAGGTACAGAAAACGCCATAAATATCGGATCCGGCTGGGATACGGATATTCTCCTTGCCAATGCCTCTCCTATCATCAAGCTCAACGCAACAGATAATACTGCAAATCTGAAGATCAATGATACGTCTGCAAATACTATTTTTGCCTTACGAGATATTGCAACCAACTTCGGAGCGGCCGCAACAGCAGGTGCATTTATTTCCCAGACATCTTACTTTGCTGATGAGTTTGTAAATTTTCATATCAATAACTGTAGCCAAACCACAACAACCAATAATAACCATTCCCGTGGTGATTTTGGAAACCCTGGTGGGAATGCCTGTGCTAATAATGGTGGAGAATTCAGCGTGAGCAATGTGCTGGGGGTTGCTGCTAGTGGAAATACCTGTGCGGAAGCCTCACAAAATACACTCAACGGGGTAGAAAGAATTGGTGCCACCTCCTCTGCAACAGCCAGCAATACGGCTGCCTGTTTAGAGTACTTGGGAGCAAATGCAGCCGGTACTGCTCTAAGTGCTTATGCAGCAAATAACCTACCGGTTGTTGTGATGAAGGTGAAGCCCAGTCTCGTCAACTCAGGAAGCAATGCACGTTTCTTTGTAGGAATCAGTGATAAGGTCACAGCAAATGGCCAGATGCCCTCTAACGGCATCTTCTTCTCAAACTGTTCTACCTTTGGAGCAAGCCCAACCTGTACAAACACTGAATGGCAGGGGGTGGTGACCAGTGCTGGGGCAATTGTAGGGACTGTACAAGCCTGCACTGCTGGGACTGAGACCGGAACCATCAATACCACTAACTTCAACTACCTACGTATTGAGGTACGCTCCAATACAGACATTCATTTCTTTGTAGACACCAATACCTCAAACGGTATTACAGAGACAGAGTGTGGTACTGGAGTAACCGGTACTGGACCAGCAGCTACCGGCCTCACCTTAATGTTGGAAAGTGCGTTTATGACCAACACCGCAACCACAGAAAACCTGGACGTGGATTATTTCAGAGTTTGGCAGGATGATAGCTTTGTTGTGAACAGTCAAACTCTAACACAAGAAAATGGTCTTACTCCTTCCAGTTATTCAGCAAATACTCGACAAGAACTTGTTGAAACAGCTTTAAATCAAAACGGCGAGAATAGTCTCGTGATAAAAAACCCCGCCGGAGAAAGCACAGTCTCCTTTACCGATCAAGGAGATGCTTTCTTTAAAGGCACTTTAACTGCAGATATCATTAAAGCAAATCGGATCGAGGGGCTTGAAATTCTGACAGATAAGATAAGCAAGCTGTCGGATCAGGTGGCAAGCTCCTCCTCTCAACTCTCAACAACGCCATCAAGTTCCTCCTCTGCGACATTGACTATTCAAACGGGAGAGGTTAGCGGAGACTTCAATGTGTTGGGAAGTTTTATCGCCCAGGCTGGTTTGACAGTAGGCGGAAATGCTACATTTAATGGAGAAACGGTCTTTAATAAACTTGCCACTTTCGTCACGAACGTAATATTTAAAGGAGTTATATCGTTTGAAAAAGTACCGACGTTTAACAAAGATACAGCAGGATTTGCCATTATTAAAGGAGGAGAAAATTTTGTAGACGTGAATTTTGAAGAAGAATACATTTATGCTCCGGTCGTCAGTGTAACCTTTGATGTTCCCCAGCTGACGCAAGAAGAATACCAGCAAAAAATTATTTCAGGCCAATGTATCGCTTCTGAAAATATCACCGAATGCGAGCAAAAACTTGCGGGAAATCTGTTCTCGAGCAACAGTAAATACGCAGTTGTTGAGCGGACAACAAAGGGATTTGTGATTCTTTTAGATAAACCGACAACAGACGATGTACATTTTTCATGGATCGCAATTGCGGCAAAGGATGCCCGAACCGTCCAGAGAAGTTCTTCAACGTTATTTAAGATTAACGCTCAAGAGCAGATTCAGCTCACTCCGGTTATATACCCTACAATCAATCCCTTTCCAACAAACACGCCGATTCCCTCGCCCTCGGTTGTTCCCTCTCCAACAGAGATTCCAGTCGCAAGTCCACCTCCGAGCCCAAGTTTAAGCCCTATTCCTTCGCCCACTCCATAATTTCTTGACAAGATAACCTCCTGTGATTTAAGATTAGTACGAGATGAAAAGCAAACAGTTATCGTTTTTTTTACGATCGCCATCTGGAGTCGTCGCGATCGTCGTCATAGTTATCGCAGTCGTTTTTTCGGGATATTATTTTTATAACAAATATCAGGAAACTCAAAAGCTCTTGCAAAATCCAACCACAGCAGCCCAGCAGCAGGTTAATTCATTGGTTGATAAGGTTGGCAAATTAATGGTGTTGCCAAATGAACTGCCCACTTTGGCAAAGGTATCTAATGCAACCCAGGCAAGAAAACAGCCGTTGTTTAAAAATGTTGAAAATGGTGACGAAGTACTTTTTTTCGTAAAAGCTAAATTGGCTGTAGTATATCGACCTTCGATCAATAAAATTATTGCTGTTGGTCCAATAAATCTTACTCAAAGGCCGACTCCAACGCCAACCCAAGAAAGGAAAGTAACAATTGTAGTCTATAATGGTACGACAACGGTTGGACTGGGGACCCAGACGCAAAAACAGCTCTCTGCAGATAATCAAAATATTACGGTAACAGACGTACAGAATGCAAAGAAAAATACCTACACAAAGACCTTGGTAATTGATCTCAATGGAAAGAATCAAGCCATTGCCTCGACTCTTGCATCACAGCTGAAAGGGGAGACTGCGGCACTTCCTGAGGGGGAAACAAAACCAAGCGCCGATATTCTGGTGATTGTAGGAAGGTAAGAAAGAGTAAATTTTATTAACGAGGTTTTCTTGTCGTTCCAGTAAAGAGATTAACAACATGAAACCCAGCCATAAGATGATCAGGGTGATCACCTTCATCAATGCCTAGATCGTCATCTGAATATTCTCCATCAAGTCTTCCAGTAGTAAAATCTCTTCTCTGACCGACCTCTTCATCTGAAGGTTCTAACCCTAAAGAAAAACTACTCATTAATTCTTCAAGAGCATCTGGGTCTGCCTGAACAGGATCAACAGATTCAGATTCATTTATAGGTAGACCGGAAGTTTCTCCAGACAATCCAACTGATCCAGAATCATCTAATTCATCTATAAGATCAGGCATCGGGTGCGGTCTTCCCTCTGGCTTGGGAAAGACTGGTTTACGAAAGTGTGGATCCCTATCTATTCTGCCGCTGTGGCTGTCTGGACGAGGTGTAATGCCCTGCGGAGCAGTCGTGAATTGCGGAGTTCTGTCAAGTCCACGAGGTTCTGTGGGAGTAATGGGGACTATAATGTCTTTTAAAAACGTTGTGGTGCCTAAAAATCTTCCTTCTGGCCCTTGTCTCATAGATAACCTTATATTATAAAGTAATAACAGCCCAAAATTAATTTGTCAAGTGCTTTTTAAATGAAATAGAAAGTAAGGTATAATACAAAAAGAAAAGCCAGAGTGTTGGAATTGGCAGACAAGCACGATTCAGAATCGTGTGCCCGCAAGGGCGTGGGAGTTCAACTCTCCCCTCTGGCACTCTTGGAGAGGTGGCTGAGTGGTCCAAAGCGTAGGTTTGCTAAACCTATGAGCCGCAAGGCTCACGTGGGTTCGAATCCCACCCTCTCCGCCTTCGCTCGCCGAAGCATTTATGCGAAGGCGAGATTCGTTCGACGAGCTACGGCGGACAAGTCCGCAAGTTTACTGGCTATCCGCTTTTCTGCAGGAGTCTCCGCTGCATCCCTTGAGATCAGCAACTTGCTTTGAGAGTTTTTGAAGCAGAGAAGAATCAGCTGTTACAGCAATATTCTGAAGCTGATAGGGGTCTTTCTTCAGATCATAAAGCTCTTTTTCTCCTGTCTCATACTCAACATACAGATACTCTTTAGTACGTATTCCTGTAAAGGGCGGTGCTTGTTGGCCTTTTGCAGGCTTGACAAAACTATTCTTTGAAGTTACTGCTGCAAGTACATCCAGCGGTTCAATGGTTAGATCACTGGACTGAAGCTTAGCCTCTGGCGTCGGCTGAACCTTTTTCTTGTTTTTATTTTTTCCTCCTGCTTTTGATGAGTGCTCAAGAAGATAAGCGCTCCTCCAGTCTGGCGGATTTGATCGCAAAAGAGGAAGGATTGACCTCCCGTCCACAAATGAAGGGGTCGATACGCCTGCAAGATCTGCAAAGGTTGTCGCCAGATCAACGTTGCCGACTAACTGGCCCATTGTTTTTCCCGCTGGAATGCCGGGTCCTCGTATAATAAATGGGACGCGAATATCCTCCTCGTATGCAGTGTTTTTGCCAAGGGGCAGCCGGTGTTCACCCAGATGAAAGCCATTGTCAGAGCTAAAAACGATATAGGTAGTGTCGAGTTGGCCTGTCTGTTTTAGCTCGTTGATGATACTTTCTACAAAATCATCGACCGACTGCAACGAGCGAATTCTTTTGCGATAATCATTGGTTAGCTGACTGATCTGATTGTCGCTTAAAAGATCGTGGGACTGCAACCATTGAGGTTTATCAGTTATATCTGGTTCGTTAAAGTCTGGTGAGCGGGGGAGCTGAAGATCCTGAAATAAATTATCATGGCGAGGCGCTGCTGTTGAAGGACCGTGAGGTGAGTATGTCGCAAAATACATAAAGAAAGGCTTTTTTGTTTGTTGTATGAAATCTGTTGCTTTTTTCGATAGCACATCGTTTTCAAAGTCCTCTGGACTGGAACCATAGTGCACTATTTTCCCATTCTCATTGAGGTCGTAATTAAACTGGCCGTAGGCATTTCCAGCACCAGGACTATACCAGTTATCCCAGCCGGGCGGAACATATGTCTCAGCAACAACATTTTTTGGATACCCATTGAGGTATTTCCCAAGAAGAATTGTTTTGTATCCGCCGTCGTGAAGCCATGTCGCGATAGTTGATTTTTCCTCTCCACGCTCATAAAACGTTTGATAACCGCCCTCCGGAGGAGCGTTATCTAACACATGGGTGTTATGACCATACTGGCCACGGAGTGTCGTGGCGCGAGAAGGACAACAAAGAGAGACGCTCAAAAAATAGTTGGAGAAAGAAGTTCCTTGGTCGGTCAGCAGATTTTTCACTTTAGGCATATATGCCATTGATCTCGTATCAAGATCATCGGTGAGGATAAAGATTATATTGGGTTTTTTACCGGTTAATAATGAAGCGCTTCCTTTTTGAACAGCAAAGTAGACGAGCGTACCTAAAACAACGACTATTAATAAGAGAGTTATAAAAAACGCGTTTCTTTTCATAGGTCCTTTATTACTATACCATTTTCCTCTTGACAAAACTTTAAGACTCTTCTATTCTGAAAATATACATGGCAAAAAGAAGCTCCCACCTTCATGCCTCTCCACTCGTTCTCTCCCTCGGCCTTCTTGCAGTCATGGCCTTTGCAATCATTGCAGGGGTTTCTCAACTCAACAATAATCAAGATGCAAGAAGTAGAGCCGCAGAGCTCGACACAAAAACAACTATGAGCGATTGTAATGTAATATCCTCAAGTCCCTATCAGGAGCCAGGAACCGTCCGCGTTCATGGACATGGTTATGTATGGTGTAATACTATCAAGACCACTTTAACCTTTTTTGCCAGTTATATAACAGTTGACGGACAGCCCGGAACAACAGTTTTTTATCCTAGTGGAGGGAATTGCACTAATTGCAAGTCTCTCAACTGGGATGGATACGTTACTAAAAGTTATGGAACTCACGTCTACTGCACCCATTCACGTGCCTGTATTAGCCCGTATGGCGTATGTGCTCCCTGGAAAATATCGACCTGCTGGACAGGGACAAGGTAATCTATATATCCTATAGTTGACAAAGAAGAAAGAGCGTAGTATAATAAGGGCATGGAAAAGAATGAAAGGCCATCTCATCCTCCGGTAAGCTTACTCGAAATGGTAAGAAGAGAGTGGAGAAGAAAAGAAATTTCAAACCGATCGTTGCCATATCTTCCTCGTGATGTTGAACCTTCCACGCCTAAGCCTATAGCTCCTGATTCGCCCACTGCGAAGCCCCCTCATAAACCTCTACGTTAATAAATCCTCAAAGATCTAAACAATAAAATAACTTCTTGTCTCTATCTTCCAATAATTTGAATTGAACTATAAAGACTAGAAGGGGACGTGGTGTATGAGTTGACTGGCGGATGCCAGGACGAAGATCGTCACTCAATACACCACGGAGACATAAAGTCTCTACAATCATCCGATGGCTTCGGATATTGCATCCCGTTCGAGTTGGAAACTCACTCAGTCTGAGCCGAGCTCTCTCAGGACCTTTTGGGGGTCCATCTGCTGGAGTCTTGATATCAGACTCGAGTAGTCACAGGGAAAGGCGTAGACACAAACCCTCACCCCTTGCGGGTAGTAGGCCGTGTACGAGCGCCCTCCGACTGTATAGAAGAAAACAACTCCCTCAGCATCGTAGGTCCCCGGGTGATCTGCCTGAACGGCGATAACCACCTGCATCGGACCTTGAGCCATGGTTGGCACTTCGGCCAGCGGAACCTCAGGAGGATACTTCTCATTGACGGCACTTGTTCCTGGCGGAACGAGTCCAACAGCCACCACCTGAAGACCTTCGGTCGGGTGAACCAGAATCACCTTTTGCAAGGTGTACTTGATCCCTTGAAGCCCGAAGTGGATCTCCGAGAAGTCAACCGGTTGTGATACTCGTGCCGACAGACCGTTTGAGGTAACAGTGTTCGGGGGGAATGCCAGAGGTCCTTGATCAATCTGAGAGCGATGGCTGCACGCTACCAGGAGCACTGCTGCGATACTCACCGTGAGGCGCGTCATCGCTAGGTTCCTGCGTATACGTGATGGGACGACGAGGGCCAGTTGTCGTTCCCGCAGATGTAGCGGTTGCCCGACGTCTGGGTGAACGTCATGCCAATGGTTACCCAAGTCGAGTTGCCGCTTTGGGAACTGAGCCCGACTCCGAAGGCCGTGACCTCCGCGAAGAAAGTCGCGTAGCTGTTTGAGCTGCGGCCGAAGGTGGTTCCGGGCGCGTGTGCGACCTCCCATTGCCGGTAGGTGGTGCTGCATTGGTGGTCAAGGTAGTGGTTTACCCCACCGTCGACCGCCCCGCCTTCCCAGGCCGTTGCCTTGATTTCATCCCACTGGGGCCCACCGCAATCCCAGTGGCGCTTTTCGAAGTGGAACTTAGACTTCTCACGAAGCCCTCGTTCTGCACCTCGGCTCCAGGTTACGGACGCCGTATCGGAGTTACCGATGTGTACGGTGCCTCCGAGATGCCAGCTTCCGGTTCCTGCGGTCGTGCCAACTCCCATGTCGGTGTCGGCCGTCTTGCCGTAGGTGAGCTTGTCGGTCATGTCAGATCCGGTGTGGATCTCACCGACAGTGGTATACGGATCGCTCGTGCCCAGTAGGACGGAAGCGCAGACGTCTGGGGACTTCCCCAGGGCCTGCAGGACACCGGGCGCTCTGAAGCCGCACGTGACCATCACCTTCGGATTGTCCGAGGACGGGCAGTCCGCGGACATCGGGTCGAGGTTCGTCGGAACAGCTGGTGTGCTGCCCGAACTCCAGGACCCCGCCGTGAAGGTCTTCGCGAAGTAGATCGGACGGAAGGCGTTCTCCGTGACCACGAGGGCCATGAAGTTCACGTACCCGTCGTTCGTCCTCGCGACTCCCTTCAGGGTCTTGTCGTACGGAAGCGCCAGTTGCACGGATCCATTGGTATCGGCCTGTCCCACCAGGAATGGATCTCCCTGATTGACGACGTAAACCAACACCTTGGCTTGTCCCGACAGCTCTGCCGAGAACAGGAGCGGCTGAGCCTTGGCGGTCTGCTGTGGTGACGCCATCGCTGAGGTCGCGGCGATGATGATGCCGGCCGCTAACCCGAGCATGACGATGATTCTCTTCACTTCGGTCACTTCCTTTGTGTTACTTCTCGATCTTGTAGGCACCTGCCTCGTAGCTCAAGTTCTACCAACTCCTCTCTGCCTCCGCTTCAGGCCAGTAATCGTAAAACACGCTTTCCCAAATCCTCCTTTCTCTCGTAATTCCTTTTGTTTCCAACTCTAGATGTTAAGGTGCAATGGGACTCTTTTCTCCAGCTTTCGGATGAAGCTTCCCATTACAGAGTACTCATCTGCCGGTTTTGTAGCTGCTGTGCGCTACCTCCATAGGATGAATATTTGATAACACTATATTCAACGAAAGGCATTATATTCCTCAAAAAGAGGAATGTCAACTATAGGCCTGATTCAATGAGGCTGGTGGTTATTTGGTGGTGAACTCGTGGAAGGAGTCGTAGACGTAGTTTTTGTTCTGTGACATTACCTCAAAGACGTACTTTTTTCCCGACTGCAAATTCGTCAACTTGAGTTTGTGCTCTTTTTGCTGATCCGGTGCAAAGGCATGATTCCCATAGGACATTGTCTCCCCGTAGTTTACTTTATTATTGTTGGTGTAATGGTTTGTCTTCCAGTAGATTACGGCATAATCTTTTCCGGTCTCGAGTATTTTCACGTCCGTAATTCGCGTAGGTTCTTTATCAATCCAGATAACATATAGATCTTCCGAAGTAATCTGTAACTTTTCTTTGATGTCCTTAAACGGATCTTCTTTTTTTTGGGGGGCTTGTTTAGAAAGAATCTTTTTAGGCGTAGTAGCGTTTCTCACTGTTTGAGTAACCGAGTCCGCAATCTTGCTTCCGGAGTAGGCTGTTGTGGCAGCGACTTCTCGAACAGTTTTTATAACATTGGAAAAAAACCCAAACACCGCCGCACTTATGTTTGAGGCAAGCGTCTGAAAGGCCGAGGACTTTTTTGATTCGGTTGGTTTCACGATCTTAAGTTCCTCTTTAATCTTGTTTTTTTCTTCCTCTGTTGCACCTGGAAACTGTTTTTCTATCTCTTTCTCAATAAACTTGTTTTCTTCACTCGTCACAATCTGGGAGTACGGGCCGATGATGAGGATGAATGGCGCTGGTCCACCTGTGTTTCCTGCTTTATCTTTCCCAGAAACCGTAACCCGATATCTCCCGTACACAAGAGAATCACTCGGTATGAAAGAAAAGTTTGCATACTTATCGCTGGTATTTTGCGCGTTGTCAGAGATTTTTTCATTTGTCGCGGTAAAAAACGTATCGGTGAAATTGAGAGTATTGATACTGTAGGGGTCATATCCTCCCGCGGCATTTTTTTTCTCAAACTCTACCTCAACACTGTTTGGGCCGGAGGCTGCTTTTTTTCCTACCTCTCCAACCAAAAGGTCGGTAAGGCTGCCTGAAATCGTGGGCTTGGTGCTGTAGGTGCTGAAGGTTTTTGTGGGAAGTTTTGAGCTTGAAAAGGAGGTATCGTTTATCTTGGAGAGATCTAAAACCGGTGGAGTAGTATCAAGGAATACTGCTCGTTCGAGAGCCTGGTCATTGCCGGAGGTGTCGTGTGCTGTTATTTTCCATGTTCTTTTTCCTTCTTTGAGTTTTCCGTCATTTTCCCCACTATTCCAATCAGAAGAAGACTTTGTAAAGATCGAGATATAGTTGTTTGTTGAGTCGCTATCGGAAAAGTTTTCATAGCGAACAGTATATTTGGAGGTGGCGATATCTGTCGTCCCAGAAGCCGAAATCCCATCGACGCTAAAGTCTCCACTTTCTCCGTTTACAACATTCAGTTTATAGCTAGAGATGGCGGAATTGCTGCTTGCTCTCCAGCGAAAGGTCGGCCGTTCGCTTGAGGTGTAAGAGTTGTCTCCTGGAGAATCAAGAGAAAAGTTAGCAAAACTGGCTCCGGTGAAGGACCAGTTAGTATTGTTGCCAGAGTCAACGCTGCCGGTACCGGCGACTATCGGGTTGGTGTTGGTGTTATTGGAATCTTTGACATCAACATAGGAAATCGAACGAGCGCCTTGAGGATCGATCTGCCATTGCGTCCCAGTAGTGGATGATCGAAGAGAGAGGAGATTACCAGATGTTCCTGTAAGGGTAAGAGTTCCGTTCAACGTCTGTTTGGTAGAAGAGGGGAAGGTTAGAGTTGCGGCAGAGGTGACGGATTTTGTAAGACTGTAAAAGGTTGTTGCTCCAGAGATGGTCTGATTTGTACCGTTTAGATTCACCGTTCCATTATTATGAGTAAAAGTTCCACCTGTATTTGAAAAATTTCCAGCAACAGAGAGAGTTCCTGATGGAGCAGTAAGCGTTCCGCCTGATAAGGTGAAGTTTCCGCTCACTGTTATAGTACTTCCCGTATTAAAGGTTCCTCCTGAGCCATTTATGGTAAGAGCTTGGTAGCTCCAGTTATTAACCGTGTAGGGACCTGCTGTTCCATTGTAGATTACTGTCGAGCCACTATTAAGAGTAGGCGTTGTAACTGTCTCTCCTCCTTGGAGCTGGAGGGTTCCTCCGTTTTGTACGGTGAACGTTGATCCGCAGGTAAAGTTCTGCCCACCAAGACTGAACGTTCCTGCAACCACGGTGCACGCTGTCGAAGAAGTCGTGAAAGCCGTCGAGAGATCAATCTCACCGCTGCTGGTTTTATTTATCTGGATCGGAGAGGAAAACGTCCCGGCGTTTTGGGTCAGCGTTTTTGTCCCAGACCCTCCAAGGACTAAGGTAAGATTAGCTCCACCAAACGCATCACTGGAGCTCATCGAAAAGTTTCCCTGAACTGTCAAGGTCGTTGCGGAACCTGGATTTGAGACGACTCCTGCTGTTCGTGTAAAATCTCCTGCGATTGTGCAATCGCCGGAGAGACCAAAGGTGGCACCAGAGATGGTTTTATTTACAACAATAGAACCAGCTAAAGTACTTCCACAGATAAGAGTCGAAAGATCATTTGCGGCGCTGGAGGTGAAAGTAATTGTTTTTCCGGTAAGGTCAAAAGTTCCATTTTGTGTAAAATTTTTATCGAGACTTAAAGCTGTTCCTGCATATGTTGTGGTTGCGCCAGAGCTATTGATGTAACTACCTTTCGACATTACCCACGTAGTTCCGTTATGAGTAAAGGTCCCGTTATTAGTAAAGGTTATTTGATTGATGGTGATAGATGATGCGACGACCATAGTTCCATTATTGGTTAGGGGTGTTCCACTTTTACCATCGAGTAAAGTATCAAGATTTATTGTGCACCCCGATGAAAGCGTTAAACTTCCGCTAGTCGTGGTTTTACTCATTCCAACAGTTCCATCAAGACTTCCAGTGCATGTCAGAGTTGAGGTTTGGTTTGCTCCTCCATTAAAGACAACTTTTTTCCCTGACATATTGAAGGTCCCACCACTAAACGTAAGGTTTTTTTCAATAGTAAAAGATCCGGAGGTGGGAGTATATGTACCAGCACTTAGCGTAAATGAACCATTCGAAACGGCAAAAGTGCTATCTCCGCCGCTAAAGGTTCCTGCGGCCTGAGAAAAACTGTCTGATCCTACAGTTACAGTCATTCCGGTGGCTTGAGTAATTGTGCCGGTGTATCCTGCATTTATTGATAAGCCTTTTACCGTAACGGAGGTATTGATAGTTGCATTTTTGGTAGAGGTGCCGTCAAACACCGCGTCGTCAGCGCTGGTGGGGGCTGTGTCACTAGACCAGTTTGCGGCACACGACCATTTATTCCCATCACCCGCACTTCCTCCACAGGTTCCGTCTGTTCCTCCTCCATCCCAGGTTCTTACTACTGCAAAAGATGGGCGAGGGGTAAGAAAAAGAAAGAGTAAAAAAGAAATAAAAAATACACATGAATATTTATGTTTTAAAAGAAAACTCATTCTTTCGAGCGTTCCCAATTTTTTTTGAGATGTCGCCCGATGACATTGTAGAAGTGGTTTCTTAAGAAGTCAAGAGAAAATTATTGTAAGATTTTTTTATTGATATGAAGCCCTAAATAAGAGTCTTATAGCATTATGGAGTTGGTGTGGGAGTATCAGTCGGTGGTAATGGTGTAGGCGTATTGGTTGGAGAAGGAGTTGGAGAGTTTGTCGGAGAGGGTATAAGTGACTGATCTTCTGCTGCACGACAACTATCACCAGCGCAGGTTTGCAGAGAGTGCAAAATCGAAGAAAGACTACTCAATAATCCTGGATCTGCACTCGAATACGTATTGGTTAATTCATACGGATCCAGGGTAACATTATAAAATTCTTTCTCCCCAGCCGTATACTCTACGTACAGATAATCATTGGTTCGTAAAGCAGTGTATGGTGGAGGAAAGTAGAGAACTTTGTTGGCCACAAGGATTCGTGGACTGTCAAGAGGCTCAGAATCGCTTTTGATCGATGCGGATTCCGTAGCAGTATCTAGCGCACCTCTTTCAATAAGATATGAATTTCTCCATCCAGTAGAAGACGTCCCTCCAGCCAACAATGAGGCAAATGAACGGCCGTCAACTGTTAGGTCTGCTGGGGGTTGTATTCCGGCCAGATCTGCAAATGTGGGCAGTAAATCAATATTTCCAATCAAATTACTATTGTTTGTTTGACCCGCTAACACTCCCGGGCCTCTGACAACGAGCGGAAAATTAATATCTTCCTCATAGGCTGTATCTTTACCCTGCAGTAATCTGTGCTGGCCTTCATGGAAACCATTGTCTGAAAGAAAAAAGATATAACTATTACTGAGGCGTCCGGTTGCTTGTAAGGCATTAATGGTAGTTTCGACCAAATCATCCACAGCTTGAAGACACTGAAGACGTTTTCTGTAAAGACTATCCATTCCATTTCGTTGAAGTTTGGTCAAAAGAGGCAATGTGTTGATCCAGCTTGGTTTATCACTGACGTCAGTTTCGTTATAAGAAGGACTACGTGTTGATTTTGCGCCGAGGAACAACTTTGAGTATCGGTCCGGAGGAGTAGCTGGGTGGTGAGGACAATAGGGAGAGATATACATAAAAAGAGGGTTGGAATTATTAAGATTTCTGTTGATGAAATCAGCAGATTTACTTGCAATTAAGTCAGTGAGATAATCTGCAGGAGTATTTCCGTGAAAGACTAAAGTTCCATTATCATTTAAAGTATAGTTGAATTCGCTGTATCCTCCGTGATCAATGGGGCTGTAAAATTCAGTCCATCCGGGCGGAATGTAATTTTGTTGAGGGGCGCCAGCGGGGTAGTTATTGAGATACTTCCCCATGAGGACAGTCGTATATTGAGCATTTTGCAACATGGTCGCGACGGTGCTGTTTTGTTCTCCTAAGTTAAAAAACTTTGTAAATCCACCAGATGGTATATCATTCCCTTGGATCTGTGTATTGTGAGAATACTGACCTCGTTGTATGGAGCTGCGTGAAGGACAACATTGAGCGATATTAAAGTAAAATTTCGAAAAAGTCGTACCCTGGCTAACTAGAAGTGATTGGACCTTTGGAGTATTTGAGAGGTCTGGTGCCGTCTCATCGTCTGTCAAAAACAATATAATATTTGGTTTCGAAGAAGTCGCAGCTCTACTTTTTAACGAACTATTTAACAAAAACGTGAAAAGAAGCAATGACACAGCTAATATCACAATAAAGGTATTGATAAAATGTCGCTTACTAAAACTGGGGTCTTTTTTTATCATGAGATAGGCTTGAATTAAATTACTATACCGATGCTTATCTTTTTTGTCAAAGTATAAATTACGGTGTTGGTGTGGGAGTACTGGTTGGAAGAGGAGTTGGTGTGCTTGTTGGCAAAGGTGTAGGAGTATCTGTTGGCAATGGAGTTGGGGTACTTGTTGGGAGAAGAGTTGGCGTTGGAGTTGAGGTTGGAGTTACATCGATTATTGCGAGCTGCTCTGCCGTTCTACATGGGTCACCCGCGCAAGTTCTCAATCCAGCAAGCATTGCTGCAAGGCTGTTTATCAGCTGAGGATTGGTCACAGAAACTGTAGAGTAGGTATTTGTAAGCTCATATGGGTCAACTGTCAAATCGTAGAATTCACGCTCTCCTGTGAGGTACTCTACGTATAAATACTTATCTGTCCTAACTGCTTGAGAACCTCTGAATCCATCAGTTGCTTTTGTACCCGTTGGTCCTACAAACCCAATCAGATATCCGTTTCTCCATGTTGCGGGCGTTGGAAAGTTTGTTGAGAGCAGTCCTGCAAACGAGCGGCCATCGATAGTAATAGGAATAGTTGCATTAGCAATTTGTGCCCAGGTGGAAGCAAGATCAATGTTTCCCACGAGTTTCGTTACCGTAGCGCCGGCAGCTACATTAGGACCTCGAACAACCAGCGGAACTTTAATATCTTCCTCAAACTCGGTATTTTTTCCGTGGTCTAAACGATGCTCTCCTAGATGGAATCCATTATCAGAGTAAAAGAAAATATAGGTGTTATTAAGTTGGCCTGTCGCTTGGAGTGTAAGAACAACATTTTCGATTAGATCATCAACAGCCTGGAGAGATCGTAGCCTATTTTCGTAGCTAGAATCAAGTCCTGCGATGTCAGTCGGGGTGAGAAGAGGGAGAGCTTTAATCCAAGCTGGTTTATCACTAACATCAGCTTCATTAAAGTTTGGGTTTCGTGGAGCCTGTAAGGTACTAAACAAACTCGCGTAGCGTGGTGCTGGTGTTGATGGTCCATGTGGGCCAGTAGGAGCAATATACATAAAAAATGGAACGGAGGTGTTTCTTCTGATGAAATCTGCTGATTTGCTCGAGATCACATCGGTGAGATACTGAGATGCAAGACTGCCGTACTTAACAATTGTCCCGTTTTCATTTAAGTTATAGTTAAACTGCTCGTAATAATTCTTCGTTAGTGCATACCACTCGTTCCATCCAGGAGGAATATAGGTTCTTGGAATGGTTGTGACTTCGTTAGGATAATTATTCAGATATTTTCCAAAAAGAACTGTTCTGTATCCTGCGTTCTTTAGCCAGACTGCAATCGTTTGCTGCTCTTCTCCAAGCTGATAGAACTTTCCAAAACCTCCACCACTGGGAAGATCATTGTTAAAAATCTGCGTATTGTTTGCATTTTGACCACGAAAGATCGATGCCCGTGATGGGCAACATTGCGACCAGTTAACAAGAGAGTTGGGAAATGTAGTCCCCTGACTGACGAGGTACTGCTGGGCCTTTGGCATATAGGCAAGGTCGGAAACATTCATGTCATCTGCCATGATAAACACAATATTTGGTTGACCCGTGGTTGCTGTTTTCCCAGTTTTTTGGGATTGAAAAAGAAACACAAAAAGGAGTCCAAAAACTGCCAGAAATATAATCATTATGTGGGCAAGGTATCGCTCTATAAAGTCGCTTTGTTTGGTGTTCATGGATGGGAGTATGAGTATCAGTGTAAAGTGGATCTATTGCTTTGTCAAGAGGAATTACAGGATATAATAAGAGAAATGGTACGACCGTACGTTCTTATTACCGGAGGATCAAGCGGAATCGGATTTGAGCTCTCCAGACTGTTTGCCCGAGAAGGGAATCCTTTGCTCATTATTGCAAAAGACAAAAAAAAACTTGAAATTGCATACAAACGGTTAAAAAAAGAGTTTCCTTCGAGTACAGTTAAAACTATTCTTAAAGATCTTTCCAGACCAGAAAGCGCTCAGGAGATATATGAGATAACTCAAAGCAAAAAGATTCTTGTTGGGACTTTGATAAACAACGCAGGATTTGCAAATCGGGGACAGTTCTTGGAGATTGCTGTGGAAAAAGAACGAGAGCAGATGTATCTGAATATGGTCACTCTTACATTGTTGACAAAACTATTTCTCCCCGACATGGTGAAAAGAAAAAAAGGAAAAATTCTCAATGTTTCCTCAACCGCCGCGTTTCAACCCGGTCCATTGATGGCAGTATATTATGCATCAAAAGCGTATGTTTTATCCTTTTCTGAAGGCTTAAGTATTGAGTTACAAGGGACGGGTGTTACTGTCACCGCCCTTTGTCCTGGTCCGACCCGCACCAATTTTGAACTCCGCGCGGGCATGCAAAATACATTGCTTTTCAAAATGGGGGTTATGGATGCACGAACGGTCGCCGAGATCGGTTATCAGGCGTTAATGGAAGGGAAACGAGTGGCCATTCCAGGTATGAAAAACAAATTTTTTGCATTCGTCAGACGCTTTTTGCCGAGAGATATCACTGCTCGGGTTGCACACTGGCTGCAAAGATAATATTACTTTTTTTTCTGATTTGGTCTAACTCCTTCTATCGCATTTATTATCACCTGATGAATATTGTTCCAATTGTCTTGCCCTTCTTTTGGAATAAGCACGTACTGCCCGTTTTCCGAAAGTGCGTTATCAAGATAGTCCTTATCAGAGAGGACGAGATGAGTGATCTCATAGGAGTTGGCATCTTTTACTTCTCCCACAAATCGTTTCGTGAGATCAAACGGAATATCTGTCTTAATATGTTCCTTCAGTTCGTCCAGAAGTGGGATGATTTTCGGTACAAATCCGATGTTTAAGACTTTTTCTTTTACTCCTTCAAGAAACAGTTGTTGTCTTTGAGCGCGCGCAAAATCTCCCCCGTCCTGTGCAGAATGACGCGATCGGACAAATTTCAGAGCAGCGGTGCCGTCCATATGTTGGAGGCCCTCATCAAAGTGAAGATGTTCATAACGACAGGGAAAGGCAAGTTGGGGGCTTTCTGTTGCGATTTTTTCAAGTTCTGGAAGGTCCGCCTCTGTTTTTCCACAGAGGTCCTTCTCTTTTCCCTCCACAGGATATTGAAGATCATCAAATGATTTCTGAACGTTAATATCGACGCCTCCTAAGATATCAACCGCCCTAACAAATCCAGAAAAATCAATCGCAACATAATAATCAATAGGTAACCCTGTTACTTCCCAGACACCATAGGTGAGAGGATTTGTTTTTCCTTGCGGAGTTGGAATGATTTGTTGAACATCCGGAAAATCTTTAAGGAAAAGTACGATCTCATAGAGAGTATTGACTTTTGAATGTAGTGATTGCCCCGACTGGGTAGGAATTTTTACCCAGGCATCCCGAGGGATAGAGATCTGGAAAACTTTATTGGATTTTAGATCGAGATGCACAACCATCATGGTGTCGGTGAGATATGGCCCGTCATGGCCAGGTCCTCCATAGCCGAGAAAGAGGATGTTGTATGAAGTTTTATCCTGTTGGATGTGTCCGTTATTGAGTTTTGGGATATAGATGTTTCCGTAGAACTGGGAAAGCTTGATCAGGAAAAAAATGATTGCGCCGAAGACAATTCCTGCGGTAATAAGAAGGATTTTTTTCATTTCTTGGAGGAAACAAACATCTTGCCGATCTCGTCTACTGCCTTCAGAAGCTCATCAGCGGCTTGTTTGTTTACTTCCTGCTTATTTTTAGAGCAGAGCTTTGCAGCTTTCCAAAAAGTCTCATGGAGCTTGGGAAATTTCTCGAGATGTTCGGGTTTAAAGTAATCTGTCCAGAGGATGAGAAGCTCTTCCTTGCATTTTCTTGCGTGTTCTTCCTTTGTCAGGACGCAGCGGACAAATTTATTTCGGTCGCTGACGGTTGGATTGTCTTTTGGCAGTTCCTCAATCAACTCCACCATCCGTACGATGGTCTCTGCCGCAGTCCTTGCCGGCTCAATTTTGTAGATTCCGCAGGGTACGTCGCAATGATAGGCCACAGGAGAAGTTATGACCGAAATTTTTGGAGAAAAAACTTTTTTCATAGTGCAACCGAGTTTGACGCGGCGTGTTTAATATAGTACGCGTTTTGAAATATGTCAACCCTGAATATGGCTCGCTCATTCAAGTTTCCTTAGAATTCTCTCTACTTCTCGATCATTAATATGGTGGTATTTTCCCCGATGGGAGAGGAGAGCGCCGGAAAATGTTTTGGGGATATGCATGAGCTCATGGATTAATGTCTTAATTTGTTCACGTTGATCAAGTTTATCAAAACGTTTGGCGTTGACCTCGATGATATAATGCGGTTCCAATCCGACGACCTCGGTAAAGAGCTTCGCCATTCCCCAGATCCTTGCATACGCCCGTGTTTTTGCATCAAAGCTTCGAATGCAGTGAATTTGTTTTGGTTTAATATGATCAAACTCGAGTTCTTTAATCAACAGATCGATCCGTTTTTTCACATCAGGGGCTTTTTGGTATTTCATCGCAGGCTTCATTATACATGGTAAAATATAGCTGCTGACCTCGTAGTTCAATTGGATAGAACGTCAGCTTGCGGAGCTGTTGGTTGCGCGTTCGAGTCGCGCCGAGGTCGCCACAGGGGGCGTGATGTAATGGTAGCATAGCGGTCTCCAAAACCGTTCGTCCGAGTTCGACTCTTGGCGCCCCTGCCGGACTTGACAACTTTATAAAACTTCTGTTATTATATTCATAGTGAAAAAACAATTTGTTTTTATATTAATTCTTCTTTTTCTCTTTTTAAGTGTCTTCGGTATGAACATGAGTATGAGTATGGATAAAACTGGTAAGATGACCAATTGTCCTTTCATGAATGGTTCTTCATCTCTCTGCAAGATGGGGGTCACAGATCATATGTCGAAATGGTTGCAGATGTTTCAAGCAGTTTCTGTCTCATCAATCTTTTCGCTTTTTGTTCTCGGACT
>Ga0209515_10003717_pt1 | contig 21335 bp, 16 predicted proteins | sample Subgroupgradi54m_FD_187454 | JGI IMG/M metagenome (GOLD analysis project Ga0209515, IMG submission 187454) | Subsurface groundwater microbial communities from S. Glens Falls, New York, USA - GMW60B uncontaminated upgradient, 5.4 m (SPAdes)... ... | reverse complement strand
ATCGGATTCCCGTCTTCATCCGGAGCCGCTTCGGCCGGGGCCATGTCCAGCGGTTCACCGGCTTCGGCCGGAGGTGGTCGGCGACCCGCGCCTCCGGTCTTGCTCTTGACGAAGATCTCGTCCGCCGAGGACTTGGCGTTGCCCGCGGAACCAGGGCCTCCCGGGCCGCTTTTGGAGAAGGGATCAAGGTTCATCGTATCGGAGACCTTTTACCAGGACGACAGGTAAGCCAAAAGGCGGCGAAAGCGCAAACCAATGCGTTCAGATTTAATAGGAATCAATTCGGGCTTCGATGGCTACCTGATTTATTTGTACTCAAGATACCAATCCGAGGAAAAGCTCCATCCCAAAGCTGCTTTCATATAGTGTAGCTCATTCAGGTAATAAGCGACTTTGTTGACCCGCTTCCCTCCCTTGAATTCAATCTGGTATTCAGGCATATACATCCAACTCCATTGTCCATTGGAGAGAATCAGCGCTCCCGTACCGGGCGATCCGCCGTATACCGGTCGACCGGTGACCTCGGAAAGCTTATACATATAGTTGGCCTTATACGCCGATTTCCTCAGGAAATCCAGGATGCCGGGTCGGGTATCGGGATAAGGCAGTCCGGTGAAATTGTCCGTGCGATCGGCTTCCGCCACTCCCAAAGGCGTCACATCATCTTTGGCTTTCCGTGCCTTGTTCACCATGTTCCTGTACACCGTAACCGCAAGGCATCCCCATATCTTGAGGAAAGCGGTGGCCGAAAACGCAGCCTTGAAATGCGCCAGATGCGGCATATTCACCGGCTCAAAATCCTTCCAGAACCGGGCATCATGATCCAAGGGATCCCGCGCTGGAAAGTTAACGCCTCCGGAATCGTAATCCGCGCGTTCGCCGGTATCAAAAAGGATCGGCCCACCGAACCAGGAATGACTGAATACGCTGAACTCGATCAGGGAGCCCGGCCTGTTAAGACCGCATGCTTCGATATGCCGGTACACATGGGTGATACTAATGCTATCCGCCCCCGGATCACCGCCGCCGGATTGCAGAACCGGAGCGGCGGTACCCTGGAGGACTTTATCCAATAGGCACCAACCGGATGTGAATTTGAACTTGGAGGTTTTTTCGAGTCCTTGTCCCTTGATCCAGCGTTCCCGCATTCCGGTGTCGCAATCAAATACGGTTACCAGGGTTTGCGCATCCAAAGTTCCGGCCGCCCACAATTCATGCATATGGGTGGTCGCGAAAGTGATATTCGCACTGCCGCCGTGGTAATCATGGCCGGAAACCAATACCACTTCCTTGCAACCGCCGAAGGCGAAGTCGCAAAGGTACTCCTTGTCCTTCTTGCCATCCGCCGTAGCGGCTACGGAGACAATGGTTGCCATGGCCGGAGGCGACAAAAGTTTTTCGTGGAATTTGAAAACCAATTCCCCCTTGTCTTCCGAAACACGGATGGGGAAATTCCAATCATGATGATGGGATTTCCTGATTTCGACAACCCCCTCCAGAGCCGCCGAAACCTTGAACCGGAAGGGACCCTTTGCAAGCGCCTCCCGTTTTCCGCCTCCTGAATCCAAGGTAACGGAATCCACTGCGAAGGGCTTGCCGGCCCCGTCGCGGCAGCGGATTTCCAGTGATATGGGATTCGCCATGGATCTTGCCCTTGCTTATGAATTATTTCGGATTTGGCACTTGGGGGATTTGCCGAGCCCTATGCGATTTGGAAGGCGGTACGCCCATGATCTGTTGCATGAGATCGTAGATCCACGAAACATCATCCCCATTCAAGACGATATCGGCGATGCCGGGTCCCGGAACCGCACCGGCACTATCCGCAATCCGGGGGGACCAGGGCTGCCGGGAATTCACTCTGAGGACATCCCCGTAGTAAAGCGCCACCAAACCGGAATCCGGTTCCGAGTGCAGCACCAAGGCGATGTCCCAGGGAGGCGGGGTGGAAAGCAGGCCCTCCGATATGGAGGCCGCGCCTAAAGCGATTTTCAAACTATCGATTTGTCCCCGCGTAAACCGGTACAGCGTATCCCGGGTTGCGATATCGACAACCGCGACGGCATTGAGGGTTGAACGCGATTCAACCACCGCTTCCGCGCCGAATGTTTTCGGCTTTGTCGGCGGACGTGAAGTGCAACCATCGAATGGGATCAACAGCAACAGGAGAAAGCAAGCAGGTGAAATCCAACGTGCGCTCATGCAAGGCTCCCTGAGAGGTTTCGAGGCATTCCTGCCCATTTCCGATCGGTCAACTCCACCGGATCATTACCCTGAGTGTCTCCATCCAACGGTTCATCGTCTTCCCCATCCGCTTCGCCGGATTCGAATTCCGGCCTGGGGAAATCGGATCCCTCATCCTGCAAGGCCGCCAAATAGCGGTGGAACTCATATTCCTTGATGGCAATCCTTTCCGGTTTGTCCTGCTCCAGGATGGAAACCGTAAACAAATCTCCCGGCTTAGGGTTTTCCAGGGAAATGCGAATCATGCCGGACTCCGCTTCCGGGCACTCCTCCAAAGGCTGATCGAACACAATCTCACCCTTCATGGTGACCTTGATCCGTCGTCCCTGCGCCCGCGATGATTCCGAATGCAAAGGCAAACCGATAGTGACCGTACCCTGGATTTCACTTCCATCGGGGGCGGTCTCGGTCACCAGCTTGTCGTAAAAGCAACATCCGAACCCAGGCGAGCGTCGCTCCCCTTTCCGCCCCACCTGCTTTTTGCACGGACCGATATCGCCTTTTCGGCAGGGATATTGAATCGGGAAATTCTTGCTGGACTTAAGCAGGAATACCGCCACCCGGCGATTGGCCGAAGAGGCCCCCTCTGTCGGTTCCACTCGGTTGAATTCGCTGCACCCGGCGCTGGGAGCGCCATTGATGTCATCGAAATCCTTCTTCTGCAACTCCAGGGTATTGCATTCGTCCATGAACGCTTGGAACAATGCTTTGCGCGTTTCCGCACCCGCGACGCCATCCTTCGCCAGCCCCTTCTTGGACTGGAACGATTCCACCGCGGCCTTGGTCTTGGGTCCGTTTTGCCCATCCAAAGCGCCTGGATCATGGCCCAGTTGCCGCAACAGATCTTGGACGGGAGCCAAACCCCACTTTTCTTCCTGGGACAGATCCTCCCAGGCCTGGGTATCCTTCAATAGAAAACCCAACACCGAACGCGCGCGCCGTTCCGACAGACCCTTATTGTATTCCTCCTTGCCGACAGCATCCGCATGGCCGAATATCGCCAACTTCCCGTCCGGATGTTCCCCGCGCCACTCGCCAATTGATTTACACAGAACATTCAAACGCGCCGCTTGCGCGGGAGATAAAAAGCTTTTGTCGGACCCAAAGGTCACATCCTCGAGAACGTGGCATTTTATGAGGCGTTCCGCCATTTCCCCGACGACCTTCGGAGATTTGGATCCGTCCAACGGATCCGCTTCCGAGTGCTTGGCATTGAAATAATATTCCACTTTCGGCATCAGGTTGCCGTCTTCGTCCTTGTAGGCCGGAATGTAGACGGGAATCTTGCAGGTGGCCTTACCGTTCGCGGCAGTCGCCTCGCCTTGCGAAATCCGTTCCGGTCCCTTGGGGGTCTTGGCGAACAGTTCGAATGTGACCTTGGTCTTGTGCTTCAACCCCTCGGGCAGGTCCAGAGAAACCGTGATGGGGGTCTCTTCATTGAAACCGACCTTATCCGCATCCCAGGCGGGGCTGCTGAGCTTGGCCAGGTTCTTTTTCTTTTCGGGTTCTGGAGCCGCTTCGGCCGGGGCCATGTCCAGCGGTTCACCGGCTTCGGGAGGAGGAGAGCGCCGTCCCGCGCCGCCGTTCTTGCTTTTGACGAAAATCTCGTCGACGGACGGCTTGCCCTTGGCACTCCCTCCTGGGGAGCCCATGCCATGCTTCGAGAAGGGGTCTAAGTTCATTTGGAATGACCTGGAACCTGAAAAGCAGGTCCTTCACCCCGCAAAGATAGCTCCCGTGTCCCCCGGGAGTGTGATGGCCGACAACCAAATCGAAATCGTCGCGCTGCTCATGAAAAAGGCGGCCCCCGTTTCCGGAGACCGCCTTCGTATCTTGACTCTTAAGACTAAGAGCCTACGCGCCGTCATGGCGAATGGACTACGCGCCCATCGCCTGCAGATACCCCTGGTACTTGCGCTGCAACTTATCGAAGGTGCCGCTGGTGCGCATGCGCCGCAGGGCCTGATCGCGCAATTGCCGCACGCGCTCATGCGAGATGTTGAGGCCCAGGCCCACCTCGCGCAGGGTCTGGGGCGCGTTCTGATCCATGCCGAACAGGCCGGTGATGACCTGGGCTTCGCGCTCGGGGAGCTCGGAGAGGATTTCGCGGACCAGTTCGCCGGTGGCGGACTTCTCGAGTTCGTCTTCCGGATTCGCGGCGCGATCGTCGCGGAGGATTTCCTGGTAGCTGGTCTTGGACTCCGGGCCGAGGGGCGCTTCGAAGGACATGCCGCGGCCGGCGGTCTGCAGCAGGCTGCGGACGTCTTCGTCGAGATCCTTGCCGTGCCCTTGTTCCTTGAGGGCCTTGCGCACACGCAGGCACTGGTTGGCCGGAAGGCGGATCATCGAGCCGGTCTCGTTGATGGACTTGGTGATATAGGCCTTCATCCACCAGACAGCATAGGAGATGAACTTGATGCCGCGGGAAGAGTCGAAGCTTTCGACGGCGCGGATGAGGCCCATGCAACCTTCGTTGACCAGATCGGGAAGGGGAATCGGGCAGCCGCGGTATTGCAGGGCGACCTTGAGGACAAAGCGCATGTTGGCTTTGATGAGACGATTGCGGGCTTCGTTGTCGCCTTTGCGGCAGCGATCGAACAAGCGGAGTTCCTCTTCGCGCGAGATGGGACTCGTCTTGCGGATGTCCTCCATGTAGCGCTTGAGGGAAACGTCATGAGTGGGGTAAGACATGGTGTGCTTTCCTTGGAGCGGGGCGGATGGGTTGGAAAAGGGCCCGGCGGTGTTTTTTAGTCGAAAGCCAACATACAAAAAGACATCGCTCCTGACCCGTATTAATACGGTCCGGAGCGAGAAAGGGACGGCCCCGCCCCTCCGCGCGATTGCGTGTGCGGGCGGGCACCGCTTTCAGTCAAAAATGTATCAAGTCGCTGAAGGTCCATACTGCGATTTTCCCGGAATTGGGGCGTAATGCCGCGGTGACCCCGGCGAGGGGACCTCGGAGAAAGGATCGCATTGGCCCAGAGATCGAAAGTGGGAGCGGATTCCGGAACATGCCTGTGCGCCGGATATTTTTACACGCTCGGCAACCCGTTCGATTGGGAGGCCGAACCATGGGCGGCGGCGGAATGACCCGTAGTCGCATGGGCCGGGGACCCCAGGGCCTTGAGATCGTCGTCGGCCAGGTATTGATAGACTTCCAGGATTCGCTTGGAGGACCAGCCCGTGGCCATGAGGCCCTGCAGGAACTCGACGGAAAGGCGGGTGTCCCGGACATAGGGTTTTCCGCCCAATACGGCGGGATCGGATTCGATGCGATTGGGATCAGAAGCGGGATTCAAGAGCAGTGCGGATGTCATATACCTCCATTGTATCGCCAAACCCGCCTTGGCGCAATTCCCCGGGACTTGGGTTCCTTGGGAATCAGGCCCGAAAAATGGCCGTCAACCGCGTTCGTCCAACTCGGACAATCCCAAGGAGTCGAGTATCGGGTTCGGCACCATCGAAGGGTTCCGGGTTCCACCGGAGCCGTTCTTGTTTCCATCGCCCGGGAACCCCGATCCTGGAACGCGCTGGTCGAAGGAATCGTCGAAGTCCTTTCCATGCGGCTCAGGTTCTTGCCTCGGCGCGGTTTCTTCGTAGAAGACGGGGGCGAAATGGTGATCTTTTACCCGAAGGTGACTTTCTTTTGAATGGGTCGCGCAGCTTGCGATGCAGAAACTTGCGGTGGCGGCCAGAGCGACCTCCAGGCCCAATCGTTGCCATCTCGTTTTCATGGAACCCTCCAGTCCAAACCTTGTCTGGCTCTTCCGGTTCCGGCCGGTTCTATACTGATAAGAAAATTTTTTCCGGGGTGGGATGGCGGATTATTTCAACGCTTTTCCGCCCCGGAAAGGCCGTTTTCCGGGCCTTGGTAACATGGACGCTACCGGTCAGGCTCCCGGAGCCGACCAGGTAATCCCCAATCCCATCTTGGGTTGGAAGGCCAAAGTGTTGGGACCCACCATTCCCGTCAAGGCCACGCCCCCCTCATTCAGGTTGGCTTGGTTCAATCCCATTCCGGGAAGGAATTCCGAATTATTGAGAACCGCGCCCAGATATCCCACTCCCGCCTCCAGGTTGGGCTTCGAGGCGCACGCGGCTCAAAGTGAAAGCAATCCTGCCGTTACGAAAATTGGATAACGCATATCGTCCAGCTTTCTCCGCCCCTTCCCCCTTTCGACAGAGGGTCGGCTTTGTGAATACGGCCGTCACCGGGGCGATACCCTTAACATAAAGCCCGCGAGGACCCGGATCCAGAACTCCGTTTCCCGCGCTTTTTCCGGAATCCGCGGGAGACATGGAATTCTTGCAAAGGGCACACGGGTTTAATAAGGTTGGAATCATGCCCCATTTGTCCTTTCTGCAGGACCTGGCCATCGTCATGATCGTGGCCGGTCTGGTCACCATCCTGTGCCACCGCTTCAAGCAACCCGTGGTGCTGGGCTACATCCTGGCAGGCGTCATCATCGGACCCCACACGCCGCCCTTCCCGCTCATCCAGGACGACGGCGCCATCCAGACCCTGTCGGAGCTGGGCGTCATCTTTCTCATGTTCAGCCTGGGGCTCGAGTTCAGCCTGCGCAAACTGCGCCAGGTGGGCGCCACCGCGCTCATCGCCGCCCTGCTGGAAATCACCGTCATGATCGCGGTCGGCTACGGGATCGGCCGCCTGTTCCATTGGAGCGCCATGGACAGCCTGTTCCTGGGCGCCATCATCTCCATCTCGTCCACCACCATCATCATGAAGGCGCTGGACGAGCTGGGCCTGCGCGGCGAGAAGTTCGCCGGCCTGGTATTCGGGATCCTGATCGTGGAGGACATTCTCGGCATCGTGCTCATCGCCATGCTCTCCGGCATCGCGCGCACGGGCACGCTGCAATCCTGGGACGCCGTGCTCACCGTGGGCCAATTGGCCGTGTTCCTGATCGTCTCCCTGGTGCTGGGGCTCATCGCCGTCCCCCGCCTCATCGGCTTCGTATCCAGATTCCGCAGCCACGAGATGCTGCTCGTCACCGTGCTGGGCCTGTGCTTCGGGTTCTGCCTGCTCACCATCAAGCTCGGCTTCAGCCTGGCCCTGGGCGCCTTCCTCATCGGCGCCATCCTCGCCGAGGCCAAGGAGATCGGCAAGATCGAGGATCTCATGAGCCCGCTCCGGGACATGTTCAGCGCGGTCTTCTTCGTCTCGGTCGGCCTGCTCATCGATCCGCGCCTGCTCGTCACCTATGCCTGGCCCATCGCCGTCATCACCCTGGCGGTGGTGGTTGGACAGGTGCTTACCATCCTGATCGGCACCTTCCTGTCCGGCCACGACCTGCGCACCTCCACGCGCGTGGGCATGAGCATGAGCCAGATCGGCGAGTTCTCGTTCATCATCGCGGCCCTGGGCCTCTCCCTCAAGGTCACCAGCGGCTTCCTCTACCCCATCGCCGTCTGCGTCTCCGCGGTCACCACCTTGATCACGCCCTACCTTATCCGCGGCTCCGATCCCTTCACGGCGTGGATGCAGAAGCGCCTGCCGTCCACCCTGCTCTCCTATCTCAACCTCTACAGCCGCTGGCTGGGACAATTCGGCCGCGGCCGCCAGGATAATCAGGTGCGCATCATCCTGCGCCGCATCATGGGACAGCTCGGTGTGTTCCTGGGGCTCATCGGAGGCTCCCTGATCGCGGCCGTCTTCCTGTCACGGATCCTCCTGAGGTATTACCCTTCCTTGCGCGAATGGCGGGCCGTGGTCCATTCCGTGCTCTGGCTCGCGGCCATGTTCGCGGCCATGCCCGTCTACCTCTCCGCGTACCGCAAGCTCAAGGCCCTGGGAATGATCGTGGCCGAACTCGGCATCACCGACGCCATGGGCGGCGAACGCAAGGCGGAAGTCCGCGCCGTGGTCGCCAATGCCATCCTGGCCTCCGGCCTGGTGGCCCTGGCCGGATACACCTTCGGACTTAGTTACGCCGTGCTGCCTCCGCAGCAGGTGCTTTACGTGTTGATCGCCCTCTCGGCGTTGCTGGTCTACTGGATGCGCGGACCCTTCAACAAGATCTATTTCCAGGGCAAGGCCGCCCTGGCGGAAACCTTCGCCAAGAACGCCTCGTCCGAGGATCCCGTTCCCCAAGCGGCCGTCCACGTAACCCATCTGTTACGGGAGGCGAAGCTGGAAACCCTGATCCTGGCCCAAGGCATGCCCGGCGCAGGCCGCACGCCCCGGGATCTGGAACTCAAGACCCGCACCGGCGCCTTCATCGTCGGTATCGAACGGGAGTCCCTGCAAATCGTGAATCCCGAAGCCGATGAACTTCTTCTGCCCGGCGATCAACTGCTTCTCGTTGGAAGCCGGGATCAACTGGATGCGGCCATCCATACCCTGGCGGGGGACGCCGTGATTCTCGGAGCCGCTACGGCAGCCGCCCCCGTGCCCACCGCCAAAAGCCTGATGGGACAACCGGAAAAGTGATTTTACCAGGAGATTCCGCGATTCTTGCTCCCTTTTCCAGCATTCGGCCCTAAAACCGGACCGGTTCAGTAACAAGTCCCATCCCCCCCGGACTAATGCAATGGAGGCGGCAGGTGTATCAGCTCCGCGACGTGGAAGGCCTGTCGGGGATGAGGCCGCGGTAGTGCTGGGGATAACGCCCGGGAACGTGCGCTTCGAACTGGATCGGGCGCGGAGGCGGATTGCCGACCGGGTGCGGGAGAAGCTGGCCGGAGTCCGGAAGGCCAAGGAGCCGGAGAGCGGTAAGAGGTCCGGCGGACGGGGAACGGAAACATGAGCGGCTGGTTCTATAAGGCGGTCTACACCTGCGATAAGGTCCGGGACTTCATGTACGATTACCTGGACGAAAACCTGCCGACGGTCACGGCCATCCGTTTCCACCTGCACCTCAACAATTGCCCGGAGTGCCGCGAGTACCTTTTCCTTTACAAGCAGGCGGCCAACGCCAGGGAGTTCCGCAAGGAGCATCCGGCGCCGGATGAATTCCTCGCCAGCACCTTGGGCTTCCTGGCGAAGGAGGGAATTACGGGCTCTGAAGAAGATGAGGAGGATGAAGAGGATTGGGGACCGGGGACGGAGAAGCCGCCGCCCTGAAATCTTCCGGCATCCTTTAGAGCGACATCTTCCCCAAAATCACCAACCGCACCGCATCCAACCGCAATTCCGCGCCCAAGATATTCTTCAACACTTCCTGCAACAGCTTGTCCGCGTCGGCCACGTCCCCGGCCGTCACCGAGGGATTGATGCTCATCAGGTTTTTCAACCGGTCGCGCTCGGCGCCCAGGCGCTTCTCCGCCTCTTTGTGGGCTTCCTTTTTGACGGTGCTCTGCCGCAGGTTCACTTTGCCCGCGGCGGCTTCCAGGAGCTTGGGCACCAGCTTGTCGAACAGATCGTGGTGATCCTCCAATAGCCCGGTAGGCGCCTGCTCCAGCTCGGACAGATCCAGGCGGGGTAACAGGTGGGATACGTCCTCGCCGGCCTGGTCGACCATGACGCGGATGGGCGTCGGGGCCAGGAAGCGATCGATGTGCAGATGGCCAGGGGCCGTGGCCTCCAGGATGAAGATGGCCTCCAATGCGAAACCCTTGAGGGGGGACTCGCGCCACTCGACAAATCCCACGGTGCCCTCGCCGCCGCCCAGCACCAGGTCCACGGCGCCGCGGACCATGGGATGATCCGGGGTCATGAAGGCGATGTCCTCGCGGGCCAGCGCTTCGCCGCGATCGTAGGTGATGGCCAGCCCCGCGGCGGGCAGGTTGGGGAAGGTATCCACTTCCATGCGATCGCCCGGGAACAGGAAATAGCCGCGCTTGGGTTCGGTCTTCTCCGTGTCCACGCCGAAATGATCGAAGACTTCTTCCAGGTATTCCTCCAGGCCGGTATCCTCGTCCTCGGCGCGGATCTCCGCGATCAAGGCGCGGGCAAGTTCGGGGCGGTTGGAGTTGATTTCCAGCAGGCGGTCGCGGCCCTTCTCCAGGGTTTCGCGCACGCGCACGGCGAGCGTCCGGGTATGCTCGAGCAGGGTTTCGATTTGTCCCGGCAAGACGGCGGCCTCGGTGGAACCAGCCTCGGCCGACGCGGATTTCCTGGACGCCTCCGCGATCACGGCCAGGCGGCAGGTCTCCATCACTTCGCCGATCTGTTCCTCGTGGAAATAATCCGAACCGAGGACGGGATTGCGGAAGGCGTCCATGCCTTCCTGGTACCAGCGGAAGAGCACCTCATGGGCCGTCCCCTGCACGAAAGGCACGTGGATATGGATGTCGTGGAGCTGGCCGATGCGGTCCAGGCGGCCGATGCGCTGTTCCAGCACGCTGGGATCGAGCGGGAGATCGAAAAGCACCAAGTGGTGCGCGAACTGGAAGTTTCGTCCCTCGCTGCCGATCTCGGAACAGATGAGCATGCGCGCGCCATCGGGAGTGTTGCCGCCCGCGGCCTGGGCGAAGTAGGCCGCGTTCTTGTCGCGGGTGGCCATGGTCAGATTCTCATGGAACAGAGCAAAGGGCGCCGCCGTGAGGGTAGGCAGGATTTCCTGGAGCGCGAACACCACGGCTTTATGCGAACAGATGAGCAGGATCTTTTCGCCTTCCAATTCCTTGAGCAGGTTGACGAGCCAGTCCAGGCGCGGATCCTTGCGCCAGGCGCGCTTGAGGAATTCCGTGGCGTCGCCTTCGTAGCCTTTCAGCTCCCCGGAGGTGTAGGCCGCGGGGCCGTTGAGGAAGCGCGAGAATTCGCTTTCGCCGCCGAAGGGGCCCGTACCCGGTTGGGGATTGGGTCCGGCCACGGCGGCGGCCCACTCGCGGTGCTCGGCCGTGTTGGGAAGCGGAACCGGATGCACGACGCGCTTGGGGAACCCGCCCAGGGCGGAGCGCCGGTTGCGGAACATCATGCGGCCGGTGCCGTGGCGATCTACCAGATCCTCGATCAGGCCGCGCCGGGATCCCGGCAGGCCCTTGGAATAGGCGTCAAGTTTGGCCTGCAGGGCCGCGTCCCCGGGAAAGGCCGCGTTGAGCGCGTCCAGGGCTTCGGGCACGGGCGCTTCGCTGGACATGAGCTTGTCCACCGTGCCGGCCAGATTCTGGTATTGGGAGGCTTCGTGCAGGTAACCGGCAAGATACGTAAAGCGCTTGGGGTCCAACAGGCGCAGGCGGCCGAAGTGACCGGTCTGGCCTAGCTGGATGGGCGTGGCTGTCAGCAGCAGCACCCCGCGGCTCACGGCGGCCAGGGTTTCGATGGCGGCGTACGCCGGAGACTTGGCGGTTTCCGACCAGGCGAGATGATGGGCCTCGTCGACGATTAACAAATCGATGCCCGCTTCCGCGGCCTGCTTCACGCGGCGCGCGGAGGACGAGAGGAAATCCACGGCGCAGATCATGGTCTGGCGGTTGTTGAAGGGATTGACCGTCTGATCGCCCTTCTCTTCGGATCGGAAGAGGTCCTCATCCACCACCGTGAACATATGGTTGAAGCGGCGGTAGAGCTCCACCAGCCATTGATGCACCAGTTGCGAGGGCGCCACCACCAGTACGCGGGAGATCTGCCCGGTCACGTACAGGCGATGGAAGATCATGCCCGCTTCGATGGTTTTGCCCAAGCCCACTTCGTCCGCGAGCAGCACCTTGGGATGGTGGCGCGAGGCCACCTCATGGGCGATGGAAATCTGATGGTCCAGCAATTCCATGCGGGCGCCCACCAGGCCGCGCACCCGCGAGCCCAGCATGTCCCGGCGGAACTGATGGGTGCGGAAGCGGAGCGCGAATTCCTTGGCCTTGCCCACCTGTCCGGCCAAGAGGCGCTTGTCCGGATCGGAAAAGGTCATCCTATCGAGCAGGTCCTGTTCCTTGAGCGTCAGGCCGTCCCCGTGGTACACCATCAGGCCGCTGAACTCCTTGATGGTCTTGACCACGAACATGCGCCCGTCGTTGGCGCGGGCCCGATCGCCCGCCTTGAGGCGCACGCGGCGCAAAGGCGCGTTCCGGTGCATGTAGACGCGGACCACGTTGGAGGCGCGGAAGCTGATCTTCACCTCCCGGAACCCGACTTCCAGGATGATCCCCAGACCCAGCTCCGGCTCCGAATCGCTGATCCATCGCTGTCCGGGTGCGAATTTGGCTTTGATGTCCGGCTTGCTTTGCACTCGACCTCCTGAGGGGTCTGCAAAGATAAAACCATTCCCCGGGCCGGGCGACTATATTTACCCGACCATGCCCGGACGCAAGGTTTTCCTCACCGGAGGCAGCGGCTACATGGGCCGCAGGCTCATCCCACTTCTGCTCGCGCGCGGACACGAGGTGACCGCCTTGACGCGCTCCGGATCCGCATACCGTTTATCCGTTCCTCCTGTTCCATCCGCTCCATCCACTCCATCCACTCCGTCCGCACTCGACGCTGCCGACACCTCTTCCGGGACGCGCAAAGGAACCCTGCGCATCGCGCCCGGCAATGCCCTGGATCCGCTCTCCCTGAAAGATTCCTTGGGCGATTGCGATACCTGGGTGCAACTCATCGGCACGCCCAAGCCGTCCCCCTGGAAGGCCGCGCAATTCCGCGCCGTCGATTTCCGCGCCGTCACCGCATCGCTGGAAGCGCTCGCCGGGTCCCGCATCCGTCATTATGTCTACCTCAGCGTGGCCCAACCTTCCCCGATGATGCGCGCCTACGTGCAGGTCCGTACCGAAGCCGAAGCCCTGTTGCGCGAAACCGATTTGGCCCTTACCTTCCTGCGGCCCTGGTACGTGCTGGGACCCGGCCACCGTTGGCCCGCGGTCCTGAGCCCGATATACAAGCTCCTGGAAATCATCCCTTCCACCCGGGAAGGCGCGCTGCGCTTCGGCCTCGTGACCTTGGAACGGATGCTCGCGGCATTGGTCGACGCCGTGGAAAATCCGCCCTCCGCCTTGCGCATCCTCGACGTGACCGCCATACGCGCCGGCCGTCCCGCCGATTATCCATCCGCTCAACAACCCCTCTGACTGCCGGGCGCCCGCTCCCTTTGCAGCCTTTGGCTTTCCCGCCCCCCATACTCTTCCCTTTTCAGCCTTTTGCGTTACCGTTCTTTTCAGGCCGGAAACCCCCGAACTTTTCCCTTGATTATAAGTGAACGTTCATTTATTATAGAAGCAGATGAGAACCCGGGACCCGAAAAAGGAAAAGGCCATCCGCGACAAGGCCCTGGCCATGATCGTCAAGGAAGGCTTCGACGGACTCAGCATGCAGAAGTTGGCCAAGGCCGCGGGCGTCTCCCCCGCCACCATCTACATCTACTGGAAGGACCGGGACGATCTCATCCTCGGCCTTTATCGCGACGTCTTCCGCCAGATGAGCGAAACCACCCTGGAAGGATTCGACCCCTCCCTTTCCTTCCGGGACGGGCTGCGGATCCAATGGCGCAACCGGGCCAAGTACTGCCTGGAACATCCCCTGGAAAACCATTTCATGGAGCAGGTGAAATTCTCTCCCCTCCACGACAAGGCCCAGGAGATTGTCGGCGGCGCGTTCATCGAAGCCATGCGCACCTTCGTCAAAGGCGCCATCAAGCGCGGCGAACTCATCCGCATCCCCGTCGAAGTGTATTGGTCCCTGGCCTTCGCTCCCTTGTATCAACTCGTGAAATACCACAAGCACGGCCGGGGAATGCCCGGCACCGGTCCATTCGTGCTGGACGACAAGATCATGACCATGACCCTGGACCTGGTCCTGAAAGCTTTGAAACCCTGAAGTTCATCCGGCCCCAGCGGCCCGGAAAGAAAAAACCGTAACCCCGAGGATACCAAAATGAATGCCCCATCCCCGCAAGCGCATATCTTCACGTCCTACCAGAAATTCGTGATCGCCATGCTGGCGTTCCTGCAATTCACCGTCGTGCTGGACTTCATGATCATGAGTCCGCTCGGGGCCATCCTGATGCCCGCCCTGCACATCAGCACCCGCCAGTTCGGCCTGGCCGTCTCGGCCTATGCTTTCAGCGCCGGCATCGCCGGTATCCTCGCCGCCGGCTTCGCCGACAAATTCGACCGCAAGAAGATCCTCCTCTTCTTCTACGCCGGATTCGTGCTCGGCACCTTCCTCTGCGGCATCGCGCCTTCCTATCCCTTCCTGATGGGCGCCCGCATCGTCACCGGCCTGTTCGGCGGCGTCATCGGCTCGGTCAGCATGGCCATCATCGCGGACATCTTCCCCCTGCAGGTGCGCGGGCGCGTGATGGGTTTCGTGCAGACCGCCTTCGCCGGCAGCCAGGTGCTCGGCCTCCCCATCGGCCTGTTCCTGGGCAACCGCTGGGGCTGGCATTCCTCCTTCCTCATGATCGTCGCCGTCAGCTCTCTCGTCGGCATCTTCATCTTCGTCAAGCTGGAACCCATCACCGCCCACATCAAGGCCCAGACCACTTCCAACCCCATCGTCCATCTGTTCAAGACCGTGAGCCAGTTCCGTTACATCCAGGCCTTCATGGCCACCACGCTCCTCGCCACCGGCGGCTTCATGCTCATGCCCTTCGCTTCCGCCTTCAGCGTCAACAACCTGAAAATCCCCTTGTCCCAACTTCCCTGGGTCTATCTGGCCACGGGCATCTCCAGCATGCTCATGGGTCCCTATCTGGGCAAACTGAGCGATAAGCTCGGCAAGTACCGCATGTTCTGCATCGGCTCCGTCATGGGCATGGCCATCGTCATCATCTATTGCAATCTGGGTCAAACGCCCATCGCCGGCGTCATCGCGATCAACATCGTATTGTTCGCGGCCATCACCATGCGCATGGTTTCCAGCCAAGCCCTCGCCTCGGCCATGCCCGACCTCGCCGATCGCGGCGCCTTCATGGCGGTCAACAACTCCGTGGCCCAGTTCGCGGGCGGCGTGGCAGCCACCATCGCCGGCCTCATCGTGGTGCAGACCCCGAATGGCCCCTTGGAGCACTACAACATCCTGGGCTATGTCGTGGCCACGGCCATGATCGCCGCCATCGGCCTCATGTACCCGATCCACAAGATGGTGATGCAAAAAGCCGCGGCCCAAGCCCCGAATCCCGGCATGGGGGGAGGCGCCGGCGGCCAGGGCCCGGGCCAAGTCTCCGGCGGACAACCCGCAGCCGCGCCCAGCAGCTCCGGAACCCGGTAGACTTAAGGGTTCAAGATCACGGGAAGGTTCAATTCCTTCCCGAGCGAATCATAGAATACGTAACGGGACAGCTTCCGGTCCCGGACATCCATCTCGAATTTCAAGCGCCCTCCGGCGTACCAGGATTTATGGTACCCGTCGCCGCAATCGATCTTCCCGTCCCGGTACTTGAACTCGTCCATCACCTTGCCGTTGGGGAAATACTCCCGATGCAGGCCCTGCAACTTCCCATCCACGTACCCGGCCTCGCTCTTCTTCTTCCCGTCCGGAAACCAGGTGATCCACGCCCCCGACCGCTTTCCGGACACATAACTCCCCTGCTGCTTCAACCGCTTAGCGCCGTCCCGGATCTCGAAAGCCCCGTCCTTGACCACCACATCATTGCGCATGCGGAAATGAAAATGCTCCGTCCCTCCCTCCGGCAAGGCCTTAACCGTCTCCTGCACCGGCCCGCAAGGCTGCGACGCCTCGCATCCCACATCCTCATTGCCCAACAAAGACACCACCCGCGCCGACTGCCCGCGCGGCACGGTATCGCACTCCCAATACAGGGAATCCTGGGCGGATGCCGTACGGATCAGAAATCCGAAAAGGAATAGCGCGAAAAATGGAAATCGATTGGAAATAAGATCATCCCCGGAAAAAGTGGACGTCTGCAACCTATCATAAGGTAAATCCCTTCCCCGAACATTCCACGTGGCCTCTATCACCATGGCCGATTCCGGCGCCTCAATTCCACATGATCATTTTCCGGAAATCCCGGTTCAGCGGCACGGCCCAGGTTGCATCCCGAACACTATTTTCATCAAGTTCGATTCGCATCTGCACCGCAACTCCATCTCTCCCGCCTACCCGAAGGACCCATCCCTCCCAAGCGCCGCGCGCAATTCTCTTCGCGGCGCATCGACAAGCCCCACAAGACTACCGACCCACCACCAGACACAAACCCCAAAGGCTCCCGCCCACCCACAAGACCCATCCCCCCCAAGCGCCGCGCGCAATTCTCCCCGCGGCGCATCGACAAGCCCCCCGAGACTACCGACCCACTCCCAGACCCCAATGACTCCCGCCTCCCCGCAAGACCCACCTCCCAGCGACCACAAACCATCCCTCGCGAAACACACGAACGCCCAACGCATCCCAACGCAGGGTTTCTGTCGCCAAGTGAGTGTGTGGATTTTGCGACTGGAGTGCCCGCGGGGGTGCGCCGGGTGCGAATCAGGCGTAGGCGACCCAACCGGGGCCGCCGACGGAGCACACGCGAGCGATATCCTCTGAGTTTGTAACCGCTCGCGAGCGCTCGCTCCCGGCTCACAGCCCACTGGGCTGTTCGCTCCTCAGGAAAACTCTGGGCCGACCGGCTAATGCGCGAGTGTGTGCAGCGACCACACTGAATCGATCCGTCGAAGGCCGGAAGACCCAGCGGACTGCCGGTGGGTCGCCGGAGCCGACCAGCACCCGGCGCACCCCCGCGGGCACTCCAGGTGCACGAGACCAACATTCACCGCAGCAACTGATTCACCGCATTGAACAAAGCACGGACGTTCGCCTTAATCGTGTCCATGTCTTTGCCTCTCCCCAGCGCAATCGCCCCCTTGGGCTGCGCCATGGCGGTATCCTTCCGCTGCAGCTTGATCTCCGACAGCGCATACGCCGCGAAGTCCATGTGCTCCACATCCAGCGCCATCTGCGAGTATTCGATCAGATGGAAGAACAACCCGATCGACTCCATCGCGTGCATGCATGCATCGATGGGGCCCGTGCCCCGGCCCACCAGGGTCTGATCCTTGCCCTGCCAGTTCACGTCGAAGTAGAACTCCTTCTCGTTCGGCTCCATGCGGAGGCCCCGGAACGCCAACGGCCCGCGCACGTTCAGGATCTCCTGGTTGTAGACCTTCAGGATCTCCTCGTCGTTCAATTGCCCGCGGTTGTCCTGCTCGGAGAGTTTCTTCAAGATCGGCTGGATCACCGCAGCCTCTTCGATGGAGATGGGAAGACCCAACCCCCGCACGATTTCGAACACGGCGGTCTTGCCGCTCTGGCTGGTGAAGCCCAGGCGATCGCCTTCCTTGCGGCCGATGAGCGAGCTGTCGATGGCGCGATAGGCGCCCTTCTTCATGCCCATGGTCTTGGAGGCGCCGTCCTGGTGGATGCCGCTGCGGTGCGCCACCACATCCCCGCCCACCAAAGGGGCCTTCTCGTAGATGGGAACCCGCGCCCATTCGGATACGCGCAGGGCCGTCTCGTATATCTCGCCCAGATTGAGGGGCACGTCCACCTCGCAATTGGCCAGGGCCAGCGCCACTTCGTACATGTTGGTGTTGCCCGCGCGCTCGCCCAAACCGTTCAGAGCGCATTCCAGCTGGGTCGCCCCCGCGAAATAGCTTTCCACCGTGGTCGCCGTCGCCATGCCCAGATCGTTATGGGTGTGCACCGCGATGGTCACGTGCGGCGGCAAGGCCGCCACCACCTTCTCCACCATGTCCACGAACAGCTTGGGGCGATAGCGCTCCACCGTATTCGGCAGGTTGATGATGGTCGCGCCCTCGGCGATCACCGCATGGAACAGGTCGATCACGAAATCCAGGTTCTCGCGCGAGTCCCCGAAATGCTCGGCCGAGAACTGGATGGTGCCCTTGCCCCCCATCACCTTGCGGCAGGTGGCGATGGCCTTCACGGCCCGCTCCTTCACCTGCGCCGGCGTCATGCGCAGCACGTTCTCCATGTTGAACGGGCTGGTGGCCAGGAAGGTATGGATGCGCGGCTGGGCCGCATGCTGGATGGCCTCCCACACCATGGTGATGTCGCGTTCCACGCAGCGGGCGAGCCCGGAGATCACCACGTTGTCCGGCGCCAGCTTGGCCAGATGCTCGCAGGCGGCGAAGTCCATTTCACTCGCCCCCGAGAACCCCACCTCAATCCCCTGCACGCCCAGCTTCAGGAGCTGGCGGAACACCAACTCCTTCTCCTGCAGGTTCCAGGGATGGCGGAGCGCCTGGTTCCCGTCGCGCAGGGTCACATCGTAAAAGAAAGGTTTCTTCGTCGCCGTACTCGTGTTCATCTCGTTCTCCTCTTTCCAGTCCAGGCCGTCTCGGGTTTTCCACTTCCGAGGGGCCGAGGTTCCCGCAGGCGCCGCCCCAGGCTTGCGCCGGGGACGGTCCTAAAGGAACCAACGAAAAAGCCCACTCGGATGAGTGGGCTTTTTGTCAAACGCTCGCACTCTCTCCTTAGCCGGATAGGCCTAGAAGGAGAGCGCTGTTGGCGTTAAAAGCGTTGTGGACGGAATCCATGGACATGTCCTTATGATAACTATTAAGGGAATAGTCCGCAAGGGATCCGGCAAGCCCGGGAAAGGGAAGCTGGAAGGGATGGGCCGCTGTGTCAAACGGCGGAGCATTCGCGGCGGCTTCCAAGCGGTCGCAACTGGGAAAAACCGGTAATTCGCAAGGGATCCGGCGTTCGGACAGTTGGGGAATCACCACGCTGCCGGTGACTTTAAAACTTGAGGGACAGACGCGAACCGGTATAGTCCGGCCCGATCTCGGGAATGACCTCGAGGCTCAAGCGCGAGCTGGTATGCTTGTAAACCCGCAGGGTATTGGCCAAAGAGGCCAGACGGTTGAGGGCCAGCGCGCCGATGGCGAAGGAAATGGCCACCTTGGACGCGCGGTAATAGCGCAGGGACTGCTGGAAGGTGCGCCAGTTGGCCGTGTTCTCCGGATTCACCGAGCTGCCGAAATCCCAGTAGTTGGCTTCCACGGCGGGAATGTCGTAGTCGCGATCCCGCTTGCCCGAAAGCTGTTGCGCCAACTCGTAGCTGTCCTGGCGATGTTGCTTCTCCTGGTACGATCGGAACGTGGCCATGGTCTCTAGAAAAGCCGAGCTCTTGCCGGAAGCGTCGATGCCGGCGTATTCCGAAGCGTAGTTGCGCGCGCTGGAGAGGTAGCTTTCGCGCGCCAGAAAGGCCACGTACAACGAGGCCCAGAAGCCCGCTTCGGTCAGCATGAACGCCTTCGCGCTCCCCTTCTCCTGGAGATAGAACTCCCCCGTTCCCGGCAAAGCCGCGGAGAACAGCATGGCCAAGGGCAGGGACTTGTCCTTGTTGCGGGACTGGCCCGGATCCACTTCAATGGTGACATCATCCGGCCCGGGCGCTTCCGCGCCGGCGGTGGCCGCGGCGGCCGGGGGATGGGGCGGCGCGGGCGCGGGCTTGGCCGAATCCGCGGCGGCCGCCGGGGGTACCGCGGGAGTTACGGCTGCGGGGGCCTTGGCAACGGGCGCAGGGGCTGCGGGCGCAGGGGCCGGGGATGCAGGCTTGGACGGGGCGGGAGCCGCATCGCCCACCTCGATTTCAGGCGGCGCTTCCGCTTTGGGCGCGGCGGTTTTAGGCGGGGGATCCGCCGGCTCCAGCTCCTCTTTGACCTGGGCCGCATGGGCGGAGCCCAGCCCGAGGGCCAGGGACAAGGCGGCGGTCAGGATTCCCAGCGTCCAGGATCCGCGCGGAGACGCGGCCGGGACGCGCCCGGTAACCCGCGAGATACCTGAGTGGGAGGAAGGGCGCATCGATGGGCGTCAGAAGGTGAGGCTGGCGGTCACCGTGGGAGTGGGAGCGTATCCGTCCCAGGCCATCTGGCTGTCCAGCCGGATGCGATCCCACCAATTGGTTTCGGTCTGGTAGAGGGCCTTGTTATGGTAATGGGCCGACAGGGCCGCGTCGATGGCGGAGACGATGTGGTTCACCACCATGCCGCCCAGGAAATAGGCCTGCATGCGGGCATAGGTATTTGCCTGGGCGCGCATGCCGATATAGCGCTGCTGCATGGGCGTGGTGGCCAGGATCAACTGGTTGGCCGCGTCTTTCAGGGGAAGCCCATCCGCACCCATTGCGTAGAAAGCGGAATCGCCCATGTATACGCTGTCGGCGTCCGACCATCCGGTGATGAACTCGTTCTCCTTGCCGATCAACTCATAGAAGTTGTGGGGGTTGGGGAATTGGCTGCGGCGGATACCTACGGAATCGGGATTGGTGTTGTTCCAATCCTTGTCGTTGTATTCATTGTGGAAGGATTGGTATTCGTCGCTGCCTGGGGTTTTACATCCCAAGAACAGGCTGTTGCCCTTCGGCGTCTCGTTTTCCTGCACCGTCTCGCAGTAGTTTTCGCGATGGCTATTGCGCGCATCTGTCTTTTTCGTATCCTTAGCGATGCTGTCCTCGTATTTGAACTGGCGCCAGTTTAGGTCCGCGAACTTCTGATACTTCGCGATCTGGGCGTCCTGCCTGTCCACCACGTAATAGTGCCAGCCGTAAGCCAGGGCCACGTCCGTGAGGAAGTACGCCGCGCCGCGCGCGTAATTGGTCCAGGTATGGCCCACATATGCCTGCCCCAGGCCCGGGACGATCATGGACATGAACAGGGCCTTCTTGGGGGAGCGGTAGCGGCCCTTCAATTCATCGATGGTGTTGACCGTGGTCTCGCGCACCACGCGTTTGCGCTTCTTCTTGCCGCCGGCCTGGGACGAATCCGCGTAAGCGCTGGAATCCACCGTGGTCGCCACGGCGGGCGCGGCCTTGGTGGTATCGCCGATGATGTTCTTGGCGGAGTCGACCACGGCCACGGGGGTCTTGAGGGAATCGGCGCGGACGGTCCTCGCCGCGGACTTCGACGTGTCCTTCGAGGCGGCGGAATCCTTGAGCACCGGGGCCGTGGCGGTTTTGCTCGAATCCTTCAGGGCGGCCGGGGCGGCGACGGCTTTCGCGGAATCCTTGGCGGCCGCAGCGGCGGCGGTGGAGTCCTTGACGGCCTTGGACTTTTTGGACTTCGCCTTCTTCACGGTCTTGGCCGAATCGGCGGCGGGTTTGGCCGTGGTCGCGACGGGCGCGGTTGCCGGAGCGGCAGTGGGGGCGGGCTTGGCCGCGGTCGATGCAGGCGCAGTCGCCGGAGCCGCGGAAGCCGGAGCGGCGGCCGGCGCCGGGGTGGCGGCGGGCGCG